>Ga0067045_1002894_pt1 | contig 38538 bp, 34 predicted proteins | sample TerdegcTABiofilm_FD_59184 | JGI IMG/M metagenome (GOLD analysis project Ga0067045, IMG submission 59184) | Combined Assembly of (Gp0054472, Gp0054536) Wastewater bioreactor microbial communities from Singapore -Terephthalate degrading... | reverse complement strand
GCGACATTAAATAATCACCTCTTTCCCTTCCAAAACTTTTTTAGTTGGAGCTATTATCTGCAAAAGGAGGTACCCTAATGCAATCTTATCCAGGCTAAGATTTTTCCAGATTCCCCGTATGTTTATATAAATTTTTTTTCACTATATAGTTTTCGACTGGTTCAGGAAGCAAATATTTTATTGTCTTTCCTTCACGCACACGCCGTCTGATGTCCGTCGAGGATATGGCAAGAGCAGGTACTTCCATACAAAGAACCGTTTCCCGGGGAAATTCAAGATAAACCTCCAGCTTTTTCCACAGCTCGTCCAACTGGTAACCCGGCCTGGTAGCTGCTACAAAATAACAAAGGGACAACAACTTTTCAAAATTTTTCCAAGTCAAGATATCCAGCACCGCATCTGCCCCGGTTATAAAATAAATTTGCGCCCCCGGATATTGATCCATGACGGCCTGCACTGTATCAATGGTATATGAAGGGCCTGGGCGGCTCACTTCAATTGGTGAGGTGTGGAAAAAAAAATTAGAGGCAGTTGCCAGTTCGGTCATTATGTAACGGTCCCACGGATCGGTAATATCACACTCAGGCTTGTGAGGCGGTCTGCCGGCAGGAATAAATATGACCTGATCCAATCCCAGCCTGTCTCTGGCACCTTCAGCAGTAACCAGATGACCGTAATGAATCGGGTCAAAAGTTCCACCCATTATCCCCAACCTGGTTACATGGCTCATCCTTTTGCTCATACTTGAATTTTATAATTTTAATTTATGAAAAGCAAGTTCATTTATTATTAGCTCATATACTAAGTACCATATTATTGCGGTGAACCACTTCATCATAATCCTTGTATCCGAGCAGTCGCGCAATATCCCTGGTCTGTGCTCCTTTTATTTTCTCCAGTTCGCTGGATGAGTAGTTGACAAGCCCTTTTGCCAGCTCCATCCCGTCCGGGCCGATGATACTCACTGTATTGCCTAGCTCAAAAACACCTTCTATCCCCGTAACACCCGATGGCAGAAGGCTCTTGCCCCATCTGGACAGTGCATTGGCAGCCCCCTTGTCCACAAAAATCCTCCCTTGAACGGTAGAGCTGTAAGCAATCCACTGTTTTTTATTTTCAAGCTTATTGGCCAACGGCCAAAAAACCGTACCTTCCGTTTCACCCATGATAATACGGCGCAACACATCTTTCTTCCCGGCTCTGGCGATAACCGTCACCACTCCGGAGTGCATGGCTATCCTGGCAGCCTGCAGCTTGGTAACCATCCCGCCTGTCCCCATACTCCCGGCAACTCCGGCCAGTTTTTCAATTTCCGGAGTTATCTCATTTACATCATGGATCAAGCTGGCATCAGGGGTTTTGCGGGGATCTGCGGTATAAAGCCCGTCGACGTCAGAAAGTAAAAAAAGTATTTCAGCGTCAACCAGACCGGCTACCAGGGCTGAAAGAGTATCGTTGTCACCCAGCTTGATTTCATCTACCGCCACAGTGTCGTTTTCATTGATCACCGGGATCACGCCGAACCGGAGTAATGTGTGCAAAGCATTCCTCGCATTCAAAAACCGCCGCCTGTCGGAAAAATCCTCACGGGTCAGCAGTACCTGCCCGACAGTGACGCCATATTCGGTAAAAATTTTTTCATAAATATGCATCAGTATGCCCTGACCAACCGCCGCAGCAGCCTGTTTTTCCGGAATGGTCTTCGGCCGGCCCTGAAAACCGAGTTTTCCGGCGCCGGCGCCTACCGCACCGGAGGTAACCAGGATCACTTCTTTCCCCTGATTATACAGGTCAACAAGCTGGCGAACCAGAGCATCTATTTGAAACAGGTTGAGCTTGCCGTTGGGGTGATTAATCGAGCTGGTGCCGACTTTCACCACAATCCGTTTAAATATTTGAAAATCACGTGTTTGCTCTCCCATATTGCCTCACTTAATGGCCGGCTATTTATTGCCAAACTTATGAACAGTATATCATATACGATTACCAGGAAGCACCGGCTTATTCCACATACTCAAATTCGAACCTGCCGATCCTGACTGTATCCCCTTCTCTGGCTCCGGCATCCTTCAGCGCGCTATCGACACCCATGCGTTTAATAATCCGCTGCAAGCGCTCAACAGACTCCTCTCTGTCCAGGTCAGTCATGGCTACGTGACGCTCGACTTCTTTTCCTTCCACGACAAAGCAGCCTTCCTCACGGTTGATTGTAAATCGCGGTTGCGCGCGGTGAATAACAGCAACTTGATTTTCAACGGCGGCCTTTGACTCCACGGGTAATTCCTCCAGCAGGCCGGCCACTCTGTAGATAAGAGTATCAATGCCTCTGCCTGTGGCAGCTGAAACCGGAAAAATCTCATATTTATCTCCATAAGCCTTTTTGAGTCTGGAAAATCCCTCCGCCGCCCCTTCCAGATCCATCTTGTTTGCAGCGATAACTTGAGGTTTCTTACTGATAACAGCGTTATACAGCAACAGTTCCCGGTTGGTTACCTGGAAATCATCTACCGGGTCACGTCCCTCGCTGCCCGCGGTATCCAGAACATGGACCAGCAGGCGGGTGCGCTCCACATGCCGCAAAAACTCGTGCCCCAGCCCGGTACCGGCATGAGCCCCCTCGATCAGACCCGGTATATCGGCTACAACGAAGCTGCGCCCGTCCTCCAACCGTACCATGCCGAGGTTGGGTATAACAGTTGTAAACGGGTAATCCGCTATCTTTGGTTTAGCTGCGGATATCCGGGAAATCAAGGTGGACTTGCCTACATTAGGAAATCCTATCAATCCCACATCAGCCAGCAGTTTGAGCTCCAAATCCAGCCAGCGTTCCTCACCGGGCTCGCCCTTTTCAGCCAGCCTGGGCGCTTTGTTATTAGGAGTCGCAAAGTGGGCGTTCCCCCTGCCGCCCCTGCCGCCCCGGGCTACCACAACCGCCTGGCCGTTTTCAACCATATCAGAAATCAATTCACCGGTTTCAGCGTCCCTGACCACTGTGCCCACAGGCACACGAATAGTCAAATCATTTCCTGAAGCACCGTGCCTGTTTTTGCCCTCGCCGTGCCGGCCCCGCTCCGCTTTATAATGTTTCTTGTAGCGAAAATCCACCAGCGTACGCAGGCCCTCGTCGGCTACCAAGATCACATCTCCACCCCGTCCCCCGTCGCCACCCCAGGGGCCTCCTTCCGGGACATACTTTTCCCTGCGCATGGCGACACAGCCGTTTCCACCGTCGCCACCCTTGACAAATATCTTTGCTTTATCATAAAACATCAGACTCACCCGCTGGTAGTTTAACCATTTTTAGCTTCTTTGCGAGGGAAGTTTAAATAGATTTCAATTACATTATTTGCAATCGCCAGATTAATCCGCGCACCGTGCGGGTTCAACATTTCTTTCACAAAAGAAAGCCTTTTCTCAAACTGGTATACATCTGATTGCGGCGGTTCGGGAAAAAGCAAACGGCAGGTGTACTTTTTATCATTCTCACTAAAAATGATTTCAAGACGTCTCCCCACAACTTCCGGTGGAGCCATAGATTCAAGAGCACAGCCAACAGAATGCTCTATGGCCTCTCCCACCACATCACCTGGAGTCCCACATCCTGCGAAATTTGAATTGACTGTTAATTTTACATCTATTTGATATTTTGCCGCTTCATTTAGACAGGTAAGCAAGGCCAGGGTAACAGCGGGAATTTTTACCCAGCCTGTTTTGCTTGACTGGGATATTTCTTTACTTACCCGGCTTATATACTCCAGCGCCCGCTCTATTTTATTCAACTGCAGCAAACCGGAAATTACTTGCAGGTGATTTAAAAAATCGTGTCTCTGTACCTGGACAATTTCTAAAAAGTTTTCTAACTTCAAGTTCACTCCCCTTTCTTTGCACTTGCAGTAACACAAAACAACCGCCGACTAATAAGCGGCCCCGTCCGGGGCCGCTCATTACCCAACCTATACGACCACTGCCTCTGGCGGGTTTACATTAACCGTTTTTCTATCCCGGCCTTTCCGCTCAAAACTGACGACACCGTCTACAGTAGCAAACAGGGTATCGTCTCCACCCCTGCCAACATTGCGGCCTGGATGAATCCTGGTGCCACGCTGGCGCACCAGAATGCTGCCGGCTAACACGAACTGGCCGTCCGCCCTCTTCACACCAAGCATTTTGGGCTGAGAATCGCGGCCGTTGCGCGAGCTACCTACACCTTTTTTATGTGCCATAACCATCACCTCCGAATTTTTCTATAACCTTACTGGTACAAGATGACTATTATCCTGAAAATAGAATTTACCCGGGCAGGGTATTGTCCCTGTTCACTCCGGTGCTCCGCACCGACAGCACCAAAGCTCGCTTCGGCATGTATGTCTAAGCCTCAATTTTTTCTACTGTAACCTGGGTAAAAGACTGCCTGTGACCTTGTTTCCGGCGATAATTTTTCTTAGCTTTATACTTGAAAACTATGATTTTTTTACCCCTGCCATGCCGGATCACCTTAACAAGCACTCTGGCACCTTCAACCAGCGGGTTGCCTACTTTTAACTCCCCTTCTTTAACCACGGCCAGGACTTTGTTAACTTCCACCGTCTCACCGGCTCCGGCAGGCAACTTCTCCACGTAAAGAGTGTCGCCTTCCTGGACCCGGTATTGCTTGCCGCCAGTTTCAATAATCGCGTACAAGTAACTCACCCCCGTAATTTCAGGACTCGCCGGAAATCAGGCAGGGACCGCAAGTCCCGTTTTCAAGCTGTTACCAGGCCTGTTCCGAGCGGTATCAACACAGGTATAAAACCTACGCTATAGCATTTTAACACATCGAGTCAATTTGTCAAGGCCACTTCAAGGATAATATACGGGGGCGCATTATCCTTTAAGCCTTCGTATAGTTTACTATCTTTTTCAGGCACATCCGGCAAATGCACAGTATTCGAACCCCGCTTCGATTAAGTCTTTACCGGGCGGGCCCTGGCGTAAGTCCGGTAAACCTTGCCCACTTCCACCGGGATGGTCTCACCAACCAGAACACCGCCCCCCTCGATGTTAATGATAAACCCGTTGACACGGGCAATACCATCGTTCAAATTAGAAACATGAGGCTCTTCCACCTTTACTTCAAGTACATCCCCCGGTTTTACCGGAAGGGTATGCACCTGGATATCATCTTTATCCTGGATCGGCTTGATTGTAATCGACTCGATGTGGTGAGCAGCCGAACCCCGGATATACAGGCTTTTATTTGTTTTACTCTCCAAATCTCTCAGGCTGACGCCCCCGCTGCCGATCAACCTTGCCGCCACCAGAGGGTTGGCCTCTACCAGGATAGTATCTACCGAAGTCTGGCGGGCCACATGATATATCTGGTTTTTAAAGTGAATGCCCAGGGTCTCCTCTGAAAGTACTTTTCCTTTTCCTTCACAATAAGGACAGGGTTTCTGAAGCACCTCGGACAGGCTGGGGCGTACCTTCTTGCGGGTCATCTCCACCAGCCCCAGCTGGGTAATACCCAGTATGGTCGTTTTTGTTTTATCTTTTTTTATCTCTTCCTCCAAGGTGCGCAGCACCTCCTGGCGGTGCTCCTCCTTCGTCATGTCAATAAAATCAACAATTATAATTCCACCGATGTTCCGCAGGCGAAGCTGCCTGGCAATCTCTTTGGCAGCCTCAAGGTTAGTCTTAAGCACAGTATCCTCCAGGTTGGTGGTCCCGACGTACTTGCCGGTATTTACATCCACGGCAGTCAGCGCCTCTGCCTGGTCGATAACGATGTAGCCGCCACATCTTAGCCAGACTTTTCTTTTAAGAGACCTCTCGATTTCTTGCTCGATACCATATTCCTCAAAAATATTCTCCCGCTCGTCCAAAAAAACTTTTNGTTTCAGGTGTGGATCTATGATATCCAGAAGGTCAAGCACCTTTTCGTACTCATAGCGGGAATCCACAATGAGACGGTCGACATCCTCTGTAAAAAACATCTCTCAAGATGCGCTGGACCAGCACCAGATCCCGGTGCAGAAGGTTCGGCACCGGCCCGCGGGCTGCCTTGCTAAGGATTTTTCGCCACAATTTGCTTAAAAGGTTGACATCCTGGCGAAATTCCTCTTCTTCAATACCTTCCGCCACCGTACGGACAATCACGCCCATGCCCTCAGGCTTAACCTTGGAAGCAAGTTCTTTTAAACGCTCGCGCTCCTTTTCCGAATCAATCCTGCGGGAAATCCCTATGTAATCCACAGTAGGCATCAGCACCAGAAAACGTCCCGGCAGGGTAATATGGGTGGTAACCCGCGGACCCTTGGTCCCAATCGGCTCCTTAACAATCTGTACAACTATTTCCTGCCCTTGTTTCAATATATCACAAATATTGAACCCTAACGCAGATACTCCCTGACTATTACCTTCTGCGGAACGGGCAGGCAACGCATCTTCAACGTATAAAAAAGCGTTTTTCTCCAACCCTATATTGACAAAAGCAGCCTGCATCCCAGGCAGTACATTCTCAACCCGTCCTTTAAAAATATTGCCTACCATGCGCTGGTTAACAGCCCGCTCAATATACACCTCTACAGGTATTTTATCTTCTAAAACAGCCACCCTGTTCTCTTCTTCACCTACGTTTACAACAATCTCCTTCAGCATAAAACCTTTCCTCTCTTGATCTTTAGCACCTTTAACATATTCAGTAAACCCGTTGGAAGTACGGCGTTACCGTTAGCGAACATAGCCCCGTGAATAGCATTCAGTGAAGCTGAGGTTGCGAAACTGGGGGCACGGATATGGATGTCCGCGCCAGCCTTCACCGAACCAGGACTGTGAGTAGAAGGCAGCCTAATTTCTCCCGAAGCGAGCCAAAAGTGTTGTAGGCGCGGAGCAATTAAGTGAGCGGTGATAACGCCGTGCCTCCGCCACCGGGTTCACTAAACATTTACTATCACGCATGTCCATCATTAGTATTACCAAAGCGGCTCCTTCTCTTGCCCTCTTGACGCGTATATGCCGGTTCTGCTCAGCACAAACTTTTCACATACAGGCAGGCGGCTGTTTTCCTGAAAAGCTTCCAGCATTTCTTCAAAGCGGACATTACCATCACTTCCAGCCTTTAGTTCCGCTTCAATAATTATTATATCATTTTCAAACTTACCCGACATCGCAAAAATACCTGAACGAATGTCGTGCTTCTTTTTTTCCCCTGCCTTATTCTTCCTTTCCACCCATATCTCCGGTCGGGCTAAAAAAGAGGCTATGGCGTCATCCAGCTTTTTCTGGTCGAAAGGGCGGCTGAGCTTCGCCTTGGCGCGGTAAGTAGCCCGGTCAACTCTGGCCATCAGGGCCGGGGAATGATCCGGAACCGGGCGGACCTCGATCAGCCGCAACCCCTCCGGCAAAGCACCGGAAAACTTTTGAAAAACTTCACTCGCCGGCATAGCCACAGTCAGCTCAAGATCGGCATATTCGGCCTCGCCCGACATACCTACACTCAGAGGGGCGGCGAAAGAAATTTTCGGGTGGGGGTTAAAGCCCTGGGTAAAAGCTAAAGGCAGTCCCGCCCGCCGGCCCGCCCGCTCAAAAGACCGCAGTAAATCCAGATGAGAAATATAACAGGCCGGGCCCTTCTTACTGTACTGCACCCGGTAACGGGGCACTGTAATCACCTCCTGCATAATCCGGTTTCACTTCCAGGCCGGGGCATAGACCACAGCCGGAACAGGAACCTGTACGGCAGTCGTCTGTAGTTATTCCAGATAACGCCCGGCGGTGTTCCAGGGCCAGATACTGCCTGGACACCCCGGCGCTAATATGGTCCCAGGGTAATATACTGTCATAATCATAACGCCGGTAGGCATACCATTCCGGCTCAAGCCCCGCCTGCCGGAAAGCCTCCAGCCACCTGTCAAAGTGAAAATATTCCGACCAGCCGTCAAATTTACAGCCCAACTGAAAAGCCTTTTCCAAAACTACACCCAGCCGCCGGTCCCCCCTGGCGAAAACGGCTTCCATAAAGCTTACTCCGGTATCGTGGTAATTAAAAACCAGCCCCCGGTCGCGAAGTCTACCGGCCAAATAGGCCTGTTTTTCCTTAAGGACAGCCAGCGGAGCCTGAGGCTCCCACTGGAATGGTGTATGGGCTTTCGGCACAAAAGACGACACGCTGACCGTCACCCGCAAACGCCCGCGGGGAACACCAGCTTTCCTGCCCCTGGCCAGCACCTCCCGGGCAAGGCGGACAATTCCGTCCAGGTCTTCAAATGTTTCTGTAGGTAAGCCGATCATAAAGTAAAGCTTGATTGCCTGCCATCCCTCCTGAAAAGCCGCCCCGGCGGCTGCCATCAGGTCTTCTTCCGTAACTCCTTTATTGATTACATCCCGCAGTCGCTGGGTACCGGCCTCCGGCGCAAAAGTAAGGCTTGATCTGCGCACCTTTTGAACCTCTTTAGCCAGTTCCACTGAAAAACTATCCACCCGCAGCGATGGAAGGGAAACCCCTACCCCCTGGCCGGCATGCTCTTCAATAAGTGCAGCAATCACGCTGCGTACCGGGGTATAATCAGCAGTACTCAGGGATGTCAAAGAAATCTCATCATAGCCGGTATTCCGGACCAGTTCTGCTGCCTGCCGTAACACCGTTCCAGGCTTTTTCTCCCGCACCGGCCGGTAAATCATCCCGGCCTGGCAAAAACGGCAACCTCTGGTGCAACCCCGCAGCACTTCAATCATAATCCTGTCATGCACGATTTCAGTGTAAGGCACGACCGGACTGGTTGGGAAGGGAGTCTTATCAAGATCCCGCACAACTCTTTTGTTTACCCTTTCAGGTACGCCTTCACACACGGGTTCCACTTTCAGGATCCCCCCGTCTTTCCCGTATTTGACCCGGTACAAGGACGGCACATAGAATCCGGATATCCGCGCCGCCTCCAGCAAAAAATCTTTTTTATCCAGGTTCCGCCTCTTGCCGTCCCGGAAAATGTCCAGGAAATCTCCGATAGCCTCCTCGCCTTCCCCAATTACGAAAAGGTCGATAAAATCAGCCAGCGGCTCGGGGTTAAAGGCGCAGGGCCCTCCGGCAATTACCAGGGGGTGCTTTTTGCCGCGCTGGCTGGCCTTTAAGGGAATACCTGCCAGATCAAGCATGTTCAGGATATTGGAATAGCTCATCTCATATTGCAAGGTAAAGGCAACCACATCAAAATCCCGGACCGGCCGGCGAGATTCCAGAGTAAAAAGAGGAAGGTTGCATTCCCGCATTTTTTCTTCCATATCAGGCCACGGCGCAAATACCCTTTCCATTAAAGTATCGGTCCGGCTATTAACTATAAAATAAAGAATCTGCATTCCAAGGTGGGACATGCCCACTTCGTAAACATCTGGAAAAGCAAAAGCCACCTTCAAGTCAACCCTGCCCCAGTCCTTCCGGATGGCATTCCACTCGCCTCCGGTATAGCGGGCAGGCTTTTGTACCAGTGGCAAAATTTGATCAAGCAACTCCATATTATGTTGTATCCCCCTAAAAACAAACGGTATTCCGGTGATTTCCTGATAATTTTAGTATAACCCAAAGCCGGCGTAAAAATATTCCATTCACAGTTTATTCTACACATTCCCCGGAAAACCTCTTTATTTCAGCCACGGGGAGTATTAATTAGACTGCCGACCGGGATATCCAAACCTTCCGCCAGGAGGGCATCGATAATCTGAGCTTCACTGACCACACCCCTGTACTGCAAGTTGTGGTCGAGTAAAAGAACCAGGTGAAAGCGCTGCGGTAAAAAAAAGCGGACTAACTTCCCCAAACGGACTGTATCAAGAGAAACCAGCGGTTCTCCCGGCAGCACACCGGCCGACGCCAATTCCTCCTTTTTCTGGACAAGGTGACGTATAAAATGGTATGGCGCTAGGCTCTTTTCACGCGTGGCGGCATAGAAAAGAAACATCCCGGTAATCATTATATCCAGTCCAGAAAGGCGCATCGCAAGACCGGCCACTCCTCCAACAATAATAACAACTCCCCAAAACTGCCCCCACCAGGCTGCCTGGTAAGTAGCCTTTTTGAATCCAATTCGCTTGGCCAGATACGCGCGGAAAACTCTGCCGCCATCCAGGGGCAGTGCTGGAAACAGGTTAAAAGCAGCCATCATCAGGTTGCAGTGAAGAAAAAACAGTTCCAGGTCATTATCCCACAGGCCGTGATTTTTTAATGCCATGCCTGCTCCAATCAGGAACAGGTTAGCAACTGGCCCGGCAACAGCAACGCACACTTCTTTAGAGGGGTTAAAAACAACCTCCGCGCTCATACGGCTGACACCACCAAAAGGTAAAAGCTCAATATCTGAAACGTGCACACCCAGACGGCGGGCGGCAACTACATGCGCCAGTTCATGGAGAAGCACGACAGCAAAGGCGATTAATCCTTTGCCCAGCACACCCGCCACAAAAAACAGCCCGAGCAGGGCCAGAAAAAAATTGTTCAAATAGATATCAACGCCGGAAATACGGCCTACTTTCAAGATATCACCCCGGTTCACTCTTCATTCAAGGACGGCAGTCTTGTCAGCGGGTCCACCAGTTTATTATTTTCCCGCACCTCAAAATGCAGGCCCCCGCCCGGAATATCGCCAGTTGTCCCGACTTCCCCGACGGCCTGGCCGGCCTTAATCGTCTGTCCATCACCGACCGCCACCCTGGCAAGCCCGCCATACAGCGTAAAGCTACCCTGGCCGTGCTCCAACAGGACGTATTTCCCAAGCGACGGGTTGTCACCCAACCGTTTCACCTTCCCGTCCCGCACTGCCCTGACCACGCTGCCCACCGGAGCGGCAATATCAATCCCGCTATGAAAACGTTCCATATTGTCAACCGGGTCAATTACCATTCCGAACCCGCGAACAACTTTGCCTGAGACTGGTACGGGCAATATTCCGGCAGCACTATTTCCGGGAGAAACAACAGGCCGGGCAGGGCTGAAAAAAGGCCAGTCAACATTCGCTATCTGCAGGCCGAACTGAACTACCCTTTCCACCACCGGCTGATAATTCCACTCGGTAGTCAGCACATTTTTCAAAGTTTCCCTGGCTTCTATACCCCAGGGGTTTTTAGTCTCTTTCAGAGACAGAAGAACAATGAAAATCAAGAGAGCAACGGCAAGCCTGTACATATGCCTTACACCGTTCCCCCGCCCCGGTTTTTTCCAGTGGGGCTTTTGATAGAGAGAAATCCAATCGTCCTGCTTAAATGAACCGGCGGGCTTATAATCAATTCCTTTCAAAATTATCCCCTCCACACCATCGTGAGCTTGTCTTTAATAGCATATTTTCCTTTAAAAGGGAATATGACAGGTTAATTGCGGGAAGGATGATAAATCAAAACAGGATTTTTTGCCGCCTGATATTGATATTCAGAAGCAAACCCAGCGCTGCAAGGTTGGTAATCATGCTGCTTCCCCCGTAACTGAACATCGGCAAGGGGATGCCGGCCACAGGCATAATCCCGCTGTTCATGCCTACATTAACTAAAACATGAAAGGTAAGCATAGATACGGTGCCGGCAGCCATGAGGGCGCCGAAATTGTCTTTGGCATTCGACAGCTATGAGAATGCACCGGTAGATCAGGACNAAATAGAGTGCAAGGAGCAAAACAGCGCCGATAAAACCAAGTTCTTCTCCTACAACAGAAAAGACTAAAGTCAGTCTCCTGAATACGGCCAGGGAAATCCCCGTGCGTCTGGCTTCCGTGAAAAAGCCCGCGGCCCCAGAAGCCGCCCTGGCCGATAGCTATCTGTGACTGAATTACATTGTAACCAGCGCCGTGCCAGTCCTTCCAGGGGTTAATAAAAACAATCAACCTTTTCAGCTGGTATTCTTTTAATGGTATCCAAAGCTGAATCCCCCGGTTGGCCGCCAGCCAGAAATGCGCCCATATCCACAGGGAAACCGTCCCGATACCACCGGCGATCAAGCCGGTTAACAGCCACGGGCGCGCTCCCGCCACAAAAAGCATCCCGAACATAATCGCCATAAATACCAGGGCGGTGCCGAGATCAGGCTGTTTCAATATAAGCAGCACCGGCAGGCCGAAAAAAGCAAAGCTGGGGACCAAATCACGCAGGCGGTTGAGTTTTTTATTGCGGGAAGATAAAAAGGACGCAAAACATATGATTATGATCAGCTTGGAAAATTCAGAAGGCTGAAAACGGAAAAAACCTATCTCAATCCAGCGTTGTGCACCCAGCGCAGAATGCCCTACAAAATTAACCGCCGCGAGCATAACCAGGTTCAGGCCATAAAGGAACTTCATGTGCTTTGCGAGGTTTTCATACTGGATATAAAGCATCATGAACATCGCCCCTGCCCCCAGCAAAACCCAGATCACCTGTCTTTTTACAAAAGCAAAAGGATCCTCAGCCCTGCTCGCTGCCTCCGCTGCCGGCAGCAAATCCGACGGTTTTGTGGCGCTGTAAATAACTACAAGCCCTAAAAGAATAATTATGGCAACGACGGCCAGCAATGTATGATCAAGTTTTTTAAGCAGCCTGCTTTGTTTAAACATTTAGCGCGTCACTCTTTTCAATGTTATTTCGTCAATGTCTTTATATTATAACAAACAGCATAATAAAAAAAGCCCGTACTCTTTAATACAGGCTGTTGATACCCTTCAAGCCGTCCCGGCAGTCCGTTTCATTCCCTTGACAGGTATATTCGCTACCAGCGCCACAGTGTTGCCGCTTGAATCAAGATTAACTTCCAGGTTGGTTTCGTCAACCACCATGTAATTTGAAATCACCTGGATCAGGTCCAGTTTTAGTGCCTCAAGCAACTGGGGCGATATGCTGGCCCGGTCGTGCAACAGGACCAGGCGCAGTCTTTCTTTCGCAACATTCCTGCTCCCGCTCTCTTTACCAAAGAGCTTGGTTATAAACTCCAGCAAGGTCGCACCCCCTCTCCCGGTCTAACCCAGGCCGATAATTTTTCTTAACTTTTTGAAAAAGCCATCCCCTGCTTCCAGGTTGATCATCGGCACATCTTCCCCTAAGATGCGGCGGACAATATTTCTATAAGCCTGACCGGAACGTGAATTCTGGTCCAGCACCACCGCTTCCCCCCGGTTTGTAGTGATTACAATCATCTCATCTTCCGGTATAATCCCCAGCAGGTCAACGGCGAGGATATCTATGATATCTTCAATGCTCATCATATCCCCCTGTTTGACCATCTTCGGCCGGATACGGTTAATGATCAGCTTTGGTTCACGCAAATCGGCAGCCTCCAGGAGGCCGATAATTCTATCAGCATCCCGTACGGCCGAAACCTCCGGTGTGGTTACTACAACAGCTTTCTCCGCACCCGCTATGGCATTCCGGAAACCCTGTTCAATTCCCGCCGGGCAGTCGATGATCACATAATCAAATTCTTTTTTTCAGCTCAGCACACAATTCACGCATCTGGTCCGGGTTGACTGCTGTTTTATCCTTGGTCTGAGCAGCCGGGAGCAGGTGTAAACCTTCAAACCGCTTATCCCTGATCAAGGCCTGACGCAACCGGCAGTTCCCGTTTACGACATCGACAATATCAAAAACTATCCGGTTTTCCAGGCCCAAAACCACGTCCAGGTTTCTCAAACCTATATCCGTGTCTACCAAAGCCACCTTGTAACCCATGGATGCCAGCCCGGTCCCGATATTGGCGGTAGAGGTAGTTTTTCCAACCCCACCTTTGCCGGAAGTCACTACAATTACTTCGCCCATCCTTTAAGCTCCCCTCTTATAAAGTCATTGGACGCCTGGCGCCGGACGTAAGGAAGTATTACCTCAACAATTTTTGCAGCAGCTATCTGGCAACAGGCAACCAGCTAGGTGACCTTCCCCTGACGTTCGCATGCACTCTGAAAGGATTCAATCGTAACAACCCCGCCTTTGATCCGTGCCATTTCGGGGTAATCGGGATATATATCATCATTATCAGGGGGACGGGTAATGTGATCAGCAATTCTAAGCTGGGTCGGCTGCAGGTGGAAAGCCATAACTATAGCATTCTCATCACCGTTGGCCCCGGCGTGCACCACACCCCTCAAAGCCCCCATTACAATAATATTGCCGGTCGCAGCCACTTCAGCTCCAGGGTTGACATCACCTAAAATCACAACATTTCCATCATAATGAATACTTTGGCCCGAACGCAACGTCCGCTGCACCAGGATCGTTTTCTCATCAACCAAATCTTCCAGATCAACCGGGATACCACGACCGAACCCCGAAATACTAAAAGAATTAGCCAAAGCTATCTCCTCCTGTACCGCGAATATCAGTAAATTCTACAAACGATAACCAAATCCTGCTAAAGGAAAACAAAAAAAATAGCCAAAATAATATCTTTTTCATGCTAATTAGACAAAACCTGTCATTCCGGGCTGATCACCGGTTTTCTCCCCGGTTCAGGCAAACCAAAGTAAGCAGCGAGCATACTTTCAGCCACCGGTCCGGCCACAGTACCACCGTGACCGGCATATTCAACAACCACCGCCACCGCAATCTCCGGATTATCATAAGGCGCATAAGCAACAATCAAAGCATGATTATCGTGGCCTGCTACCTCTGCGGTACCGGTCTTGGCGGCCACAGGAGGGAGTCCCGCAAACAGCCCGGCAGCAGTGCCATCCGGCGGCAGCGCCACCTCCCGCATTCCTTCCCTGATTACAGCAAGGGTATCCGGCGATACACCGGCATGACCAACCACAACCGGTACATTCTCTTTTATAACTTTACCGGAAGGATCAACTACCCGCTGTACCAGGTAGGGCTTATACAGGGTACCTCCGTTGGCAATAGTAGCGATATAATTTGCCAGCTCGAGCATCGTATAGCGGTTGTCACCCTGCCCGATGGCCGAAATAATCGTATCATAATCGTGCCAGGCCAGCTCCCAGTTTATAGCAATTAACTCTTCAGATTTCTTTTTAAGGAGTTGCCTTTTCTGGTCCTCGCTGGTTGCCTTGAGCAGGAGATCGTTGTACTTCTGCTCGATTTCCTGCACTTTTTTTAAAGATTCGGAGCTCAAATACGCTTTCCTTAATTCAAGTTTAGAGGAAGGGCCCGGCACCACACCGGTGTCCTCACCAGGCAATTCAATACCTGTTTTCTGACCCAGCCCAAATTCCCTGGCAATCCGGGCAATCTCGTCAATACCGACCTTAAGCCCAAGCTGGTAAAAATAGGTATCACATGATACTTTAATCGCCCTGACCATGTCCACAAGGCCGTGACCGCCTGGTTTCCAGTCGTCGTAGCGCCTGCCGTAAATAAAGTAACCGGGGTCGGAGATAGAGTCCTGTGGCTTGACTGCACCCGCCTCCAGCCCGGCCATAGCCACGATCATTTTAAAAGTTGAGCCCGGCGCGTAAGATAACAAGGCACGGTTCAGGATCGGTTTCCAGGGTGAGTTAAAAACCTCATTATAAGTTTCTTGAGACAGCACCCCGGAAAGCTTGACAGGGTCGTACCCCGGGTAACTGGCCATAGCCAGTACTGCTCCAGTCCGCACATCCAAGGCCACCGCGGCGCCGCCTCTGGCTTCACCATATCCCTGCTTCAACGCCTCCTGGGAAGCCCTGGCCAGGGCTTCCTCCGCTGCCTTTTGCACTTTCAGGTCGATTGTGAGCACCAGGTTATTACCGGGTACCGGATCTTGTACGCCCAGGTCCCGCACCGGCCTGGCCAGGCTATCTACTTCCACCTGTCTGCCGCCGTCCTGGCCGCGCAGATACTGCTCGTAAGTATTTTCCAGGCCCGTCTGTCCAAATGGATCGCCGGCTTTGTAACCTTTATCTTTATTTTCTGCAAGCTGTTCTTTGTTAATCTGCCGCACATATCCCATCACGTGGGCTAGCAGGTTCCCGTTGGGATATTCCCGTTGCGGCTCAATGTCGATAACAACCCCCGGCAGTTCCAGCCGCTGCTCCTCAATTCTGGTAACAATCTCATCCGGTACCCTGGCAGCCAGCTTCACCGGTTCGTACAGGCGTTCCCGCTGGTCGATTTTTTGTTTAATTTCCTGGGGATCTGTGCCTAAAATCGCGGCCAGTCTCTGGATCACCTCTCCCATATCCTTACGCCCCAGGTTCATCAAAGAAACTGTATATACCGGCTGGTTGCCCACGATTTTGATCCCGTTACGATCAAATACCTCACCGCGCGGGGCAGTGATGGTAATAAGCCTCATCCGGTTTTCCCTGGCCAGAGTTGAAAACTTATCATTTTGAACTAACTGCATATAAGCCAGTCTGGACACAAGAACGAGAAAAATAACTATTACAATATTAAGGATAACCTGCATCCTCTTTTGAACCAGTTTTCTCTCCATCCCACCATCACTCCTATATGACACGGTTTTATCACCGTTTCGCAGAACGGAGAACACGCCTAAAAATAAATGGTACCAGAGCGGCAGTATAAAGAGCGGTGGGCAGTGCCACCCTGAACAGAGCATAAAAAGGAGGTACGTAAACCTTAAGATAAAGCAACAACAAGTAATTTGCCAGCATCCCGGCTAATGCAGAAATAAAGGTTGTCCCCGCTGCCACCAGAGCATTTTCTTTATAAAGGCGTTCGCCGCAGACTCCCGCTAAATAACCGGCAAACATTTTGGAGAGAGCGTTGAGGCCAATATAGCTTCCTGAAAACAAGTCTTCTATTAAACCACCGGCAAAACCCAAAAAAGCCCCCTCTCCGGGACCCAGGAGGAAGCCGTAAAAAACAACTAAAAGCATTACTAAATCAGGTTTTATCCCATAAACAGTCAGATAATCCAGCATTGTTGTTTGTAAAATCAAAACCGCTCCAAACAGGAGCAGTAAAGCAGGAAATGACAATGCATCAGCCTCCTCCCAGCAAGGGAATCCGGGGTTTAGGGGTAAGCGCCGGTAATGATAAACACTTCCTCCAGCCGGCTTAAATTCGCAAATGGACGTATATCGGCGCTTTTAAACAAGCCGGACGGCTCGCTCCGGATTCCGGCTATTTCCCCCACCGGAACGCCCTTTGGGAATATACTTCCAAGCCCCGACGTGATCACCGCCTGGCCTGCTTCTACGGGCGCATCGTTCGGAATATGGATCATCCTGGCCATCCCCAAACTGCCGGCAATCCCTTCAACAATTCCAGAGGTGCGGGTGTCCTGAACCAGCGAACCCACCCCACTGCGCGGGTCAGTGATCAGGAGGACCTCACAGGTAGCAGGTGCAACAAATACCACCCTCCCCACCAGCCCCTCCGGGGTAAGGACGGCCATATTTTCCTTAACACCATCACCAGCGCCCCTGTTCAAAAATACCGTCCCGAACCAGTTATCCGGATCCCTGCTGATAACTGAAGCAGAGAGCAAATCATACCTTTTTAGCCATGACTTGCTTATAGCTCAGCAAGCTGGATAACCGTTCGTTCTCCAACTTATANTCGTTCAACTGGATAACCTGGCTCTCCAGGCGCGCAACCTCCTGNTCCAGGGCCTGATTGCGTTCTCCCGCCCTGATCATGGAAACAGGAAAGGACACCAGATGGTGTACCTGCCTGCCCAACCAGGTAAAACTAACCTGCACCGGTGCAAGAGCGTCCCTGAACCTGAAATTCAGGGGTGTCAACCGGACCCGCTCCGGGACTGTAACATGCATGGCCGCCAGGGTGACTGACAATAAAACAGCAAGCAATAACAACCTCCTGGCAGTTACCCACCGCACCCATATTTCACCTCTAAACATACGCTTAATTGTAATTACCCAGTGTGTTCCCCTAGCTTTGCCGGGCGCTGTTACCGGCGCTTCGCAAGCCGTTCGCCAACGATAACACCGTACCTCCATCAGGCTTGCTATATGGTTCGTATAATTTTATTACGCCAGCTTCTTAGGCTGGATTAGAACCTTGCGCAATACGTCAATATTTTCCAGTACACGCCCGGCGCCGTAGGCCACGGCCAGCAGCGGCTCGTCCGCCAGGTGCACCGGCATCCCCGTCTCTTCCATAACCAGGCGATCCAGTCCGCGTAAAAGCGACCCGCCCCCGGCCATAACAATACCCCGGTCCATGATATCAGACGCCAATTCCGGCGGGGTTTGCTCCAGTGTAGCCTTGATCGCCTCAATAATACTGGTTACCGGTTCAGAAAGGGCCTTGTAGATTTCCTCCGAAGTTATCTGAACAGTTTTTGGCAACCCGGTAACCAAATCACGACCCCGCACCTCTTCTGTTTCTGTTGTCGCAAGCGGGTAGGCCGTACCGATCTGGATTTTGATCGACTCTGCCGTCCGTTCCCCGATTAACAGGTTGTACGTGCGCTTCACATGATTAATAATAGCCTCGTCCATCTCGTCGCTGGCAATCCGGATCGAGCGGCTGATGACAATACCGCCCAGAGAAATAACAGCTACCTCGGTAGTACCACCGCCGATATCGACGATCATGTTGCCGGTCGGTTCATGAACCGGCAATCCCGCGCCGATAGCCGCAGCCATCGGTTCTTCGATTAAGTAGGCCTCTCTGGCTCCCGCCTGGAGCGCCGCTTCGCGCACTGCTCTTTCCTCGACCGCGGTGACGCCGGACGGAACTCCGACCACCACCCGCGGGCGGATTAAAAAAGTGTGGTTCCGCAACGATTTATTAATGAAATACTTAATCATACTCTGGGTAACGTCAAAATCGGCAATCACCCCGTCTTTCAGCGGCCGGATCGCTACAATGTTGCCCGGGGTGCGGCCGATCATTCTTTTGGCGTCTTCACCCACTGCGAGCACCTGGCCGGTATCCTTTTGAATTGCCACCACGGAAGGCTCACGGATAACGATACCCTTTCCTTTTACATAAACCAGGGAGTTGGCAGTGCCCAAATCCATACCCATATCCTTTGAAAACAGACCGACGCGCATTTCCCGGCCCCTTTCTTAGTTTAATGCTAAAAGTCATAATATAATCTTAAATAAGTCCCTCAGCCTTAAAGCTGGTGAATTTATTATCTCCAATAATAATGTGATCCAGGACTTCAATGCCGATGATTTTTCCGGCCTCACAAAGCCTTCCGGTAATATCCAGGTCTTCTTTGCTGGGAGTAGCGTCGCCGCTAGGATGATTGTGGATCAGAATAACAGACGCGGCGCTTCTTTTTATGGCGTTACGGAAAAGTTCCCTCGGATGTACGGCAGAGGAATTAAGCGTGCCGACCGACACCTTGTCGTTCGCGATCACCTGATTTCTGGTATTCAGCAGCAATGCCCGGAAATGTTCCCGGTCCAGGTGGCGCATTTCTTCCATTACCAGCCGGGCTGCATCTTCCGGTGACTTAATTACCGGGCGGGGTGAACCTGTAACGTGGGAGAGCCTTCTCGCCAGTTCCAGGGCCGCTTTCACCTGGCTGGCCTTAGCCGGCCCGACGCCTTTAATTTCACTTAACTCTTCAACAGTGGCATCCAGGAGTAAGCGAAGGTTTTTAAAGCGAACCAGGATCAAAGAAGCCAATTCCAGTGCAGTAGTCTCGGGAGACCCGGTTCCCAAGAGAATAGCCAGCAATTCGATTTCTGACAGGGCCCCGGCTCCTTCCTTCAAGAGCCTTTCCCGGGGACGCATGTCCGCCGGAAGTTTCTTCATTGTTAGGCGGTAGTTCGGTGAAACCAAAGTCATATCTCCTAACGCATATATTCAGTAAACCCGGTGGAAGCATAGCGTTATCGTTAGCGAACGACTTGCGTAGCGTCTTAAATAGCACTCGGCGAAGCTGAGGTTGCGAAATTGGGGGCGCGGACATGGATGTCCGAGCCAGCCTTCACCGAACCAGGACGGTGAGTTGAAGGCGGCCCAATTTCGCCCGAAGCAAGCCGTAAGTGCGCATCTTACGCGGAGCAATGGAGTGAGCGGTGATAACGCCGTGCCTCCACCAACGGTTTTACTGAACATTTACCTGTCGTTTACAGCACATCATACCCAAATTGCTTAAGCATTTTAGAAAGCCGGGCTAACGGGAGGCCTACAACATTTGTGTAACAGCCTTCAATACGCTCAATAAAAATTGCACCCAGCCCTTGAGCGCCATAGGATCCGGCTTTATCCAGCGGCTCGCCGGTAGCCACATACCGCTGGATCTCTCCCAGATCCACCGGCCTGAAAAATACCCGGGTCACTTCATGGCCTACCTCGACCCTGCGGCTGCCGGCATCCACCAGAGCCACTCCGGTATAAACCTCATGAGCGCCGCCCTGCAAGCATTTCAACATTTCCACGGCTTCTTCCCTGCCGGACGGCTTGCCAAGGTTCTGCCCTTGCCACACAACTACAGTATCCGCTCCAATAACAATCCCATCTTCCAACCTTCCGGCAACAGCCATAGCCTTCCTTACGGCTAAAAGCTCAACTACCTCAAAAGGCTTCAAACCCGGGGGGGTATTTTCATCCACTTCACCTGCAATAACACGGAAATCCAGCCCCAGCTGTTTCAGAAGCGCTGAACGGCGCGGGGAGGATGAGGCAAGAACCAGTCTTTTTATCGCGCTACACCCGCCTGTAAATCAAGTAACCAAGGATAAGTCCCAGCGCTGTAAGCGGACTCAGGGCAAAGGTAAAACCGAATGTCAGGTTAAAAAACTGCAAGTCCAGTGTAAATGGCCTTAAACCTATGGTTGAGGTCGCTTTCAGCCAGGGCAGCGCCGGAGCTAACGCATTACCTATGGCGCTGCCGGTCAAACCGCCCACCAGCAGGAGAAGGATCAGCACCCACACACTTCCGTAGTTCTTAAAACTCTTAGCCATATGTTTCCCCCGGTATAAAAAGTCTTATCCCTGAAGCATGTACCAATGCACATATAACAGTTTATCATTTAGAACATTTAATGACAAGGTTTGGTGAATATTTTACATAATTGTTATTTTTCGTGATGAATTCTTATCACAGTTGCTCTTTTATTTCTACAATCATCTCTATCTCTACTGCAGCGTCAAGAGGCAGTTCACTTACACCGACCGCCGAGCGGGCATGCTGCCCCATTTCACCAAAAACTTCTCTTAAGAACTCCGAAGCCCCGTTTACAACCTGGGGCTGGCGAGTAAACCCCGCAGCACTGTTAACAAAACCCGTAACCTTTACAATTTTAGTAATCTTATCCAGACTGCCCAGTACTCCTCTTATTGCTGCCAGGCAGTTGATTGCGCACAGGCGTGCCGCTCGGCAGCCATCTTCCATTGTCAGATTCCGGCCGAGTTTTCCAGTAAATTCAAGCTTTTCCCCAGCTATTGGAAGCTGCCCCGACGTATATACATAGCGCCCGGCAAGCACCGCCGGAAGATAAGCAGCTACCGGCTTGGGTGTTTCGGGTATGATCACTCCCATTTGCTTTAGTTTTTCTTCAAAAGACATTGTTGTCTCCCCCTCATGCCTAACAGTAACTCCCGTGCCTCAGCCACCAGATAAAGCGAACCGGTTACGCACACCACCCCTCCCGGCTGGGCCAGTAACAGGGCTTTGTCTAAAGCGCATTTAGTATCTTCCACCAGGTAAACCTCCGGGGCATAGCGCCGCACATCGCCGGCCAGATCCCGCCAGTTCCCGGCACGCGGGCTGTCCGGCCTGGTCACTATTACCGAACTGGCGCCCGGCGCCAGTTCAGCCGCCACCCTGGACCGCTCCTTATCTTCCAGCATCCCGATTACCAGAACCAGCTTTCTGTCCGGGAAGTATTCTTCCAGTACCTGGCGCAGGCTCCGGGCACCGTCATAATTATGAGCCCCGTCGAGCAGCACAAGCGGTTCCTGTCCCCGGTGGAAGATTTCCAGCCTGCCCGGCCAGCACGTGGCTGCCAGGCCGTCCCGTACCGCCCCGGTGTTTACCGGTATGCCCCGGTCCATCAACAGTTCTGCCGCAGCAACAGCCGTGGCGGCGTTAATCAGTTGGTGCCTCCCGATCAAGGGCAGCCACAGGTTTTCATAGGTATTCCGGCGCCCCCTGATCCAAAAGCGCTGTCCAGTCAGAGATGAAGACAATTGCCCCCACGTGATGTCGCGCCCCACCAGCGTCAATGGAGAACCTTTTTTCCGGCAGGTTTCCGCGATTACTTCCAGTGCTTCGCCGTCCGCAGCCGTGATCGCAGGAACCCCGGGTTTAATAATGCCGGACTTAACCAGGGCAATCTCCTTGATTGTCTTGCCCAGGTAATCTGTGTGATCCACAGCAACATTGGTAATAACTGAAAGCAACGGCGTTACCACGTTGGTGGAATCGATAGCGCCTCCCAAACCAACCTCCAGCACCAGGAAATCAACTTTTTCCTGGTTAAAATATTGAAGAGCGAGAGCTGTGCTCACCTCAAATTCGGTTGGGTGTTCAAATCCTTCAGCCACCATCGCTTCCAGGTGCGGCCGGAGTTTCGCAATCAAGCCCGCAACCCTGTCTTTGCCGATTTCCGCCCCGTTTATCCGGTAACGTTCGGTATAGGAATGCAGGTGGGGTGAAGTAAACATCCCCACCCGGTACCCGGCAGAGTGCAATATACTGGCCAGCATGGCGCTGGTAGATCCTTTACCGTTTGTCCCGCCAATATGCACTATTTTTAATTCATGATGGGGGTTGCCGAGACGGTTCAACAGTTCTTTGATCCGGTTTAAACCAAAATTATAACCAAATTTAGTCAGGCTGGTCAGGTAATCCATTGCCTCTTGGTAGTTCACTAAAAAACCCCCAGAACTCCGAACCCAAATGGTATGCGTACTGCAGGCGTTATCCCCGCTCACTCCAGCGCTCCACGCCGGTAGCGTATTAGCTCGCTTCGCCATGCCTACAGCGGGTTTACTGAACAGTTACCACTTGATAGAGCAAGGATGCGAATCCTTATTTCCCCGTCAGCATGGACAGCCTTGCCTTGATGGCAGACTGTTTGGCAGAAAGCTCTTCTTCCTTTCTTCGCTCCTTCTCGATCACGCCAGCCGGAGCCTTGTCCAAAAAACCTTTGTTATTTAACTTACCCTGCACCCGTGACAGTTCTTTTTCCAAATTTACGAGTTCTTTTTGCAACCTGGCGGTCTCTTTATCAATATCGATTAATCCTTTTAACGGGACAAACACCTCTACCCCACGGGTAACAGCGTGTGCAGCCTGTTCAGGCTTCTCCTTCAGCACCTGGGAAATGGTTACCCTAGCGTTTGCCAGAGCCTGAACATGTCCAGCTTCCCGCTCAAGGAGAGCCCTGATCGCATCATCATTCACTTCCAGGCAGGCATCAACCAAGCGGCCCGGCGGGATGTTCATTTCACTGCGGATATGCCTGATGGCTTTCGTTACCTCCATCAATATCTCCATTTCATACTCGGCTTCCGGATCAACCAACTCTTCACGGGCTACGGGCCAGGGCGCGCGCATTATTGTCACACCCCTGCCGGGCAAGTGCTGCCATATTTCTTCAGTAATGAACGGCATGAACGGGTGAAGCAGCTCCAGTGTGCCTTTAAGTACAGCGGTCAACACATACTGCGCCTTATACCTGTCTTGCGGAGTAGTTTTTCCATAAAGCCTGGGCTTGGCTAACTCGATGTACCAGTCGCAGAACTCGTCCCAAATGAATTCGTACAGGAGCCGGGCCGCTTCACCCAGTTCGTAGGCTTCAAGCAACCTGGTCACCTCACCGGCCAGGGTTTGGAAACGGCTGAGAATCCACCGGTCAGCCAGTATATACTGGCCCAGCTGCCCCCCGGGTTCAAAATCCTCCAGGTTCATCAATACGAACCGTGAAGCATTCCAAAGCTTATTGGCAAAGTTACGGGCCCCTTCCAGTTTCTCAAAGTTAAAGCGCAGGTCATTCCCCGGAGTGTTACCGGTTACCAGCATGAAACGGAGACTATCCGCGCCGTGTGATTCGATAACATCGATTGGATCCACTCCGTTACCCAGGGACTTGCTCATTTTTCTTCCCAGTGCGTCCAGCACCAGCCCATGAATGAAAACTTCACGGAACGGCACGCTATGCATAAAAGCAAGGCCGGAAAAAATCATCCGGGCAACCCAGAAAAAAATAATATCACGTCCCGTGACAAGAACGGAGGTAGGATAATAATATGCCAGCTCAACCGTTTGCTTTGGCCATCCCAAAGTGGAAAAGGGCCAGAGCGCGGAAGAAAACCAGGTATCCAGCACATCGGGATCCTGCTCCAGGTCCTTTCCCCCGCATTTGGGGCACTGCGAAACCGGTTTCTTGGACGCGATCATCTCCTCACAGTCTTTACAGTACCACACAGGAATCCGGTGTCCCCACCAGAGCTGGCGGGAAATACACCAGTCGCGGATATTTTCCATCCAGCCCAGGTATATTTTAGTAAACCTCTCCGGGATAAAGCGTATTTCACCTTCCTTCGCCGCTTTAATGGCCTGTTCAGCCAGGGGCTTCATTTTGACGAACCACTGGCGGGAAAGCATCGGCTCGATAACCGTGTTGCAGCGGTAACAGTGGCCCACTCCGTGGGTCAGATCCTCGGTTTTCAGGAGATAACCGCCGGCATCCAGGTCCCGTACGATTTTTTTACGGCAGTCATAGCGGTCCAGCCCTTGATAGCGGGGGCCCGCCTCCGCGCTCATTTTACCTTCCCTGTCAATTACAATAACCTGCGGCAGGCCATGCCGCTGTCCCACTTCAAAGTCGTTGGGATCATGGGCCGGGGTAATTTTTACCGCCCCCGTACCGAAAGAAGGATCCACATATTCATCAGCTATAACCGGCATCTCCCGCCCGACCAGAGGCAGGATCAGTTTTTTACCGACCACGCCGGCATAGCGCCCGTCACCCGGGTGTACCGCGACGGCCGTATCACCAAGCATGGTTTCCGGGCGGGTGGTTGCCACCACAATATAACCATCACCATCTTTAAAAGGATATTTCAGGTAATAAAAGTGGCCCGGCTTTTCTAAATGCTCCACCTCAATGTCGGAAATAGTGGTCTTACATTTGGGGCACCAGTTCGTAATGTAGTAGTCACGGTAAATCAAGCCGCGTTCATAGAGTTTTATAAATACTTCCAGCACAGCTTCAGAACAGCCCTCATCCATGGTGAACCTTTCCCGCTGCCAGTCACAGGAGGCGCCAAGCTTTCTCAGCTGTACGGTGATCCGGTTCCCGTATTGCTCTTTCCAGGCCCACGCCCGTTTTAAGAACTCCTCTCTTCCCAATTCATACCGTGAGGTCCCTTCCAAGGCAAGCTGCTCCTCAACTTTAGCCTGGGTAGCAATACCCGCGTGATCGGTGCCCGGCACCCACAGGGTGTTATAGCCCTGCATCCGCCGCCACCTGATCAATATGTCCTGTAACGTGTTATCCAGGGCATGTCCCATGTGTAATTGCCCGGTAACATTGGGCGGAGGCATTACGATACAAAAAAGGCTCCTGTTCGGGGTTGACCACGGTGTGAAAAAAACCGTTCTCTTCCCAGTAGGAGTACCACCGGTCCTCCACTGAACGAGGATCATAAACAGAAGGAATATCTTTTTTAGCCAAGGGGATCCACTCCTCATATCTATAGTAAAAAACCAAAAACCCCCGTCCCTGGAACGGAGGAGGAATTACCGGCAAAACAATAATAACACACTTTCACCCCCTTGGCATATTTTCTCCGGAAAAAATAAAAATCCTTCAAAAAAATATTCTTATGCTTTTTTTGGTATTTAAAATCATCTTTAAAAATAAAAATTTTAAAATAAGAAAATTAATCTGGAGGTTGAAAATTTGCGGCCTAAATTAATAAGTTTGTTTATTTTAATCTCCCTGGTCTTACTCACTTTATTTACCTGGCATAGCCGCAAACCTCCCCCTGAGCTGCAAGAGGTCCATACTGTCCGGGTGATGGAATCGGTGCGGTCGCCGTATTTCCTGCCCCAATACCTGGCCCTGCACCTGGGTTTTTTCAAAGAGCAAAACCTTGAAGTCAAAATTATCACTACCAGCCCGGAGGCCATCCGTACCGCTCTGGCCAACAGGAGGACGGATGTGGCGCTATGCGGCCTGCAAAAAATAATATTCAACCCTGACAGGCCGGATAAAGGGGGAAATACTCCACAAATTTTTGCCACCCTGGCCCTGCGGGATGGCTCCCTGCTTTTAGCCAGAAAAGACACAACCGGATTTTCCTGGCAAAAACTAGACAACAAAACAATCATCGGCAATTCTCAGGATGACAGCTCTGAAATCGCCTTGGAAAGCGTGTTGAGACAGGCCGGCCTGCCCCCCTACCGGCGGGTCACAATCTATCACAATATCCCCGAAACCTTGCGTATCAGCGCGTTTCGCGCCGGAAGCGGCAACTACCTCCAACTGCTGGAACCTGAAGCCACTATCGCAGAATCAAAAGGCTTTGGCCGGGTGGTTGCTTCGGTAGGAGAGGCGGCAGGCGATATGATCGTAACAGCATACGCCGCTTTACCCGAATACATTGAAGCTCAACCGGAAACAGTCCAAAAATTTACCAACGCCATATACAAAGCTCAACTCTGGTTGAAGCAACACAGCTCTGAAGAAGCAGCCACGGTAGTTTCACCGTCCTTCCCCAATCTTGACAGGCAGGTGCTTTTAAAATCCATTGAAAGATACCGGGCTCTGGGAATATGGGCCGAAAATCCGGTCATACCCAGGGAACCCTATGAAAAATTTCAATCCGCAGCTAAAAGCGCCGGAGAAATTGTCGCTCCCGTTCCTTACGAAAATGCAGTTATCAACGTTTTCGCCCGGCAGGCGGTTGAAACGGTAACATATTCTCCGGAACCAGAAAAAGCAAAGAGAAAAACCTTCCTCAAAATGCTAACGGATTTACCATACCGCAAAATCCATGGGTGTTGATACCAACTGCTCCTTTATGGAGCGTCGCCAGTGAACCAGGCGATGCTGAGGGTTCGAAATTGGTCGCTTTCATCCTTCTGCTGGTGCCGCGTCAGCGGCATGTATGTCTAACCAGCGACCCACCGCCCAATAATTTTCAGCAAATCCTCCCGGCCCTGGCCGGTTTCCGCAGAAAACGGGATCATCAGGTCCCCCGGAACCAAAGGCAGACCAGCCCGGATCGTCTCCAGAGAGCGCAGCAACTTTGAACGGGAAAGCTTATCTGCTTTAGTAACTGCTACAGCAACAGGGATGCCGTTACTTTTAATCCAATCGTACATTTGAATGTCCTGGGCGGCCGGCAGGTGGCGGCTGTCGATAAGCAGTAATATGCCTTTTAGGTTTTTTCTTTTTTTAAGGTAATCATCAATCATCTTTCCCCATTTTTCCCGTTCATGGGCAGGCACCCTGGCATAACCGTAGCCCGGCAGGTCTACCAGGTAGAAAAGGCCGTTCACCAGGAAAAAGTTAATCTGCCGGGTACGCCCGGGGGTATTGCTGGTACGGGCAAGGCTTTTTCTGTTTACAATTTTATTCAGCAATGAAGATTTTCCCACATTAGAACGCCCGGCCAGGGCAACTTCCGGAAGTCCCCCGGCCGGGTAATTCGCGGCTTTTACCGCGCTAACAACAAATTCTGCGCTTATTATTTTCATAATGGTACGGGAGTACCTCCATCATTAACAACAGCAGGATGATACGTTTCCGGCGGCACAACAGCAGGAACAGCGGGGAGGCCTGCGGCATTGTATTCTTTTTCAACAAGAGCCGCCTCCAGCACCTGGTCCATGTGGTCTACCAGAATAAAATTAATCTTATCCTTTACTTTCTTAGGAATTTCATCCAGATCCTTTTTATTATCTTTCGGCAAAACCAGGGTTTTTATACCAGCACGATGGGCTGCCAGTACTTTTTCTTTAATCCCGCCTACCGGGAGAACCCGGCCCCGCAAAGTGATTTCACCGGTCATAGCCACATCATGGCGTACCTTACGCCCGGTAATTGCCGAGGCCAGGGCCGTGGCCATGGTAATACCGGCCGAGGGGCCGTCCTTGGGAATTGCTCCCTCCGGGACGTGGATGTGAATGTCATGCTTGTCATAAAAACCTTCATCTATGCCAAGCTCGGCAGTCCGGCCGCGGATGTAACTGTAGCTGGCCTGGGCCGATTCTTTCATCACGTCGCCGAGCTTGCCGGTCAAAGTCAGCCGGCCGCTTCCCTTGTATATGGTAATCTCAATGGCCAGGGTATCGCCGCCCACCTCAGTCCAGGCCAGGCCGGTTGCCACACCTACCTGGTCATCCAGCTCAGCCACTCCGTAACGAAACCGGGGAGTACCCAAAAACTGGCTCAGGTTTTGTGTGGTTACCTGGACCTTTTTAGCTTTGCCGGAAACAATCTGCCTGGCAGTTTTACGGCAAATCGACGCTATCTGTCTTTCCAGGTTCCGTACACCGGATTCCCTGGTATATTCCCGGATGATCTTGCGGATGGTATTTTCTGAAATCTTCAGCGCACCTTTATTCAGCCCGTGTTCTTTAACCTGCTTGGGCAAAAGGTAACGCGTTGCTATCTGGACTTTTTCTTCCTCCGTGTAGCCGGAAAGGTAAATTACTTCCATCCGGTCCAGCAACGGGCGGGGGATGTTATGCTTCGCGTTGGCCGTAGTGATAAACATAACATTAGATAAATCGAACGGCACTTCAATGTAATGGTCACTAAAAGTATTGTTTTGCTCCATATCAAGTACTTCAAGAAGCGCCGCCGAGGGATCGCCGCGAAAGTCCATGCTCATCTTGTCGATCTCATCCAGCAGGAATACCGGGTTCCTGGAACCGGCCTGGCGCATGCCCTGGATGATCCGCCCCGGCATGGCGCCGACATAAGTACGCCGGTGTCCCCGGATCTCTGCTTCATCGCGCACCCCCCCAAGAGACATGCGGATGAACTTACGCTCCAGGGCACGGGCAATAGATCGCCCCAGAGAAGTTTTGCCGACACCAGGCGGTCCGACGAAGCAGATGATCGGGCCTTTCATTTTTTTGGCCAGTTTACGGATAGCCAGGTATTCTAAAATACGCTCTTTAACAGTTTTTAGACCGTAATGGTCTTCTTCCAGAATAGCTTCAGCAGCTTTAATGTCCAGCCGGTCCCGTGTGGCCTTATTCCAAGGCAAGGACAGCAGCCAGTCCAGATAGTTGCGCACCACCGCAGCCTCGGCGGCCATAGGCGGCATCTTTTCCAGGCGCTCTACTTCCTTAAGCGCCTTCTCTTCCACTTCTTTGGGCAGTTTAGCCTCAGCGATTTTCTCCCGCAGTTCTTCCCCCTCGGCCACCCGCTCGTCTTTTTCACCAAGCTCGCGCTGTATGGCTTTCATCTGTTCGCGCAAATAGTATTCCTTTTGAGTCTTTTCCATTTGCTTGCGCACACGAATATTGATTTTGCGCTCCAATTCAACAATCTCAAGCTCTTTTGCCACAATAGCGCACAGCTTTTCAAGCCGCTGGACTATATCTACCGCTTCAAGGATGCTCTGCTTGTCTTCTATGCGCAACGTCAAGTGGGAAGCGATAATGTCAGCCAAACGCCCCGGCTCATCGAGATTTACCACTGAAACAACAGTCTCAGCCGGAATCCGTTTGGATAGTTTGACATATTGTTCAAACTGGTAAACCAGACTGCGCATCAGCGCTTCTATCTCATTGTTTTTTTGAAAATGCTCGGAATATTGCTCAACTTCCACCTGAAAATATGGCTCGTTAGTTATAAAACGCCGGGCTTTAGCCCTGGCGAGGCCCTCTACAAGAACCCGGATAGTCCCNCCGGGTAATTTCAAAAGCTGTTTCACTTCGGCCACAGTACCAAACTGGAAAACATCTTCTTCACCCGGATCGTCGGTCTGCGCATCTTTCTGTGTTGTCAGAAAAATAATCCGGTCGTGAATCATCGCTTCCTCAATGGCCAAAACTGATTTCTCGCGGCCTACATCAAGGTGAATTACCATATAAGGAAAGACCAGGATGCCCCGTAAAGGCAGTAAGGGCAAAACTTTAATTTCTAAATTCATAGCTGCACCTCCTTTTGAGTATGATGTTGCTTCTGTTGTCATAATATTAGGGCATACACATTTATGAGTTTATTTTAACATGAAATTCAGAAAACCCCTATAGCAATAATTAGTAGAAAAATTAATAACCCGGCGTTTGCCGGGTTGTTAAAACAAATCAAATTATGTCATATACCATTTTACTTCTTCTTACTTTTCCTCGCTCAATCCTGATGTATCGACTTCTATTATCCCGTCACAAATCCTGAAGCACTCAACACATCCGGCGGGGCGGCAGCCGGCAGTTCCATCTTTCTTCGCAATGCCGGCATGGTAATCAACGCCAGTTCGATTAATTCTTCCAGGTGATTGACTGGGATCACCTCGACTCCTGCAATCTCACGAAACAGTTCCTGATAATTTTCAGCGGGTATCAATACCCTTTTCACTCCGGCCCGCCGGGCAGCTTCCACCTTTGCCACTATCCCACCGACAGGCTTGATCAGGCCTCGAATAGAAACCTCGCCTGTCATGGCCACTGTGTTATCCACCGGCAAACCCATGATTGCCGAATAAACCGCAGTGGCAATTGTAACACCGGCCGAAGGGCCATCAGCAAGCGCCGCCCCCGGGAAATTTATATGAATATCAAAATCCCGCGGATCGCGGTCCATGATCCTGCGCAGAGCGGTCAAGACGCTTTCTACTGAACTCCTGGCCATACTTTTGCGGCGCAGTGTTTTGCCGCTTCCACTCAATTCCTCTTCGTCAACCATTCCAGTAACCGTCACCTTTCCCTGCTCACGGGCAGCGGGCATGGCACTCGCTTCGACCTCAAGAAGCGCACCGATATTGGGGCCGTATACTGCAAGGCCGTTAACGAGGCCGACCTGAGGACGATCCTGTATCTTTTTGTCGGGCCGCGGGGCATACTGTCCGCTGTGGATAACCCACTCAATATCGGCAACACGGATCTCCCCACGCCCCTCGGTAATAGCCACCCCCCCGGCAAGCTGGATGATATTTACCGCCTCACGCCCGTTGGTGGCGTATTTTTTAAGAACACCCAGCACCCCCTCCTGAAGGGGCATACCAATTTTCCCGGCAGCATTGACGGCAATTTTTTCAATTTCATCGGGCAACAGCTGGCGGAAAAAAATCTCCAGACAGCGGGAGCGGATGGCCGGCGCTATCTGTTCCGCCCCTCGCGTTGTGGCGCCCACCATCCGGAAGTCTGCCGGCAGGCCATTCTGAAAAATGTCGTGAATATGGGGAGGTATATTGGTATCTTCTGAACTATAGTAGGCGCTCTCCAGTAGGACCTTACGGTCTTCCATAACCTTCAACAGTTTGTTGATCTGGTTGGGATGAAGTTCGCCGATCTCATCAATAAACAACACCCCGCCGTGCGCCTTCGTTACCGCACCAGCTTTCGGCTGGGGAATACCAGCTACACCCATTGGGCCCGCCCCCTGATAAATCGGGTCATGGACCGAACCGATCAACGGGTCGGCGATTCCGCGCTCGTCAAAACGGGCCGTAGTAGCATCAATTTCAATAAATTTTGCATCATCTTTAAAAGGAGAGAAAGCGTTCTTTTTTGCCTCCTCCAATACCAGCCTAGCCGCAGCTGTTTTACCTACGCCAGGCGGGCCGTAAATAATCACATGCTGCGGGTTGGGCCCGCAGAGAGCCGCACGCAAGGATTTTAAACCTTCCTCCTGCCCGATAATTTCCTCGAAACTGGACGGACGGGTTTTCTCAGAAAGCGGCTCAGTCAGGGAAATGGCACGAAGCTTCCTCAGTTTCTCAATTTCCTTTTTTGATTCTTTTTCCAGGGCGCTTTTGTTGCCTTGCTGTGTCTTCAACAAGTTCCAAAAATACAAACCGATGATTACTGNNAAAAAAACTTGAATAAAAGTTAATAAACTTCCGAATCCGGTGGAAAACTCACCCATAGAGAACCTCCTCACCGAGAAAAGAATTCTAATCTTAGTATTGCTAAGTTTTCAAATTTTAACCAATATTTTATATAAATTTTATATCTCGCTGTAAAAATTAAAAGTTCCCGGCCAGGACAACCCTGGCCGGGAACTTTAATCCTAAATAACCCGAACCCTCTTACAAGACGGTTTTTTATATTCTACGCGGTCTCTTCCTTTTTCTTTTTGCGGTCCACGGCAATCACCCGCGGCGTCTCCTTCTTCAGAATAGTTTCCCTGGTAATAATACACTTGGCTATGTCATCCCTGGATGGGATATCATACATCACATCCATCATGATCTCTTCCAGGATGGACCGCAGGCCTCTGGCGCCGGTATTGCGCTTCAGTGCCTCCTCAGCCACTGCTTTCAGCGCATCCTGGGTGAATTCCAGAGTAACGCCGTCCAGGCTGAATAGTTTTTCATACTGTTTAACCAAGGCATTCCTCGGTTCAGTAAGAATACGAATCAACGCTTCCTCATCCAAGGCATCCAGCGTGACAATTACCGGCACCCTGCCGACAAATTCAGGGATAAGACCATACTTCAGAAGGTCTTCAGGTAGAATATTGCTCAGGATTTCACCTATTTTTACTTCTTTTTTGGGTTTAATTTCAGCACCAAACCCCATCGTTTTCTTATTTATGCGGTTCTGAATAATCTTTTCGATCCCGTCAAAAGCCCCACCGCAGATAAACAACACATTCGTAGTATCAAGCTGGATAAATTCCTGGTGAGGGTGCTTGCGCCCGCCTTGAGGTGGTACACTTGCAACAGTACCTTCCAGTATTTTTAACAGTGCCTGCTGAACACCTTCACCGGAAACATCACGGGTAATAGAAGGATTTTCCGATTTACGGGCAATTTTATCAATTTCATCGATATAAACTATGCCTTTTTCTGCTTTTTCCACGTCATAGTCTGCTGCTTGAATCAGTTTGAGCAGAATATTCTCAACGTCTTCGCCCACATAACCGGCCTCAGTCAGTGAAGTAGCATCGGCAATCGCGAACGGTACATTCAATAGCCGGGCCAAAGTTTGCGCCAGGAGAGTCTTCCCGCTTCCGGTAGGCCCCAGCATGACGATATTGCTCTTTTGCAACTCGACATCGTCGATCTTGCCGCCAAGGTTAATCCTCTTGTAATGATTATAAACAGCAACCGCCAGGGATTTTTTAGCGCTTTCCTGCCCAATTACATACTGATCGAGAATTTCCTTAATTTCCTTTGGTTTTGGAATATCACCCAGTTCCAGACCCAGATCTTCACTGAGTTCCTCCTCAATGATTTCGTTGCACAATTCAATACATTCATCGCAAATATAAACACCAGGACCGGCCACCAGCTTTTTCACCTGGTCTTGAAGCTTGCCACAAAAGGAACATTTCAACTGCCCCTTATCGTTAAACATATTCCCACCTCTTTTACCTTTGCTTCCTGACATCGAACACCTCATCAATTATCCCATATTCTTTTGCTTGCTGTGCCGACATAAAGAAGTCCCGTTCGGTGTCACGGGCGATTTTATCCAGAGGCTGACCGGTGTGCCTGGAAAGGATTTCGTTCAGGATATCCTTAGTCCGCAAAATTTCCTTAGCGTGAATATCTATATCTGTCGCCTGGCCCTGAACTCCTCCCAGGGGCTGGTGAATCATGATCCTGGCGTAAGGAAGGGTGTAACGTTTTCCCTTCTCCCCGGCCGCCAGGAGCAGTGAAGCCATGCTGGCGGCCTGGCCCAGGCAGATAGTCGATACAGGCGGGCGGACATACTGCATGGTATCATAAATAGCCATACCGGCAGTAACCACCCCGCCGGGCGAATTGATATAAAGGTGAATATCTTTTTCAGGGTCTTCCGCCTCAAGGAAAAGAAACTGGGCAATAACAAGATTGGCAACATAATCGTCTATCGGTCCGCCGATAAAAATAATACGGTCTTTTAAAAGCCTGGAATAAATATCATACGCCCGCTCGCCGCGGTTGGTTTGCTCCACAACAATAGGTACAAGATTCAAATTTCTCCCGCCTCCTGAACAATGTCTTGCAATATCCGTTATTATAACTATTCCGCAGCCTGTACGTTGGTGTCCTCAATAATTTTTGCGTTATCAAACAAAAATTGAAATACTTTTTCCTTAACTATATTATTTTCAATAAAGCCGAAGCTCCCTTCACTCTCAAGCATTTTACGGAGTTCTTCCGGATCCTGGCGGTATATCGAGGCAACTTTCTCCAACTCCTCTTTTATCTCTTCTTCGGCAGCTGTAATTCCCTCCGCTTTAGCAATTGCCTCCATGACCAGTTCAGTTTTTATATTCCGCTCCGCCTCCGGCCGCAAATCCTCTCTTAGTTTTTCCGGCGAGGAATTGGAATACTTGAGATAATCCTCTATAGTCAAGCCCTGGTTAGCAAAGCTGTACCTCATTCTTGTAATCATTTCCCCGACCTGCTGCTCGATCATACTGTCAGGAATCTCAACCTTAGAGTTATCAACAGCTTTGTTGAGAAGTTCACGTTTGAGCAGGAAATTACTTCTGCTTTCAGCAGCTTGTTTTAATTTATTCGCAAGATCCTCCCTTAATTCCTGTAAGGTATCAAACTCGCTGACATCTTTGGCAAACTCATCGTCCAGCGGTGCCAGTTCCTTCCTCTTAATTTCTTTAACCGTGACAGTAAAGGCAGCTTCCTTACCGGCCAGTTCCTCCGACTGGTATTGTTCAGGGAAAACCACTTGAATATCCCTGGTCTCACCAACAGACATGCCGATTACCTGGTCCTCAAACCCTTTAATAAAGGAATCTGAACCGATTTCCAGAGAATAATCCTTGCCCTCTCCTCCCTTAAAAGGTTCTCCGTCAATTTTCCCCAGGAAGTCTATAACGGCAATATCGCCCTTCTCTACCACTCCTTCTTCCAGAGTCAGCAACCTGGCATGACTGTTTTGCAAACGCTCCAATTCCTTCTGCACGACTTCTTCTGTAACATTGGTAACCTTCTTAACTACTTCCAGCTTTTTATACTGGCCCAGCTCCACTTCCGGCTTTACCTGAACAGTGGCTTTAAATACCACCGGCTTGCCTTCTTCAGCCTGTACAATTTCAACTTTTGGCTTATCAACAGGTTCTATCCCGGTGTCTTTCACCGCCTCCAAATAGGCTTCGGGCACCAGCGACTCCATAGCTTCTTCATAAAGAACTTCTTTTCCAATATATCGTTCAAGGATGGGGCGCGGCGTTTTACCCCTGCGAAAACCCGGAATATTTACGTTTTTTACAATTTTGCGGTAGGCTTTGTGAACAGCTTTTGAAAAAAGCTCAGCGTCCACCTCTACCTCAAGGAGAACGGTGTTCTTTTCTATCCTTTCCGCGTTAGCTTTCATGTATGCTCCTCCCTAAATGGTTTGATTATATATAGATAATTGCTATTTTTTAGAAAAGCCACATCCTCTCCCCTTAACATAAATGCCACAAAATACCTCTGATATTATTGTAACCATTCTGATGAGTTATTCTACGAAAGACATGGTATTTCCTTCAAAGTAAAACCAAAAAGCAAACTAAAAAACCAAGGCGTGCAACAGCCCTGGCACCAATAATCATCTTTGTTACGGTGGGGCTTAACCACCGCCCTGCCGCTATGCACACTAGCTGCCGCGATAACTGCCAGCAACAGTTGGCGGTTGTAATATTAATTATCAATTATATCCGTACCTCTGAAAATTATCAACAGGAAAAACAAACTTATTTAAATCTAAAAAAATTATTTCACCGGCTACCTGCCGCTTTATCCTTGACAATACCTTTATTATTTGCTAACATATCACTTGCGGAAAGTCGGGAAACTTGAAAAACGGTTTATAGTTTAGTTTATATTTATAATTTTATTTAATAACATGGTGGGTATAGCTCAGTTGGCTAGAGCACCAGATTGTGGCTCTGGGGGTCGTGGGTTCGAGTCCCACTATCCACCCCACTTATATTAGCGATGGGGCGTCGCCAAGCGGTAAGGCACCGGTCTTTGGAACCGGCATTTCGTTGGTTCGAATCCAGCCGCCCCAGCCAGCAGGTTTTATAAGCCTTTTTCGGTTCGTTTGACGGACAGCGAAAAAGGTTTTTTGGTCAAAACCGTTATTGCTCAAAAACGCCTCAGCACAAATCCCTATCCACAAATCCGGTTGTCGTCTTCTTCCGCCTTAGCTGTCAATTATCACTAACCTGAAAATAGAATTTGCTCGGGCAGGGTATTGTCCCTGTTCACTCCAATGCTCCTCGCCGACAACACCAAAGCTCGCGTCGGGTGAAATTGGTCCGCCTTCAACTCGCCGTCCTGGCTCGCTGAAGGCTGGCGCAACGTCCTGTCCGCGCCCCCAATTCCGCTTCCTCGCTTCGCCAGGTGCTGTTACCGACGCTACGCAAGTCGTTCACTCGGGACAACCACCCTTCGCCGGGCTATTTTCATCCTTCTGCTGGTACCGCGTCAGCGGCATGTATGTCTAGCAGGATATTAACCGTATATCCCTGCTTCATAAGGCATTCGCTTAGTACGCTAACTTGACAGCACCCTCGACAAGGAACTACCTTGACGCAAAAAATCCAATGTGTTAAACTTCAGTAAGAAATTATTATCCCTGTTAGATTTTTATTTTGTCTTCTTAATATTATTGGACTTTTAAGCGGGCGTGGCGGAATGGCAGACGCGCTGGACTTAGGATCCAGTGGGGTAACTCCCGTGGGGGTTCAAGTCCCCCCGCCCGCACCAGGGAAAATCAAGGCCTCCGGGTTTTTCGGAGGTTTTTACTTTTGCCTATTGTTCGTTTTTAGTTACGAAATAGTCACATACAGTTTTTGTAACTTATTTCTTAAAGAGAATACCGTCCAGCCTATCGGCAGCCTCCTTCTGTAACGTTGGCGCTATGTGAAAATATAGATCCATTGTCATACTAATATTTGAATGTCCAAGCCGCTCAGATACTACCTTTGGATGTTCACCTTGCTTCAATAAATAGCTCGCATGGGCATGTCGCAGGCCGTGAAAAGTCACACTGATTCCGACTTTCCCTACTACTTCTTGAAACCTCTTTGATACCGTCGCCGGATTAACCGGGCTTCCATCCTGTAGATAGCAGACAAGGTTATTATCCTGGTACTTGCCGCCAAGGGCCAACTTGTCCTTCTTCTGCTCTTTTTGATGTTCTTTTAAAGCCTTAATCACTTCGAGGGAAATTGCCGCCGCCCTTTAACTTGTTTTATTTTTAGGTTCCTTAAAGAACAACCCCTGCTTTTTGGTAACATACAACCCGCGCCTGATATTGATAATTCCTTTCTTCAGATCAACGTCATCCTAGCGTGAGTTTTCTACGCAATTCTGGAAAATGCTGCTATGACAGGCCTTCAAGACGTTAACATGTATAAACTAATAAAATACACTCAATTGAATCCAAGCGGGTGGACGGCAAACCCCGCCCTGTCGTTTTGATGCATTTAGGTACTGCCGAGCAATTGTTGTATAAACTAAGCAACGGCCCCTTGACCAAGAAAGTGCGTTCCCGGTCTCACGGTGCGGTTCAACTACTATGGCAAATGGCAGGGGAACTGGATTTGTCCCGCATTTTCGAACGACACTTTCCCTCCCAGGTCAGGGACGGGTTGAGTGTCAGTCAAACTCTGCTTCTTGCAGCGATTTACCGGGCAATACATCCCGGGAGCAAACATGCTTTTCCCAACTGGGCCAAGCAGACCACACTGCCGGATTTGGCCGGTTTCAAACCGGCCAAGCTGGACAGCCGGCATTTTTGGGACCAGATGGATACAATCACGGACGACCAGTTGGAGGCAGCGGAAAAAGAACTGACCCGGCGCATGCTGGAACAAGGGCTGTTATCTTCCAAACTACTGTTCTATGATTTAACTAACTTTGCCACCTATATTGCTTCCACAAACGAAAGGTCGAACCTGGCTAAAAGATGTCGAAACAAGCAAAAACGCGATGATTTGAAACAATTCGGATTGGCTCAGGTGGTCACGCGCGAATTTCTGGTTCCGGTGCTGCCGGAGGTATATGAAGGTAACCAAACCGACAGCAAGCAATTTATCCCGTTTTTAACCCGGCTGCGCAAAAAGCTGAACGAGTTACAGTTGAAGGTCGAAGAATTCACCGTGGTCTTCGACAAAGGCAGCAATACGAAAAAGAATTTTGCCGAGTTGGATGCTTCCGAAGTACCTTATGTGGCTTCGTTATCCCCGGCCTATCACGAAGATCTGGTCAACATTCCGGTTTCGAACTATACCCCGGTGTGCGTCGGGGAGAAAGAGATTCTCTGCTACCGTATGCAAAAGCACGTCTGGGGCAAAGACAGGGTAATCGTTATCTACATCAGCGAACGGCTTCGCCAGGGGCAAATCCGCGGTTTGCATCAAGCGTTGACTAAAAAAAAGCAGCAACTGCAGGAACTAAAAACCAAGTTGAACAACCCCCAGGCCCGGAAGCGAAAAAAGGAAACACTTGAATCGGAAATCAGCCGTATTTTAAAGGGTGAACAATGTGACCGGATCTTAAAAGTAACGCTGCATGAGCAAGGAAACGGGCGATTTGATTTAACCTGGGATATTGATCAAACCATGTATCAATGGTTACAGAGAATTAT
>Ga0067045_1002890_pt1 | contig 38539 bp, 23 predicted proteins | sample TerdegcTABiofilm_FD_59184 | JGI IMG/M metagenome (GOLD analysis project Ga0067045, IMG submission 59184) | Combined Assembly of (Gp0054472, Gp0054536) Wastewater bioreactor microbial communities from Singapore -Terephthalate degrading... | reverse complement strand
GAGCATTTTCCTGTCCGTTTAGCACAAAGTTTCTTAGAAGCACAGACCTTCGATTTACCACTTCGCCCGCTATTGCCACATACACGCTGTTACCACCAGTGCTTCCTTGTCTGTCGTGGTTTGTTGGACTATTTGTTACTATAATTTTCATTGTCTTTTGTCGTGGGGTGAGGCATTTTTTAAAATTTCTTTTTCTTCTGCGTTGGCTTTGCAAGCTCTTTGACAAAGCTTTGGGATGTGCTTGGGCTTGTGCAGCTTTGGCAATGTGCTTGCAAATAGTGTGGGCTTATCTTTTTAACTCATTTCTTCTATTTTTTTCTTTCGACTTTATTAACTCGAGTTTTTCCTTACCGTGTTTCGTTTCATACCAAAGTCTTGTTTGTTCAAGCAACCTTTCAATGGTCGTATTCAGGTGTTTCATTTCTTCTTCATTAGTACATAAGTAAAGTCTGTCCTCTTCTTCATATTGTTTTGCTTTTTCGTTCCAGCGTTTGCGATATTCTGCATCCGTCATAAGCCCAAGATGTTCAATGATAACATTATCATACTCTGGTAATATGAAGTCTGGTAAAGCGTTCTGAATATTGTCGTCTGGCAATTCGTATTCGTACAAAATACCCAGTCTATGAAATTCATTCGCAATTAGCATTTCGGATTTCGATCTAACTAATTCACCATTGTTGGTTTGAAATACTCTTCCGTCTGAACGGTAGTTGCCTTTGTCTTCAATGTTTACTTTTGGTGTGTTGATTTCAATCTCATACACACTTTCAGCCTCTTTTACCAGACTGCTGTCATGAGACAGCTTTAAGAAATTTGATTTCTCATAAGTTTTTGGACTTCCGAATAGCGTTCTGTTTTTACTATTTGAAATGACAAGATGATATTTTGCTCTTGTCATGGCAACATAGAAAATGCGTTTTTCTTCCTGAGTATATATTCTCTCTAAGTCTTGATTGGTAATAATTGCTCTCCAGGTGGCGTGGCTTAACCCTTGAACAACTTTTCTCCATTCGATAAGGTGGCCATGGCTTTTGGGTTGTTCATGTGGAGTATTACCTTCCTCCATTCCTACTACTATTACCGTGTCGAATTCTTCGCCTTTTTGACTGTGAACGGTCGAAAGAATAACTCTTATCCCTCCATTATCAGAGGTATTGAAATGTTTCAATTTACTTATTGGTTCTTTTTCTAGTAACTCACATAAGTCTTCAAATTCAGTTTTTTCAATGCCGGTTATTCCATCATCCGTTTGTATTGAAGCTATTTCTTTTAGGAGTGCACCAGCAGATAAGATACTATTACTTTGAATTTTCTGACCAAGCCTGCCTTCCAAAGAATCTCCAAATTCCTGACCCGATTCTGCTCGATGTATTAGGTTAGCGGCTTGCACTACGATTTTTCTGATTTTTGGGCTTGCTAATAAGCCTCTTGCTGTATCTCCTTCAAATTTGTATGGAATTCCATTCTTTAACAGCCCTCTTTCAATACTTGATAACAAATGCCATTTGCGTGCTAAAATACCTACTGTAGCCGGTTTAGGTGGGTCTCCTGGGATTTCTAATGCAAGTGCTGTTTTCACAACAGCAGTAACCGTTTCGGCTTCCAGAATATCATTTTCATTATTCAGGAAATAAACACTTTGGTCTTCTGTTGATCTTTTGTGGTCATATTCAACTCTTAGACCTTGGAGTTCACCAGCTCGTTCCAAAAATCCTTGTGACATTCTTACCAGCTTTGGAAAGCAACGATAATTTTTTGAAAGGTAATAACTGGCAGTGTTCGGGAAGTCAACTTCAAAACGTCTTAGGTTATCTGGATCAGAGCCCTGCCAAGAGTAAATAGATTGATAGGAATCCCCTACAACAAATAAGTTAGCCTGTTGACCGAGTAATTGTAAAAGGGTTGCTTGTGCAGGTGAAGTGTCCTGATACTCATCACAGAAAATCCATTTGAAACGATTACTCCATCTTTGTGCCTGGTCTATGTTTTCTCTAAGAATTCGAATTGCCTTTACAATAGCTTCTCCATAATCAATTGCATTGTTTTCACGTAACATGGAAACATAAGCAAGATAAAATTTGGCAAACTTTGCCATTAAGGGATTCTCAAAATTTAAAACCTCTATTTTCCCCTCAAGTTCCTGTTCGTTTATGAGACCATTTTGAGCATAACCTAATAAGGTTAAGGCATCCTCATCATTCAAGGTGTTTTTATTTATTCCTGCACTTTGTCTTGCCTTTTCAATGAATTCAAGTTGTAAAGTAGGATTTTTTTCATCTAAGAAATTTGTTTCCAGGTCTTTCTCAGAATCATCCTGACGGATTATTCTCATAGCTAACTTATGATAAGTCAAGACGTTTCTGTGCATAGCATAAGCCTTATCACCGCCTAATTCACTTTCGATACGTTCATACATTATATTCATAGCTTTATTAGTGAATGTAAGTGCCAAGACCTCTTCAGGTTTTGCATTGTGATTATGAACTAATCTTACAAGCCTTTTAATAAGGACATGGGTTTTCCCTGACCCGGCAGCTGCCCGCACTAAAATTCTTTTTGATGGGCTATCTACAATGGCTCTTTGTTCAGGTGATAATTCATAGGAAGCATAAGGAAGTCCACCCCAAGAGTAAGATGATTCAATGCTTTCACCGGCAAGAAACTTTCTTACTGATTCCACAACAACATCACCGGTGTCAATTACTGTTGTTGTTTCAGGTAAGCTTTTTAATAAAGATTTTCCATACCGTTTTGTATATATCCGAGGGTCTGTAATTATTGTTGCTCCATAGTCCTTCTCTGAACGTATAAGCCTTCCATACATTTGTCGTAAGTGTATGAAAGTGCTAGGAACAACATATTCTGCAAAGTAATCTCTGTCATGTCCACCAGCTTCATAGAATTTCTTTTTTGCGATTTGTACCGGGTGGTTGTGATATTCAAATGGCAGACGTGTTACAACCAAAGAAGACAGTGCTGCGCCTTGAATATCAACTCCTTCCCAAAATGAACGAACTCCAAGCAAGACAATTTTTTCGCCTTTGCGTGGAGCATCCCTCAGTCTGTCAACCAAAGCGGATCGATTTCCGTCTTTTTGAGAGATAACAGTAATGCCGGAATTGTTTAACCATGCTTGTAACCTTGGTTGTATTTCAGTCATGATTAAATTGGAAGTGAATAGAGCCAACATTCTTCCATCAGATACAATTGCTTGTTTGGCAATATGTTTAGCTTGTTCCTCAATATAATACGGGTCTATTTTTAATTTTGGATCAGCCAATGGAATATCATGAGGGACAGCCAAAAGAGCTTGTTTCTTATAATCAAAGGGAGATGGGAATATACCCGTTACAGGAGCAGTATTTATATCTGATGAGTCTAATCCCAATCGGATGCACACTGGGTCAAAACTTCCTGCCACGGTTAATGTGGCTGAAACAAATGCTTCATGTTTAAATTTGGGATGGAAATTTGTTCTTAACCAACCTGCAATATCAATTGGAGTGCTATGAAGTATAAAAATCCAATTAAATTCTTTTGAATCATTTTCATTTCCTTTAGCTACTGCCTCACCCCAATGTACCCAATCATTCTTTTTCTCAAATAAATCAGATAGGCCTGTATTATTTTCATTCAATCGCTGCTCAAATGATCCTAACGAGCTATAAAGTTTGGCAGGAATACCTGATAAGGTTTGGAATGCTTCCAAAAGATTTCTGGTCTTGATTGTCAAATTAGAAATGACTACACTGAGAAGTTTGGCATCCTCAAAAATAGAGGGAATCCAAAAGTCACTTAATTCAAATGGTATGGGGTAATCTGGATCAGCGTCAGTTATGTTGGTCAGCAAATCTCTCAGCCGTTTTAATGCATTAGCACACCAACTATTTAAAGCAATCTCATATTCAAAAAGTGCTTCATTAAAAGCCTTGATTAACTCATTGTTCTCTCTTTCCTTGTGCTCAGTCAGTGGTCTTAATAAGCCTTGAATTTTATCGTTTCTATCACGTTTTAATAGAGAATTTAATTCTCCTTGAAGTTCAAATGGTTTGAAGTGTTTCGTCAAAACTTCGGTAACAACATTTTCTATGTTGTGTGCTTCATCTACAATCAGCGTATCAGGACCTTCATTGTTTTCACCGGAGCTTTGGGAAATTAAAACGACATAAGAATGGTTAGCAACCACCAAATCCGCTTTCGATGCAAGTTCTTTTGCTTTATTGAGTGGGTCAATATCTGACCACTCACCACGTAAAGAAGGCGGAGCCATATCTCTGGAGAGTAAACGAGAAAGTTTCCAATTGCCTAAATGTTCAACTTCACTTAACCAGCCTGTTTCCGTTATCAATAACCAATGTAGAATACTTGCCAAATAATATCCATCGTCCGGTGATTCTATATGTTCACTAATGGAATCAAGAATATCAGCATAAGATTGAAGGCATACATAATTGCTCTTCCCTTTTATTATGGTTGCTGTTTTCTTTATGCCAATATGTGATAGGGCATTAAAAACAATGGGTATATCTTTAAACCACACCTGGTCTTGAAGAGCTTTCGTATGAGTTGCAACATAGATTTTATTCTTCGATAAAAGCGAAGGAACTAAATAGCCAATTGTTTTACCAATACCTGTGCCCGCTTCAAGCACAAAAGGTTTTGAGGATGACATACATTCCTCAATTTTTTGACTGAATGCAATCTGTTCCTTACGTTCTGCATAGCCAAAAGTACTGAGCTGACTTAAAACCCCGCCATTTTTTAAGATTTCCAAAGTGGAAACATCATCAGAATTGCCTCCCGCTTTTTCTGTGCTCGAAATAGAGACTGGAGCTAATTTTTCATGATAAGCTTTTATAAGCTTAATTGTTGTATCTGAATCGTATTCTTGGTTTGTGGGAAAGAATATATTGAGCCATTCTTCCGAAAGAAAATCAGAATTAAAAACATCGAAGGAGTCAATAATAAATTTACCTTCTTTCCCTTTTGATTGGTTCTTCAGAAGTTTTTTTAATGAAAACCTTAATTCATCAGAAAGATCAGTTTTCCCAAATTCTACTAATGTATTTAGGATTGAAATTTCTGCTGCCAATGGACCACCAAGTCCCATTTCATCAGTGAAGTTGATTTGACGTTGTTTGCAAAAAGATTCCGGATGGTCGGTTCTGTGAGTCAACGGGAAAAACACACTTGAAATTTTTTCAAGGTCATAGAATTTCACTGAGTCAAACACCTGACCTTTCAATCGATAGTGCCACTGATTGAGTAAGGATAGAATCTTTTCTGCTCCCCAAACAAAAGTAACTTCTCCATTCAATTTTTGAATTAATGTTTCAAGTAATTCCAACTCGGAACCGAAGACCTGCCAATTCGGGTCGTCTTCGTACGCAGGGCTGTTTTCAACACATGCTGCAAAAGTTTCAATTGCACCATTTCTAATTATTCCCAGCCAAACTGCATCTACGCTTTCGTAATTTTCACTTTTAGGGCTATAAACGCCAAGAATATTAAACGGCTGATTTATTATTGATTGAAGTCTTTCACCGTCTTTTTTTACCTGAGCAGGGAAGGATGATTTTGGTGTTTCAATGGGTTTGACTATTTCCGGTGCATTCTTTTTGATTGCCTTTCTTATGTCTTTCAACCACTTATTGCAAGAGCCGTAATCGGGATGATCAGACTGTAATTTATCAAGGTTTTGCTCGACTTCCTTTTTAGCAGCTTCATATTGACCTGCATCGAACAATGCTTGAACTTTAGTGAAATCAATTCTCAGTACATTGGATTCTACATTCAATAGCTCTCCAACTTTTCGTAATGCCAATCTTGCTGTTTCAAGATTGTAACATTCTAAAACATGCCATTCTCCAAGTAATTGAATTTCATTATTCCCTTGCCTAATGCCAATTTTATGATTTGGCCATGCCAATGTAAATGTGTATTCTTTGGATTCAATTACACAACTGTAATCATTTTCAGGGTCTGGTAACCCAAGTTCCAAAATAATATTAATTAAATCGTCAATCATATCCATGTTATTTTTTACTGCCAGAGTAACTTTCTACCTTTAGCAGTTTAATAATTTCGTTTATAAATGAGGATGGATTTTCTTTTGAACTCACCAGATACAATGCTTCGGCTGCTCTGGTTATTGCTACATAAAGCAGCGTCCTTTCTCTTTCCATTGCAATTCCAGCCTCTTCATCGTCAACTGATTTTATGAGGTTTGGTAGCATACCATTGTGCAATCCGGTAATAAATACCACTGGAAACTCAAGTCCTTTAGCTGAGTGAATTGTCAGCACCTTGATTTTGTCCTCAAGGATATCAAACTGCTCATCATCTCTTAGAATGCATGGAATATTCAGTTGGTCGAATTTTGATTTTACTGCATTACACAACTGCCCTGTTGGACACAAAACCGCAAAATCTGATAGACGGAATTCATTATCTCCTGCTAAGTCCAGTATTTTTTCTGCTATCGCTTTGGTTTCTCTATCAGTGATATCGCATTGCAATAACACAGGCCAAGGCCCTTGTCTGTTTGTGAACAGGGGATCAACATATTCCCCCGACATTTTTACATGCTCATTGTAGGCATTTAATGCCGCTGCTGTTTCTGCAATTTGACGTGTATTCCTAAAGTTTTTTTTCAAACTAAAACTCCGTCCTTGTATTTGCAATCCTGCTTGCTTCCAGGAAAAACCTCTTGAGTACAAGGTCTGTGAATAATCACCCACCATGAAAATGCTGGTGCTTGCGGTTGATTTGCCTTTCATCAAACGCTGTGCAATACGAACCTGAATGCTTGTCAAATCTTGCGATTCATCGACAATCACATATTTATAAGGCTCACTCAAAGGCGACTTGAACAGTTCTTTGTAAGCGATTAAACTCAAATCCTGCCAGTCAATCCATTTATTTTCCTGAAGCTTTTGTTGATAGGCTTCATAAATAGCCCATGTGGCTGAACGGGCTTTTCGTTTCAAAGCCGTTTTTCTTCCATAACGAGGAATTGCTAAATAGTCTTCCTCTTTGGTTATTCCATTACCCTTTATCACTCTTGCTATCTCGTCTCTGAAAAACGTCCACGGAAAATCATGCACATAGGAACGCTGATATAGCTGAACACTTTTTAAAACCTGAAGGTAAATCTCTCTTTGTTCCTGACTGTTAATTAAGGTCATTTGATGACCTCTGCTTCTAAGGAAATGCATGATCCAGCCGTCAATGTTTGTAACTTCCAAATATGGTGGAAGTTCTCCTATCAATTCCTGAATGAGTGTTTTTGCTGCTTTAGCAAGTGTTTTGTTGAAAGTAAGAAAGATTGTTTTTTCACCCGACATGGCGAAATTGATTGCCCGATAGATGGCAACAGTTGTTTTTCCTGAACCTGCACAACCACGAAGCAAAAGAGCTTCATCAATTTGCTTGTCCACAAATTGTTTTTGCTCATCCTCCAAATTTAACATCAGGCGTTTAATCTTGCCTTTACAATAGCCTTCCAACTGGTCGAGAGTAGAACGGAAAAACAATCTGCCCGGATCAAATAAAACGTCTTCAAGTTTAGGTTCAGTGGCAAGCTCCAGCAACCACAATTTGGTGTGTTCAGAGAGACCAGATAATTGTTCAATGGAATCCAATGTTGGTGCTTTTCTGACCGCCTTGACCAATTGTGCGGGAACACCCAGTATTCGTAAATGACTGTAGTTGAAATATTGAAAAGGATAGTCGGCTTCCTCTTTAGGTTTAGACCATTCTTCAGGAATAACAAATTCATCTTTTCCTGTTGGAGATTCTTCCTTCTCTAGAAAATGTCTGAATGGGGTATGGCCTGCGAATGAAAGTGTATGGACTTTATCAATAATAGAATGATCGCCTATTTTCCAAAGTCGAATAACATCTGCCAATGGCTCATATATGATGCGATAAGCCATATTGATGTAGCATTCCCATTTTCCCTCTGCTCTTTTTAGTTTATGAGCATTCAACGAAGGATGGGCAGGATTCTCAGCAAGCAGTTTGATTTTCTCCAAGGCACGTTCTTTCAGGTCTGGAGTAAGATCATCCAAACCTGCCAAAAAATCATCGCTTACTATTAACTCTTTTGCCATTAACCGAAAATCTCATTATCTGAAACATGCCGTCCTTTAATTATCCATGCGCTGCTTCCCGGATCCCATCGTCCACCGGCTTTTTTAATCAGCTCTTTTACAGGATAAGTACTGCCCGTAATTATTGTATCATTTCCTCTGTACTCATAATTGAGCTTGCCTTTGAAAGCACTTGTATTTCCACCTGAAGCTGTGTTTCCAGTTATGGGATTCTTCGCTACCTCAGCCACTTTCGGCACTTCTTCGTAAAGTTTATCAATGTCCAGATTTTCGTCCTTTAGAAATCCTCTGATTTTTTCCTCTTTTACTCGATAAACGGCTTTCAAAACCTCATGTCTTTCTTTGATGGATTTGCCCTGTACATTTTGTAATAAAACCACCAAGCCTACTTGCGGACGATCATCCTCAGCCAATAGCTTTTGTAAAACAGGATTACGTTTTACACCAAACAAGTAGGATGCAACCACTCTTCGGTAATCAGGGTATTGTTTCAACAAGTCGGGCATGAGTCTTATCTGCTCTTCACTACCGATGTTATTTGCCAGGCAATGGGTTAAACGATTGGCAAGCACCTCATCCACGATGATGGTTTTCAATTCTGCCGGCTTATTCCATGGTAAATTAGGCACCGATGAGGCATGCATGCGCTTTTCGATTTCCAGCATGTATTCGTTGAAATGCTCATCCAGTTCACGGAGCTTGTTGTTCCAATATTCTCTTTTATCGGGCTGTCTGTCCGGGTGATATTTTACTTTTAGTCGTTCATAAATCTGACGGGCTGTATCTGGGTCAACTTCGGCTTCAATGGCTTGGGTCTTGAATTCACTCACAGGGTCTTCGGTGCGTAACTCTCCGGTGGCAGTTTCTTTTTGCCCTTTCTCAAGGCGAATGCCTTCCGCTTTAATTTCTCTTACGGTACTTTTATCTGAAATGGGTTCTATGTAAGCTTCCAATGTCCCGGAATCATTCAAGGCAATCTGAAGTTTGATTTTAATGTTTCCTTTGCTTTCCGGACGAACCACCGCATTGAGTTTCGCCAATAAGGTATTGGATGAAGCACTGATATCGTTATCACCTTCACGGATTTCAATTTCAATGATGTCCTGTAAATCCACACTGGTAGCCAGTTCTACTTGACGGGTAACCGGACGGTCTTCACCTCTGACGATTACTTTGTGATAGGCATCCGTGTTTTTATCATTGACCACTTTCACACCAATTGACTTGGCGACTTTGTTGGTTACAACCAATCCACCTAATCGCTTGATTTCAGCTAGACGGGCGGCACCTTTGGCTACGCTGGTAAGGGGATCGGAATCATACAAGTCAGCTCCTGAATCATCTGCAATTTCTTCAATGATGTTTTTCACCGATGGCATTAAAATAGGCCCACCTGTAGCAATGATTTTATCTACTCCGCTATCTTGCCATTTGGCTGCCCAAAGGGCTTTATCAATAAGTGTTTTGAATCTACCCAGTAAGGGTGCAATGAGGTTTTCAAGTTCGGTACGGGTGTATTTTATGGCTAAGGTGGAGCCGTCATTCAGCTTAATATTTTCGGTATATTCTTCTTTGCTGCTGAGAGCAATTTTTATTTTTTCAATGGAATAGGGATTAAAAGCTTCAACCGGTTTTTGATACTTTGCAGCGATTGCTTTTTCCAGCAATGCATCAATATCCGAGCCTCCCAGATTGTTATCGCCTTCCACACAAACTACTTTCAGGTCTTTTGAGCCTTGTTTGCGTTCAATCATGGAGATATCGCAGGTGCCACAACCCCAGTCTATCACCATCCATTTTTCATTAGAGGTGGCTGTTTCAGCAAGGCCGTGGTGAACGGCTGCTGCGGTAGGTTCATCCACAATGTCAATGGATGGCAATCCAATCTGCCTGCCGATTTCCATCAATACACTGCGGTATGCCTGACCCGTATTGGCCGGACAGGTAAGTACGGCTTTAACAACTTTTTCGGTGCTTGCTTGGGTATAGCTGTCATAAATATACTTTAAGCGAAGTGCAGCCAATTCTGTGAGGTAAGCAATGGCTTTCTGATTCTCCTCTTCAAGTGCATTGAGCAACTTGCGTTTGATGAATTTCTCAATCTTATACTCAGAAAGGTTTTGTAAATCCTGAACAGGTTGCGGATAAACCTGCCCTTTCAGGTCAATAGCCACATCCGAAGAAACCAAGCCATTGCTGCCTACCTGTTCAAATATTTTTGATTGTGTGCCGTACCACTCTGCCAATACGGTATTGCCTGTTCCGAAATCTATGCCTATTGTGTTCATTATACTAATTTTGGAGGTCCACTAATAACATTCGATTTATTTATAAGCCAACCAGTTGGGACAAAACATACCGGTTGTTGAAACGCTTGAGGAAAATGTATTATGGTATCATATCTCTGAACAAATTCATATGTTTCTCTACCTGTTCTCCACAATACTTTGCCATCTGACATAACGGTTACGAAATAGGTTTGATAACCCTTACTCTCAATTTCTATAAGTTCTAACAATAAATCTTCATCAATTCCATTAAGAGTATTTTCACCGTTGCCAAAATATCTTACTACCAAACGTAATTTTTCGTCTAAATCCGAGTTGTTTCCAGGGGTTTTGGGTCTCGGCTCAATCAACTTCTTTGAAAATTTCAAATGATAAACTTCGCCATCTTTAGTGTAGAATCTAAAATTACCATAACGCTTCCTTAGCGTCAGGTCTTCCGTTTTTTCAATTGACCCGCCTCTTGCCTGAATTAATCGCGTTAATTCGACTTTGGCTTCATTGATGTTTGTTATTAGTGGCATATTATTATTCAATTATTTGACCAATCTTGCTGACTACTTTGTAAGCAATTTCTTTAAACTCTCCGAAATGAGCTTTCCCGCACTTTATTTTGAGCTGCTCGTCTTTGCTTAGTTTTGATAAATCCACAGTAGGTGTTCCGGTGTCTTTGGTTTCGGCAACAAAATAGATTTTTGCATCGCCTTCAAAAACCAATGCCCAGTCGGGGTTATAGTTTCCAATGGGCGTAGGAATTTTAAACCAATTGGGCAGTTTGAAGTAAAATTTCACCTGTTCGCTGCTTTCACAGTCTTTGGCAAAGCGGCTTTCTACACCTGAATCAAGGGGTATAAACTCTTCGTATATGGTTTTTGATGGGTCGCTCAATTTAAAGGTGAAATCATTCAGGTACACCTCCAATTCCTGTGCTTCAAACAGCTTCATTTCATACTCGGCATCACCTATTTTTTGGTATTTGATGCCATCAATCATCAGGTCGTACAAACTGCGTTGAATCGCTTGAGTTGCCAAATCCAAAAATAATTGGGGATTTATCAGGATGTCAGACATCCGTCCAGATTTCTCCAATATCTCCAGGAGAGTGGAACGGGTCAGCTCTGTTTTGCTTTGGATGTAACCCAAAACATCAGGGATTTTCCACGAATAGCCCCCATAAGATTCTACCTTTTCTCCAACATACATGGTATCAATACCCTCATCGTTCATGGTGATACCAATTTTGGTGGAACGTATGGAAGGGGCTTTGATTTCAGGTAAATCCTTAACTGCCTTTGCTGCCAGGGTAATGAGTTCCTGAGTATCATAATTCACCCGATAGGTAGTCTTTGCTTTAATTCTTTCCCATATCTCCAGAAATCTGGGATCGGCTTGAAATCCTTTGCGATACTTGATGGCTGTACGCTCTTTCTTATTTTTAATGCGTCCGGTGAATTGTACACCACAATCATCCTCTATTTCCTTTTGCAGGGCTTTGGCAAAATCATCATAGGATTCATTGGCAATAACCGTCAGGCGATTGATGTTCGGGTCATAGGTTCGTTTACCGCTCTGATCCACAGCTAATCGTAATCCCCTGCCAATTTCCTGTCGCTTTTTTATGTCCGATTTGGTTTCATTGAGGGTGCATATTTGAAACACATTTGGGTTGTCCCAGCCCTCACGCAAGGCTGAGTGAGAAAAAATGAATCGCAAAGGATTGTCAATACTCAACAGTTTTTCCTTGTCTTTCATAATCAGGCTATAGGTATCGTCATCAGCCATGGTTTCGCCTGATGTGTCTTTTACCTTACCCTTACTGTCCTGCGAAAAATAGCCGTTATGGATTTCCTCCACGGGATATTTATTCAAATCTCTGAAAGCCGGCTTATTGATGTACTCTGTATAAATTTCTTCAAACCATTCGGCAAATTTTCCTTTTATTGCATTACCCTGAGCATCGTATTGCCTGTAGTTGGCAACCTTATCAATGAAAAAAAGCGACAATACTTTGATGCCCAACTTATTCAGGCGGCTTTCTTTTTTCAGGTGTTCTTCCACCGTTTTACGGATTTGAAACTTCATCACTTCATCGGTGAGTCCACCTTGTGAATCGCCTTTGTATAAAATGCTTCCGTTGGATAGTGAAATACATTGGTTTGCCGCATCAATTTCTTCGATGATGTAACCGTTGGCATAAATTTCGCGCTCATTGGATAATTTGTAAAGATCATCGCCCACCTTAACAGGCAGTGTTTTCTTTTTTACACCGCCAGGTTCGTTGCTATATATGGAAAGACTGGCTGTTACTTTTGTTTTGGTGGCTTTTATGGATTCTACTGCCACAAATGCATCATTGTACGTGTTTTCCTCAACGATAGAATCCACCTCAATTTGTTTTACCAGCCCCAGGTCGTAGGCCTTAACGGGATTTAAACTGTACGTAAGGTTATACACATTGCGGTGTGTGGCGGAATATCGCAGGGTGCAGAGTGCATTCAGGTTTTGTATGGCGGCTATACGTTTTTCGGTTTCCATGTTTTGGGGCTCATCCACAATCACGATGGGTTTGGTTGCCTGAATAAAAGAGACCGGTTTTTGCCCGTTCAATTTATCATTGGGCTTATTGATAATATTCTCATCCTTGGCAAAGGAGTCAATATTGATGACCAGAATCTCAATATGATTGTTGGTGGCAAAACCTCGCAGGGATGAAACTCTTGTACTGTCGTACACCTGAAAGTTCACAGGCACATTGTCGTATAAATTCTGAAAATGCTCATGAGTGATTTCCAGGTTTTTGATCACCCCCTCTCGTATGGCGACCGAGGGCACGACAATCACAAACTTTTTGAAGCCGTAGAGCTTGTTCAGTTCATAAATGGTTCGCAGGTACACGTAGGTCTTTCCGGTTCCCGTCTCCATTTCCACTGAAAAGTGCATGCCATTCAATCTTTCGGAAACAGGAATCTCGTTGCGTTGTTGAATACTTTGCAGATTTTTTAAAACCTGTTCTTCGGAAATGACCAGGCGGTTGCCATAGCTGTATATATGGGCAAAGGTATCCATCTCCGAGATTTCGGATTTGTTGGAGCTATCCTCCAGGGGTTGCCCCTCAAACAAATCGGTGATGGATTTGATGGCATCCTGCTGGTATTGCAAATTGGATTCAAACGCTAACTTCATGGGCTTAAATGGTTTTGAATTCAATACCAGCATCTTTCATTTGCAATACCGTGTTGGTTTTCAGCTGATCGTTGCCGGTGAAAAGTTTGTCCAATGCAATTACCTTTTGTGGATTTAGAGCGATGATATTGTCTATAATTTGCTGATTGGCTTTCTCCAGCATTAAAACCAACTCACCGGCATTCACTGAGAAAAATCCATCCTGTTTTTCTATTTTGCTGTTCAGGTCTTTGCCGCTTTTCAGCATCAGCTCATATACCATACTTTCTATAGTGGCTGATTCGGAAACCGGGTCCACAAACAATTTCATTTGCTCAGCAAGAGCATCCACATTCTTTCCTTCAATTTGTTGCCATTGCTTAAAATTGCTGTCTTCAAGTTTTAGAATTTTTATCCCTAAGTCTTTTTTGGTATTAAATAATGATTGTTGATTTTTAAATTTATCAATAGCCTTTTTTATTCTAGCCCTTGATAGTTCAGAAATTGTTTTATATCCAAGTTTAAGAGCATTTTTTCCTGATTCGCTGGTAGGGTCAATTTTTTCATCAAGTTGAATAACAATGAATTTAGGATTTGAATTCGTATATAAAACAGCCTCACCAATTGTTCCGCTTCCACCAAAAAAATCTAGAATAATGTCATCATCATTGCAAAACCAATCAATAAAATCAATCATCATTTTCAATGGTTTTGGATTATCAAAAACAGGTATGTTGTTAAATAAACTTGCAACATATGCTGTTTGTGAACTAACCATTCCATATTCGGGTAAAATAGTTGAAGGTGTAATTTTAGATCTTTCCTTTTTGCACTTTAGCTTGCCTTTTGAATTGAAGTAAAATTCGATTACTTTCTGTCCTTTGGTATCATAGACTTCCTCACCTTTAAAAAATTTAATCATCTGTTCTTTTTGAGTCCAACCAGCAGAAAGGGTAACAGGTTCTTTGGTTTTGCCGTTTTCACATATAAATCTACCTTCAACAACTGTCACTTTCTCAGCATCGCCAAAAGTTCCACTAATTTCGGTTCCATTTTCGGCTTCGAATCTGACTCCTTTTGGAAAAGTAAAAGTGCTTTCAGGATTACCTCTCGATATTTTTTTTAAAGCTCCTGCATCTATAATTCCATCACCTCCCGATATGTTACTATGTAGACTTTCATTTTTTGCATACAATAAAACATATTCGTGATATTTTTTAAATAATCCTTGCTGTTGAGAATGTTGTTTATTCCAAATTAACTGACATATAAAGTTTTCTTCGCCAAATATCTCGTTCATTAATAGTCTTAAATTATGTATTTCATAATCGTCAATAGAAACAAAAATCACCCCATCCTGGCGCAGCAGGTTTTTTGCCAAATAGAGGCGGGGCATCATCATATTGAGCCAGTTGCTGTGGTATTGTCCGTTTTCCTTGCTGTTCTTGCGGAACATACCTTCCTTGGTCATGTAGCCCTCTTCATCCTTGTCGCCCACACGCCTTTGGTATTCGTCTTTGGTTTCAGAAAATTTGTCAGGGTAAATGAATGAGTCGTTTCCCGTATTGTAAGGCGGGTCTATGTAAATCATTTTCACCTTACCGAAGTAGCTTTTCTGCAGCACTTTCAGCACTTCCAGGTTTTCACCTTCAATGAAGATATTTTCTGTTTCATCAAAGTTTACTGATTCTTCCCTCACTGGCACAAGCGTTTTGCTGCTGGGTGTCTGCAATACTTTAAACGCATAGCTTTTGCCTGCCCCAGTTCAGCACATAGCGTTCGTTGCTAAAGTTTATATCCTCTCCAAGGGTAGCTTTTAGCTTTTCCCAGTCAATTTTTCCTTCGGTAAATACTTCGGGTAGTATTTCCTTCAGGGCTTTTATTTTTTCCGTTTCCGGAGTGAGACTAAGTCCGTTCATATATTCAATTTCTTTTCTCGTTTTTGTTTTTTTCTTCAACCATGTCCAATAAAGCTATCAGAGATAATCGGAACCAATTAATGATCAGATCTCTGTACTTATTAAACTTTGAATTTGATATACGTTTCGGTATCCTAATTCCGTCCTTTTCCTCCATTTGTATATGCTGGAATGTAGACCTGAGCTGATAAATATTAATAAAGTTTTGACCAATTTCCTGTTCGACACCACCCTTTGAAACCAGATGTTTATATACATCTGTCTCCTTCAGGCCTGCATAGGTTTTGGATATTTTTTCGCCTTTGTCTATTTGTACATACTTTAATAAAAAGTTGTCATAACATTTAAGAGCACTATCAGTCCAACCTTTTATTTTCCTTCCCCAAATATGCTTTACAGTCGGACAATGCTCCAAACAATCTTTAGCATTTTCATTGGATGATTGATAATATGGTGAACCGAGCCAATGTTGTAAATTCAGTTGCAATTCGGTTTCAATAATGTCTTTCGTCAGATACTCTACAAACTGCTTGTTAAGTCCATTGAGCAAGTCTTTAACCTCTGCTGTAATGTATGCAAGTTGATAGTCCGGGGTAGAAGCACCGGAAAAAGACTGCATGGTATTTCTTAATTCCGTAAACTTCATAATCCCATTTGTTTTACAAGTTCATCCATCGTGCTCACACGGTTAGCATCCCTTTTCCAATAGTCCAGAGTTATCAATTTCAGATAATTATTTGCTTCTCTAGAAAGCTGCACCCGTAAGGTTGATTTTAATTGTTGGTCATCAGAATGTTTGATAATCAAACAATACAGGGCATAACGAACCAATTCAGAGTTTTCAGCTTTCAAGTATTTGAAAAACTCTCTCAATTCCCTGTCGGTATATTCAAAATTGTAGGTAAGACAAGTAATGATGTGATAACGGTAACATTCGTAATTTTTATCGGATTGATATATAGATATAAGCTCTTGTTTTAATTCTTTATTTCCTTTGTAATGCTGTAATGTTAAAATATAGTTGCCAGCTCTCCAGTAGAATTTCTTTAATGCGAATAGCCAGTAAGGTAATAAAGCATCGGATGCTGTTACTTGCTTGTATTCCGAAAGCGAACGAACGGCTGTACCATATTTAGCGCTGAGCCGAATGAAATCAATATCATCTGTTTGTTCAGGGTCAGCCAACTCAAGTGAATTGCTTTTGAAAAGACTTGGTAGCTCTTGTTCAACATCACTGATTTCTTTTTCCCAAAATGCAATTATTTTCTCAGGATCTGTGATGCTCTCTATTTGCTGTTTGGCTTCACTTTCATCATGCTCCTCAGGTGATTGTTCACTTAATCCCAATAAAGTTTTGATAACACTACTTTCAAGACCACCTTCCGAAAGTTCATTGATAATTGCTTCATCTCCTGTATAGGCGTTACCTATTATATCAAATCTTCTTAGTTCTTTTACCGTTTCATCTTCTTTGGCTGCATCAATGGTGGTTATGCCTGTCTTTTTTGCGTTTATGGACAGTCCATGTCCTTTTAGGTAATTATCAATAAGAACCAATACATTTCGCAATTCGCTTTCAGAATATCCGTAGATTTTGATATCATCCATGTAACGATAATACTTGAAAGCTTCGCTTATTAATTGTTTGTCAAGCGGATATAAGAGCAGATTTGCCAAGAAATAAGAAGGCTGAGGCCCTTGTGGTATTCCTACACCCGGAGTACTGCTCTCTTTTGTACCTGACCAAGCATTCAGGCAAACCGAAAGAAAATCAAGAATTTCATCCTCTACACCAAAGTGAGTGCTTAGTGTCAGTAGTAGATTGTAATGAGGTATCGAATCAAAAAAGCCAGTTATATCTGTTTCAAACTTATGAGTTGCCTTGTCTTGTTCTATGGCTTTGATTACAGAGTCTTTAAACCTCACAAATAAGGACTTCCAAAACTTGAAAAAGAAATATTTCGGATTCTCTTGCTTTAATAATTCAGTACCTTGTTTAGTGTCTGGCATTAAAACGGAACCAAAAACAAAGTCATCATGCTCTGCCAACAATTCATAATTTCTTGCTGCAATCACATTGGCAATGGCTTGGTAAACCAATGCATCCTCTATCATCAAAAGCGTTTTTGTCCTCTGTGTGCCTGATGATTTTGGCTCATAGTACTTGAATCCACGCTGGGGTGAATATTTTCCGGAAATGAGTTTCTCTGAAAGTTGCTTTAGGTTTTTGTCTAATTGAGCACCAAAGGCATGTATACCAAAACGATCTTTTACTAACCGTTCAGGCCAACATACGATTCTGTAATAGGCAAGTTTAAGGTTGTCCGTACTAAAATATATTTCTAAAGTTTTATCACTCATTCTTTACAAAATCTCAAAGTTAAAATTTGTTCCACTGTGCGTTGACAAAAAATGGCTCTTTTGGTTTTGCAATGGGTCGGCTTGTGTGTCGGGCAAAGCCAAATGTGCCATTTGTGCGGCTGGCAAAAAGAAATTTTAAAAAATGAGAAAGGTGGGCTTTTTCTTTCTTTTCTGTCACCTGTCCCAAAAGCAAAACACGGTCAGTTTGAAAATCTGTCCGCTTGGTCGATATGGTCTGTATGTTGAGTCCATTTTCAGTCATTGTCTTGCTGTGTCGTCTGTCTTTTTAGCATTGGTGGTAACGGTTGAGGCTAACCGCACGTTTTGCCTTGCACACGCTTTCAAGTTTGCACAACTTTTCACGGCAAAATTGCGGTTGAGCCTGTGTTGTGCCCAGTAATTATTTATATTTCAATACTGTATCTGTTCCTTAATTTATCAAAATGTCCGTTAAAAATCGGATTGTTTTGATATAAATCCCAAAATTGATTATATGTCATACTGATAAACTCAACATCTGATTGTTTATTGATATTATCTGTAAACTTATTTAATTCATTAGAATGCTGAATATATTCAGAAAATTTATCAGAATTAATTGGAGTCCAGAAAATATAAACAAGTAAAACTTTTTTTGTCTGCTTGTCTGGAATATTCCGTTTGTAATTTATCAATCCTATAGAATGTTTAATCAATTGAGCAACGTCCAAGAAATGTTCTTTATCAACATAGTTATCAATAAGATTAAACCAAAAATCATTGAGATAGCTTAAATTGCTTTTATTATACGAATCCTTAAATACAACTTTCTTTTTGTCCAAAGGTTCAAGATACTTTGATTCAAAAGCAATTACAGCATTCTTATTTTCGAGAGTAAAATCGAGATTAGGAGGAGTTCCTGACAATCCTGTTTTAAATTGCCTTTCAAAATCTGCTCTATCAAAATTTGAATAATCAAGGAATGAGAAATCGTTACGATGTTTTTTTACAATAGCGAAATTATTAACGGCTAAAGCTGACGAAGAATACAACGCATTGAATTTACTAATCAATTCATTGCCGCTACCTTGCATTAAATCATCGCGAAATAAATCCACACTTAAGCCATTTATCAAATTGTCAGAATTATCAAGTACATAACCATTTTTATTTGGTCTGTCACTTTTCTTAATAATCACTTGTTCAAATTGTTTTCTCGTTGTCATAGCGGTCAGATATTATTGGGCACAACTAGTTTATATGCGCTACAATGTTGCGCCTTATTTCCATTTTCGGGTGTATAGGCGCTATAAAATAGCGGTTTATTGTTAGAACAAATATATAAAATATTTCACAAATCATCAAAAGGAGATTTGATTTTTTGCAAACTACTTTGACTAACATGAGTGTAAATTTCTGTTGTTTTTGAACTCTTGTGCCCCAGTAATTCCTGAATATACCTTAAATCAGTACCAGCCTCCAATAAATGGGTGGCATACGAATGCCTGAGCCAGTGCAGTGTTACTGGTTTCGTGACTTTAGCTTTTAGTAAAGCCTTTTTTAACACTTGTTCTAAACTTCTTTCGCTATATTTTTCACCTATGTACTGTCCTTCAAACAACCATACTTTGGGTCTATACATTTTATAGTATTCTCTAAGCATCTCAATGGTTTTGTCTGAAATTGGTACTTGTCTGTCCTTGTAGCCTTTCGCGTTTCGAATAATGAGCATATGGCGCTTGGAGTCAATGTCTCCAATTTTAAGGTTCAGCAGCTCGCTACGCCGTAGTCCACAAGCATATATAAGGCTGAGCATGGTGCGATGCTTTACGTTCGATGGGGCATGGAGTATGGCTTTGACCTCTTCCTTACTCAGCACATAGGGTAGTTTATGTTCCCTTCTGGGTCTTTCCAGCTTGTCAACATCGAGCTTGCTATGTATCACCTGCCCGTAAAAAAGTTTTAAAGCATTAATAATCTGGTTCTGGTAAGAAAAACTAAGCCTGTTGGATAGAATATGCATGTTTACATAGGCCACCACATCGTCAGCCCCCACTGCCTCCGGAGGCTTGTCCCCCAACCATCGCAAAAAGCTCTGTAATGCTCCGGTATAGGTCTTAATGGTGGAAGCACTGTAACGTTTGTGTCGCAGCCAGCTGTCGAAATTTCGAAGATGCGCAGCCGATCCAGCCGGCATTTCGGGTAAGGGCGTTCTCCGGTCATGGGATAGTGCATCATCTTCCCCTTTTGCCCTGCGCAAGGAGGAGTAGTCCAACCATGCCCGCCCCCTAAAGGCCTCAAAAACCTTATCGAGCCAGAATTTTCCGGGCTCTATGTACCAAAATTTCCTGCTCCGGCTCCAGGCTACCCCAGGTAGAGTCTTTACACATTCAATAAGCTGTTCGTCTCTGTCGAACACCAGACTCACCACCTCCTTACGTCTATGTCGGGTAAAGCTCAGGGTAACAATCTTTTTCTTAGTGCAGGAAATACCTTGGGCGGTCATGTCGATAAGTCTATGGTTCTTAGGTCGATGTGTGCTAAAAGGCTGTCAAAATTGGATAAACGAAATCTCGTATCGAGGCGAATATAATGAATAATTTTCAAAAGTCAAGTACTTTGGTTTTTTTTCTTGAAAAAAATTTATGAATTAAAATAAAAGACACTGTTGCTTTAACAATTTTTTCATTTATAACACTTTAGATAAAAAGACCTGAAACAATCAAAAACCGATATCAAGTAATAAGGAAGGGGGTAAGGAATATAAATCAAGCCGCACGTTCTTTAGCAAACCTGGCAGTATAAAACGCCAAATCATTAGAGGATAATCCGAAAAAGGCTGCCCCAAACCATCAGACAGCCTTATTTTAATAAGCGTTTTAACTACACCCTTTTTTAACCAACTGGCCAAATCATTTCTTTGTAGCTTTGCCAAACTCTTTAATACCCGATTTGGTCCATGCGCGTTAAAAGAATATTCGACTTTCTTTACTACAATCACGAACGATACCACAAAGACGTAGTTGTTGCAGGCAAAAAAGCCGGTAAATGGGTTACTTACTCTTCAGCACAATATATCGAAATGTCGGCTCTGGTAAGTTATGCCCTTATCGAACTTGGCATTCAGGCAGGCGACAGAATAGCCACCATTAGCAGTAATCGTCCGGAATGGAATTTTGTGGATATAGGAACCCTGCAAATTGGTGCCATTCACGTGCCCGTATATCCATCCATTAATGAGGAAGAACTTATTTATATTCTGAAAGAATCGGGTTGCCGAATTGTATTTACAGGAAACAGGTATACTGCATCCACCATTGAAGAAAGGAAAAGCGAACTACCTGATTTACAAAAAATAATTTGCTTTGATGATAATTCAAACAGCCTGCCCTTCTCCGAATTCCTTCAGATTGGCCGGGCTCACCCTCAACCTGAGGAACTGGCTACCCGAATGGCGCAAGTAAACCCTGAGGATATTGCCTCAATTATATACACCTCAGGAACCACCAGCCAGCCCAAAGGTGTAATGCTTACCCACGAAAATCATGTGAGCAATGCCTTGGTGGCTGCTTTCACCATCAACTTAAATGATAGCCATCGACGTGTCAGTTACCTTCCTCTCTCACATTCGTACGAGAGGATGGTATGTTACACTTGTCTCTATTTAGGAATTTCGGTATACTACGCCGATGGAGTAAGTGCAATTCTGTCGACACTGAAGGAAATAAAACCTCATGTTTTGGTCTCAGTTCCTCTATTGTTGGAGAAAGTATATCAAGGTATTTTGAAAAAAGGGTTAGAGTTAAAAGGAATACAGAAAGTTATTTTCCATTATGCATTAAGATTAGCGCAACGATTTGAGCTGAACAAAGAAATGGGCTGGTGGTATAATCTGCAGCTCAGCCTGGCACGAAAAATCGTTTTTATAAAATGGAAGGAAGCCTTAGGCGGAGAAATTATTAAGATAATTACGGGTGGAGCCAGTGTACAACCCTATTTAGTCAGAGTATTCTGGGCTGCAGGAATTCCAATATATGAAGGCTATGGTCTAACCGAAGCATCTCCATTAATTGCCTATAATACAGAAGGAAATATAAAACCAGGTACTGTTGGCAAAGCCATACCCGATGTGGTGGTTAAAATAGCCGAAGATGGTGAGCTACTGGTTAAAGGGCCCAATGTCATGAAAGGTTATTACAATCAACCTGAAATAACCATGAATGTAATCGACCAGGAGGGCTGGCTGCATACCGGCGATTTAGCGGAAATAGATGAAGAGGGTTTCATCAAAATTACGGGACGCAAGAAAGAAATTTTTAAACTTGCCTCCGGAATTTATGTTTATCCGGAAAAACTCGAAGGCCACCTCAAGCAATCTTTATACATAAGCCAGGCGTATGTTATCGGTGAGAATCAAAGCATTTTGGCTGCCCTCATTCAACCCAACTTCGATTACATCAAAGAATTATTTGCCAAACAGGGCATTCATTTTACATCAAACCGGGAGCTGATTAACGACGATAGGGTAAAATCGCTTATTGAATCCGAAATTAAAACCCTAAACGGCCCCGGAGTGAAAGAAAATGAGACCATTCAGCGATTTGCACTTGTGGCTGAGGAATGGACCATAGATACTGGAGAACTCACTCCCAGCCTTAAATTGAAAAGAAGGGTCATAGATGAAAAATATAAAGAAATTATTACAGGCTTCTTTAAAGACAACCTCTCAAATTTATAACTTCAAATCCGGCATATCCATCGTTTTCGGCAGGAACTGAGAAGGATTGTCGTCTTTAATCAGGGAGCCTTCCCCATAGAATATTCTCCTGTAATGATAAAAATTCAGGCCAAGCATGAGAGCTGTAATCCAACGACGGGTTATAATCCAGGTTCTGAAAAAATTGCGAAGAATATGCCTGTAAGAATAAATCCCGGCCAAAGATTTCTTCATGTAAGAATTGAAATTATCAGAAGACATGTGGGGATGTTTTACGACCATTTCGGTAAAATCATAACGCTGCCAGTCGTTAGGATAATTCGAGTAAATAAATCTATCATGTCGTTTCATTTCAGTATACAAACGGGTGCCGGGCAATGGAGTAAGCACTGAAATTTGAAAACTATCGGCTTTTGAAGCACGAATATGTTTCACCCGTTGATTCATGGTCTCTGGTGTGTCGGAGTCCCAGCCAAAAATATATCCTGCAATGACTCCTATGCCCTGACGATGGATTTTTCGGAAAACTTCATTGTAATTATCGACCCCTTTGTGTAGATTCAAAGTTTTACCTGCCTCATGCAATTGCTTCGGTAATTCGGATTCCACCCCTATAAAAACCATACGGCAACCGCTTCGTGCGGCCAGTTTCACAAGCTCGGGATCATCGGCAAAATTAATGGAAGCTTGCGAGATCCAGTGTTTTCGAATTCCGCTACGAATAATAGCCTCAAAAAGCAAACCGGCCCTCTCTCTCGATTCAGAAGAATAACCAATGATATTGTCATCAACAAAAAAAACATAATTCTGAGGTACATTCCTCAACTCCTCCACAATCTCTTCAATAGGGCGAAACCGATAATGCCTACCGTTGAATGCGGATACACTGCAAAAACTGCAGTTTAGAGGGCAGCCACGGGAAGTTTGCACCGAAGCAGCAATGTACCCCGGATGAAATAAATCCCTTCTTGGTAAAGGCTGTTTTACTTGTCGATGGACAGCCACTTCATACCTGGGTTTAAGTTTTCCGTTTTCAAAATCTGATGTAACCTGAGGCCAGACCGACTCTGCTTCGCCAACGACCACAGCATCTACGTAATTTAAGGCTTCTTCGGGACAAAGTGAAGCATGAATGCCACCCATAACTACAGGGATACCTTTCTGTCGATAGTATTTAGCTATTTGATAGGCTCGGGGAGCATTTGCTGTAAAGGCAGTCAAAGCTACCAGATCCGCATCGTAAGGCCTGAAATGACGGAAATTTTCGTCGATTAGTTTTATCCGATAATACTCTGGAGTAAGCGAAGCCAAAATACCCAGAGCCAAGGGCTGATTTCGGGTGGCCCTGTTAATGGTAAACCCTCGTCTCAATTGCGACACGGGATTTACAAAAAGAATCGTAGGTTTGGATTTACTGGATGTCATTTATCAAGAAACCAGTTTTTCACCTTTTTTCCGTCCTGAATAAACATGTTGCGGTAATTCCAATTGCTCATATACGACCAATAGGCAGTGGTAAAACTTTTCAGGTTCCACCACGACTTGAAAAATTTGCGACGGAGGTGCGAAGGGTCATAAATACGGTTAAGGGCGATATTCATTTCCTCAAGGAACTCTTCACGTGTCATAAGGGCGGGTCGAAAAACCATATCCCCATAGTCGAAACGCTGCCAGTCGTCAGGGAAATTGTCATGAATAAAGCGACCCTCCTGCCTGAGTTTGTCATACAGCCGGGTGCCGGGCAATGGAGTCACAAACGTTGACTGTATGCTATCAGCATTCGATTTTCGGATATACTTTACTCTTTGGTGTATTCGCTCCGGAGTATCTGTATCCCATCCAAACATGAAGCCTGCAATGACGGAGATTCCATATCTGTGAACTTTTTTAAAAACTTCTTCATAGGCATTGACACCGATTCGAAGGTTGATTTTTTTGTTCGATTCTTCCAGCCCTTCAGGTTGTTCGGTTTCCACCCCTACAAAAATCATTTTACAACCACTGCGTGCTGCCCATTTCAATACTTCAGGATTTTCGGCAAGATTAAGAGAAGCTTGCGATATCCAATCTTTGCGTATGCCAGCTTCAACCATTTTTCGAAAAAGCTCTATAGCACGCTCCTGATGAGCCTTGGAAATACCCACAATATTGTCATCCAGGAAAAACACATTGCGTTGAGGAATAGTTTTCAGTTCCTCGATAACCTCATCTACCGGACGCATTCGATAATGCCTGCCATTGAATGCCGACACAGAACAAAAACTACAATCGAAAGGGCATCCTCTGCTGGTTTGAATGGAGCCAAATACATAACCCGGATGAAACAAATCACGTCGGGGCAAAGGACTATTATTCATTGGAAGCAATTGTCCTTTGTAAACTTTTTGCAACTGGTTGTTTTCGAAATCACGAATCAAGCCCGGCCATACACTTTCGGCTTCTCCAACCACAACAGAATCAGCGAATTGAAGGGCTTCGTCGGGCATCATGCTTACGTGAATTCCCCCCATCACTACAGGTACGCCTTTTTCTCTGTATAATTGTGCTATTTGATAAGCTCGTGTTGCGGTACTGCTAAATGCCGTTATTCCTACAAGATCAGCCGGATAGTACCTGAAAGTCCTGAAATTTTCATCTATAATTTTAACTTTCCAATGCGAAGGGGTAAGGGCAGCAATAATTCCGAGGCTCAGGGGTTGATATTTGGTATCACGATTAACCAGAAAACCTTTACGAAGTTGGTTTGCCGGATAAACCAGAACCAGCGTTGGACGTGTATCATTCATCATTGATGCGAATTTATTGCGATTGAGGGTCTTTCAAGAGCCACAGACCTGTAATTGAAGTTAGAATTCCATGCCCAGACAGCCGTACGCAGGCTACGTGTATTCCACAGGGTTCTTAAAAATTTCAGTCGGAGGGCGCCGCCTTGAAACAATGTAGCATAAGCCCGGTTAATTTCTGAGGCAAGGGTTTCAGCCTCCATTTGAGCGGGCCGAAAAACTACATCTGAAAAATGATAATGCTGCCAATGTTCGGGCAATCGGGCAGGCAGAATTCTATTATCTTTCGCCATGCGTTCATAGAGCCGTGTTCCGGGTAAAGGTGTCATTACACTGGCTTGAATGACATCAACAGAAGAACGCAAAATATATTGAGTACGCTTCCGCAAAGTCGCTGGTGTATCCGAATCCATTCCGTAAATAAAGGCCCCCAGCACGGCAATGCCTGCTTTATGAATGGCTTTAAATGCATGAGCATAATTGTTAATTCCCAGTTTCAGATTCAATCTTTTGTTGGTATCGTGCAACTGAGACTCAGATTCTGCTTCTACCCCTAATAAAAGCATTTTACAGCCACTGCGGGAAGCCATCTTCAGGAGTTCTTTATCCTGTGCAATATTCATACTGGCTTGGGCAAACCATTCCTTACGCAGGTTGCGGCGAATCATCCCTTCGAAGATCTCTAAAGCATGTTCACGGGCCTTGTCATTGTAGCCAACAATATTGTCATCCACAAAATAAATCAATCGGTTTCTTAGCGAAGCCATTTCCTCCAATATGGCCTCAACCGGCCGCAGACGGTATTGGTGGCCATTGAAAACCGGGACACTGCAAAAATCGCAATCCATGGGGCAACCCCGCGACGTCTGAATACTGGCAAAGAGATAGGATGGGTGAAAAATCTCATGTTTGGGTGCAGGCATCTGAGATAGATCGGCGGGAGGAGCTTTATAAATCTTCTGCAGCCGTCCAGCCTCAAAATCGCGAATCACCGCAGGCCATATGCTCTCTGCTTCGCCCACAACTACCGCATCAGCGAATTGCTTAGCTTCTTCTGGCAACATAGAAGCATGAATGCCCCCAATGACAACAGGTATGCCCTGACTCCGATAAATGGCAGCTATTTCGTATGCTCTGGCCACGGTGGAGGTAAAAGCAGTGATGGCTACAAGATCGGCCGGTCGGTAACGAAAAGGTTTGATGTTCTCGTCAAGCAATATCACCTTCCAATGGGATGGCGTCAGGGCGGCTACCATCCCCAGCCCTAAAGGCACCTGCCGGGATTCCTGACGCAGGGTGAATCCTCTACGGTACTGATTTGAAGGATTGATGAGTAAAAGTGTTGGTTTCAAATTAGGGTACAATTATTTTCGGCTCAAAAATACCTAATTCCAATAAACAGCACTACTCTGTTTATTCAGGCAATTGAGATAAAAAACTATCTTTGCCCATCCTAAAACTTATGAAAAATGTCGATAACCATAGAAGATTTCATCAAAAAAATTGAAGACGAGTTTGATGAGCTGGAGCCCGGCAAACTTAAACCCGAAAGTGTTTTCCGGGAAATGTTTGACTGGAATTCAATAAATGCCCTGGTGCTCATTGCCATGGTAAAAACAGAATATGATGTGACCCTCAATGCAGATGATTTGGTAAAGTCAAAAACTGTGAAAGACGTTTTTGAAATTATACGCTCTCGCTATAAAGGTTAATTTTTCAACCAACCCCAAGGTAAAGCCATGGCAAATTTTATTACGTCAGGTGTAAAGATTTCTGGATTGGCCGCTTGTGTTCCCCGAAAAGAAGTTTCTAATTATGATTACAAATGGGTCTCGGCCAAGGAGCGAGAACAATTGGTAAAAACCATTGGGGTAGAAAAACGCCGGCACGTTGAAAAAGGAACCACTACGTCAGATATGTGCCAGGCTGCTGCCGAAGCCCTTATCAACGGAATGCAAGTAGATCGCAGCCAGATAGACCTGCTCATTTTTGTTTCACAAACCCGCGATTATCTTATTCCCCAGACCTCAAATATTCTTCAGGACAAAATGGGTCTGCCCAAAACCTGCCTGTCGATTGATGTGAGCCTGGGATGTTCGGGTTATGTGTACGGCCTGGCCATGGCTTCCGGTATGATGAATGCTTTTAACATTGACAAAGCACTTTTGCTGGTTGGCGACATTTCTTCTCTCAATTCAGCTTACAGAGACAAAAGTACCTATCCTCTTTTTGGAGATGCCGGAACAGCTACCTTGCTGGAACGCGATAAAGATGCCCCGCCGATGCATTTTAGCCTCGAAGGGGATGGTTCAGGATACAAGGCTATTATCATTCCTGACGGAGGGATGCGGAATTTTCTTTCAAAAAAATCTTTCGATTATAAAAAAATAGCTCCAGGCATATATCGTAGTCCTCTTCATGTAGCCCTCGATGGCATTGAAGTTTTCAACTTCAGCCTCCGGGAAGTAGTACCCAATATTAAGCAGCTGCTTAAGTTTTCTGGTGAGGAACTGACTGATTTCGATTATGTTATTTTTCATCAGGCCAATAAACTCATTAACGACACTTTGCGCAAAATGCTAAAGTTGCCCCCCGAAAAAGTTCCTCTTTCCATTGGGAAATATGGCAATACCAGCTCTGCCAGCATACCTCTCACCATAGTGAGCGAGATTCAAAACGAGGTGAGAGGACGCAATTTAAAACTGTTACTTTCAGCATTTGGCATAGGCCTTTCTTGGGGAACTGCCAGCCTGGTGCTTCAAAAGCCATACTGCCCAAACATTGTTGAAATTTAAGCCATGGAAAATGTGTTTAGCCTGAAAGGAAAAACCATACTTATAACCGGGGCTTCCTCGGGATTGGGAAAACAAACGGCAATTTCGGCAAGCCGTATGGGAGCGACTGTGATAATCACCGGAAGAAGCGCTGAAAAATTGGCCGACACCTTCAGTCAGCTTGAGGGCGAAGGGCACCTGAGTATTCCTGCTGACCTTACCCAAACAGCCGATATCGAGCGGTTGACAGATAACCTACCCCGGCTTAATGGAGTTGTATACAGTACTGGGGTCAGCGTACTCAAACCCGCCCGCTTTATCGATCAAAGCGATATTGATCAAAATTTCAGTATAGGCTTTAATGCACCTGTTTTACTCACAAGCCGGCTGCTGGCAGGCAAGAAACTGATCAGCGGAAATTGCTCACTTGTATTTATATCTTCCATTTCCATAAAATACCCTTTTGTGGGAGGAGCAATGTATATCAGTGTTAAAGCAGCACTGGAAAATTACGCCCGCGTATTAGGGCTTGAACTCGCACCTAAACGTATCCGGGTTAATTGTGTTGCACCCGCATTTGTAAAAGGCCCCATGCTCGAGCAGACCCGCGAAGCTACTAATGATGAAACCATACGACAAATAGAGGCCCGGCAACCCCTGGGGCTTGGAGAACCTGAAGATGTGGCTAATGCCATCCTGTTTTATATCAGCGATGCCTCCCGATGGATATCGGGTACCAGTTTGATGTTGGGTGGAGGATAAAGTATGGATACTGACACTCTTAAACATCCGGAATTTTCAGTGGTGGTTCCTGTATTTAACAGCAGCGAATCCCTTGAGGAGCTTACAGAGGGTATACTGCAAGTTTTTCAGGAGCTGAATCGGAGTTTTCAAATCATTTTTATCGACGACCGTTCAACCGACGACAGCTGGAAGGTACTTTTTAACCTGAAAGAAAAATATCCTCAATATCTGACCCTGGTTCGTTTAGCCAAAAACTTTGGTCAGCACAATGCCACCCTCTGCGGTATGCAATTGGCTTCCGGTGAAAAAATCATAACCATCGACGACGACCTGCAAACCCCTCCTGCTGAGATCAAAAAGCTAATTGCCTGGCATGATGATAAAGGGGATGATGTGGTATATGGAATCAGCCGAAACAAAAATCATCATTTCATTCGCACTTTTGGAAGCCGGCTCATCAAATTTTTTTCCGGCAAGCTGCGCAATACCCCCGGAGAAGGCTCTTCGTTTCGACTCATAGCAAAACCCTTAGCCGATAAACTTCGTCAAAATGTTGTCTTTTTTGTTTTTATAGATGAGATCCTTCTTTGGTATACCGAAAACATCGGCTTTGTAGAAGTGCTTCACTTACCCCGCAAATACAATCACTCTGGATATACCCCTCGCAAACTTTTGAATCTTGTTACCAATCTGGTCATTTTCTACACCGACTTTCCCCTTAAATTAATGGTATATGGAGGTTTTTTTGCATCCTTCATCAGTTTTATTATGGGCTTGGTGTTTATCATTAAAAAATTGTTTTTTAACGTTCCCCTGGGATATACCAGCCTTATTGTTGCCATTCTCTTTTCTACCAGCATTACGCTTTTGAGCCTCGGGATTATTGGTGAATATCTGAGCCGTATTTATAAAGTTCAGAATAGGAAACCGCCATTTTCTATTGATAAAATCATTTAAGTGAAATTGATGCCATGAAGCTTATCCGCTATGGGATTGAACTGGAAAGGCTAAAGGAAAAAGACCTCGAGCTTGTACGTCAACACCGCAACAGCGAAAACATTCGCCAAACAATGGCTTACAGGGAGTATATTACTCCTGAAATGCAAAAGGAATGGTTTCAAAAAATAAACAATATCCATAACTTCTATTTGCTAATCCATTATCAAGGAGAAAAAATCGGTCTCATTAATGCCAAAAATATCGACTGGGAAAAGCAGGAACTTGAATCGGGTATTTTTCTGTGGGAGACTAATTATTATGAAACTTACGTACCGGCAGTAGTATCGTTGATGATCACCGATATGTGTTTCGAACTGTTTGATTGGGACGCCCTCTATGCTCATATTCTCAAAACCAATACCCGGGCTGTCGCGTATAATCAGGCACTGGGATATGAACTTCTACCCGGACAAGAAGACATTGAAAATCAGCTTTACAAACTCACCCCCCAACGATTCAGAAAAAAGACCAGCCGTATCAGGCAATTAATGGAAAAAATGTTTCCAGAAGATAAAACCGCCCGCCTGGTACTTGAACCCGAAGATTTTCATAATGGAATTGCCGAACAAATTGCTCCCCTCATAGAGCTGGCTATGCAGAAAAAACCTAACATAACCAGATGGAAAGAAACTGACGGAAGTGTTATTTTTTCTTTCGTTTAATGCGATGAAACCATTTTGCCAGAAACGGGAGAAATAAGGCAAAACGTTTTTTCATTCCTGCCGGTAAAAACTCGCTGGCATCCATTATTTTATATAGCATCCAACCATAAATCTGCCAGATTGCACTTCTGAAATACAATCCCAGGCTTCTTTTATTAAAAACCCGCTCATACCCCATTTGGGCAGCCCATTCCCCAATAACAAAATCCGCCATTTGTATTTCCCTCTCACTCAGGTGTGTTTTCCATTGCCCAATCGCACTTTTATTGACAGGGTTTCCGAGGTTCTTGTGAAAAAGTTCCAATAACTCCTTATCATACTTTTCCTTTACGACCTCTGCATATTTATAATAATCAAGCATTTGCGAATCCCACACCAGGCCTAAAAAAGCAAGCACCAGTCGTAAAACTTTCTCAGGATGGTCTACCAGGTCTTCGTAGCGAATAATAAGGGTTTGATTGGGGTATTGCAGCTTAAAATTCCAGGCCTTACGAACAACATATTTCCACCGATAGGCTTGCAAGGCCACTACAGGAGCCTCGAACGAGAACTTTCGTACCGATAAAAAATTATCGCGATAATCTCTCACAATAAAAATAATACGGGCATCAGGAAAAATCTGCCGCAACCTCCAGCCAAAGGTGGCAAATATTGGGTTCTTATCTCCAATTGCCATTATTGCCTGCTTATGGGGAAATATGGATGTATAATGGAGATAGAACAATTTAAAAACATCTCCAAACGAGCTGGATTCAGGCAAGGATTCAAGATCTTTTAAGAGAGAAGTCTCGTCAATCTCTAAATAAGAATATTGCCAATTCGGCGAGGCTAATCTCTCTTTAAAAGCTTCAAAAAACCGTTTTTTAAGTTCAGGTGAGAAATTTTTCTCTTTGCCAAATTCTTTGTAAAGGTTCAGCAAAACCGGATATTCCGGGGGCACTTTAATTTCGGGGTGCGCATCGAGAAGGGTCCGGAGCAAGGTAGTACCACTTCGGGGGCGGCCTAAAATAAAAAAAATCTGAGGGGATACTGTTTTCATCAAACTCTTTGAAACAGTATCAGGGAATAAGTTTAATTCTTAAAAAACAGGAAAAGGCTCAAGGTTTGAATTTACGATAAACTTTCACCAACCAGGGAAGCATCTGGGATAAAATAACCTTCACACGGTATGGTAAATACTCTCCCAATAACATTAATTTGTACAAGATAAAGCCATAAATCTGCATGGGCAGGGCTAAAATTTTAATACGCAATGGGAAATGATTAAATTCCCTCAAATATCCTGCCTTTCCTGCATATTCCCCTACGGTTACATCCATTAATTGAATCTCTCTTGAAGTGAGTTTTTCTTTCCAGCGTCCGATGGAGGATGTATTGATGGGTTGAATCAGGCTCTTATGGTATTTGAGCAAGGTTTCCCTGTCGATGAAAGAAAAGCCATCGCCCGCCTTTTTATGGAAATTAAGCATTGTAGGGACAAAAGGAATTTCAAGGAATGTGCATATCTGTTGGAGTTTTTCTTCCGGATGAGTAACCAGGTCTTCATAGCGGAACATAAGAATACGTGTTGGATAGGCTTCTTTAAGTTTAAGCATCATTCGGGTAATATATTTCCACCGCCAAGCCTGCAAAACCGGATGAGGGGCCTCCCATTCAAACTTCCGCATAGAAAGGAAATTATCCCTATAATCACGCGTTATAAAAAGAAATCTGGCGTCGGGAAACCATTTCATCAGCCGAGGGGTATAAAGGGCGTAAACCGGGTTTTTATCGCCGAGCAATCTTATATCCTGTTTAGGGAAGACACTTCGGCTATGATAGTAAAACAATTTTAGAACCTTGCTTAAGGGAACACCCCCCTGAAGCCGCAAAATATCAAGCGAAAGGGCTTGTTCGTCGATTCGCAGGTATTCGTAATTCCAGAAACTAAAAGTCTGAGGTTTTTTAAAGGTTTCCAATAGTTTGGCTTTATTGGATGCGTTCCAATGAGGATAGGCGCCCAGCCTGTTAAATAGGTCGGGAATTACCGGATACTCAGGAGGAACAATAACATTGGGATGTGCATCAAGCAAGGTACGTATCAATGTGGTACCAGACCGGGGACGGCCAATGATAAAAAAGAAAGGTAATTGCAACGGATCTGACATTCCTCAAGATTTCTGCAAAGGTAAAAAGCACAAACCATCAAAAGATAATCGTAAAAATGAAAAAAGCCCCCCGAAGGAGGCTTTTTTCAAAAATCTGACAGGGAATATTACTTGGTAACAGTAACCCTTTCAGTGAGTATGCTGCCATTGGCAGTGGTCATGCGGATGAAGTAAACGCCCGACTCGAGGTTGCTGGTGTTAATGGTATATTTACCAGCGCCATTGAGTTGCTGAGTGTAAACTTTCTGTCCGAGGTAGTTAACCATTTCAAGCGATTTCACGTCGTTTCCAACCTGAACGTTAACAAAGTTACGAGCAGGATTGGGATATACGCTGATGCTTGTGTTGGCGGGATTGTCGATACCCACGGTGAAGGTGAGGCAAACTTCGTTGGTGGGAGCCGATTCCATGGTACCATTGAAGGCTTCATGAACAGCTTTCACAACGTAGCAGTAGGTTCCGTTAACACCAACATTATCAGTGTAGGTGGTATTGGTAACCAAAGCATTGTTGATCTTTTCACCATTACGGTAAATATTGTATCCCATTACGCCCTTGCCACCATCGGTAGGAACATTGATAGCCTTTTGGTTGACAGAGAGTACAGAGCGCAAGTTGGGAACAACAGGAACGCGGGTTGCGGCATTGGAGTTCGAACCATTGAGAACTACCTTAGGAGCAGCTACCATCTTACCTCCGTCAAGGGCAGTATAGATGTAAAGGTTCTGGTAGAAGTCACCAACAGTTGAGGTGGCAAAGCCGCTGAAGTCGGGCAGAGGACCCATTACAGAAGCACCCTGAGGACCATCATTGTCTGCAGTGAAGCAAGGATAAGCATCGGTTGCCTGGTTGCTCAAAGGTTCAAGCATTATTCCAATGAGGCCACCACCAAATCCCATGAGGTCACCCAGGCTGATATTGGTTTCCCAAATATCGTTACCGGTAGTTGTCAGGGGGCCGAGGGTAGCAATTTCAGTAAAGGTATTCCAATCCACAACATGGATCTTATACTGCCATGTACCGAAGGTTCCCCATGAAGCATGATGGAAATCAATCTTCGAGAGGGTTGCATCGGGGTATGCAGTCAGGTCGTAAACAACACCATAAGCATAGTTATACTGCTGATAATATGCATTGGGATTGCTGTTGGGGTCACCATCCCATTGTTTCAGCATCTTGAGGGTACCTGCAGGGCCGGTCTGGCACTCAGGAGCATTCCAGGTAAGGATGGAATTGAATCCCTGGGTTTGGCCAGCGAGTTCTGTTGCAGGAACTACAACAGGATATACCGAAACATTATCAACGTACCAACCAAGAATATCAGCAGTATTGGCACCGTTGGCTACAAAGCGAACCTTCAGCGCTTTTCCTGCGGTCTGGTTGATAGCAATATGTTTGGTGCTCCAGTTAAAGGAACCTTCATTCTTGTATTCTGCAACTTTGTGCCACTGGCCATCCCAATATACATCAACGGTCAGTTTTTCAGCACCGGTATTGTTGCGGTCATCCAGTTTCAGGTCGAAATCGAGGTAAATCTCTGCGCAATTAAATACACTGGCATTCAGGGCAGAACTTACGAGGGCATAGCTGTAATCAGTTTCAGGAGCAGACCAGGTGAATTCGGCACTTGGAACTGCATTTCCTGTCATATTGCTGATTCTCCAGTGACCTTGTGCAGGAGCAAAACTCCAGCTATTAAAGGTGAAGTTAGCTGTAGCCCAATCTTCGGTCCAGGGGATAGGAATACCATAATTAATATCAATGCAGGCAGGACCATTACCATTTTCAAGGGATTCTGCGGTTGTACCAGCAGGGAATCCGTAAGGTTCTAAGTCATAAACAGCAGTTACTGTATAGCAATAGTGACCAGGATTCAGATACAGATCGTAGTATTCCTGAGTGGGTTTTTCAACATAAGCCACGAAGTTACCATCACGATAAATGTTGTAACCTAAGAGAGTAGAAGGAGTAGCACCACCGCCACCACCTGTTGAAGCAGCCACTTCGTAAGCACCAACCAGGTTGGGGTCTTGCTGTACGTTGGCCAGAAGGATAAATTTGCCAGGAACGAGGTTTCCATTGTCTGAAGCCAGACCACCGGCAATACTACCAGATACGAATCCGGGGAGGTCGGTTGCAGCATGAACCACACCCGTCAGTGTACCCGTAGCTATTGACATCTGCTGGATGTCAACACCACTACCATTCTGGTCGAAAATCCATAGATAAGGACCACCGGCACTTACACCGTCGTAAGCATTACCGTACATTCCGCTGAGGCCAGGATTGGCAGTCTGAAGAGTAGCACCAGTTGTGCTTACAAGGTACATATCGCTCCAGTTACCTGTCCAGAATCCATTGTTCACAGGGTCATAGCTGATGTGGCGAACATTAACACCACTGGTATTGATTGTACCAACCAAAGTCTGGGTGTTAAAGTCCATCTTGTATATGGTTGTAGCAGCGCTACCACCGTAGAAATAAGTGCCATCGTAAGCCAGGTCGCGAATATTGCTTGCACCGGAAATAGTGAATTCGCTTACAAGGGTCCAGGTTCCACCCTGATTCTGGAATTTACCAAAGTTGGCTCCATTAAACTGAGCAGTATAGATATAGGTACCATCGGTTTCAACACCCGGACGTGCGGCACCGGCAGCATTGAAAGTGAAGAGTACGTCCCAGATGGCTTCAGTTGCATTGGTTACTTCCTGCACGGTCACCATGGGGCTGTATTCAACATTAGGATCAGGCATGCTGGTGCGCGGGCTCTGATCGAGAATGTTCACCTTGCTACCCATGACAGGCTGTTCCCAGGTCAGGTAAGCTGCATCCTGAACGGCAGTAGCGGCCAGATTGCGAGGAGCAGGCAGGTAGTGAGCTACAAAAGTATAGTAGTCGCGATCCGATACACCGCTTTCGTAGTTAGCATCCACCGATGCAGTATAGGTCTGACCGTAGGTGCACAGATTGTGCGGAATCTGATACTGAGTTTCGGTGGTGAAACCAATCTGGATATCATCCAGGTAAACTCCGTAGCCCAGGAGATTCTTGTCGGAAAGACTTGCAACCACCAAAATATTGTCAATATTCCAGTTATTTATATCATAGGTATCGGTACCGTAAGCGACGAAGCGAATCTTGAAGGTATCCCATGTATATGCAGAGATATCAATGCTTTCGCTTGTCCAGGGTATGCTACCACTAAGGTTGCTGTAGTTCTTAAGACGATTCCATGCAGCACCGTCCCAAATTTCTACAGCCATCTGGTTTTCATTGGTTGTACCAAAGTTATCCAGATAGATATCATAGTTAAGTTTTAAAACAGGGCTACCAACTCCCTGAATCTCTTTTGAAGTAAGGGATTGTTCGTAATTGGTTGCCTGCGGGCTCCAGTTAAACATTGCCGAAGGTGCAGGATTTCCAATACTGGTTGTAACTCCCCAGTTGCTACCTGCAGCAACCCACTGGTTAGTAGCAAAGCTGCCACTGGTCCAACGTTCTTCGAGAAGGGCTACTTGAACCACGGGGGCATTCCATGTAGCAAGCAGGGTTCTGTCGTCAACATACAGGTTGGTGGGAGCCCAGCGGCTTTCCATCAACGTGATGTCAAAAGTGTAGCTATCGTTTACAATGTCAACATTAGCCGTATAGATATCATATCCAAATTTCTGAACGGTAATGTTGTAGTTACCCTTCCAAACATGAGGGAAGTTAACTGTGCCACTAGGTCCTGTCAAAGCATAGTATGCAGAGTCAGCGTAAGGAGCAGTATTCTGCATTTGAATGCTAACGCCTGAAGGAACAGCGCCTGCTGAAGAAAGAGTAATATTGAAGGTAACATTGGAGGTCCAGCCTTTTCCAAGTACATTTGAAAAGACAGCATCTGACCAACGGTCATTGGAATATTTTGCTTTCACAGCCCAACGGTAAGCACCATTAGCTATAGTAGGCCAGCTATTGTCGATAATGCTGGTTGCGGTGGGTGTTCCTACAGAAACCCAGTTGGCAGGGGTGTTTTCTTCACCTTGTTTCAAACGCCATACCTGGTATCCGAGCAATGATTCAGGAGCTTCTCCATCACCGGTGGGAATATAGTTAGCTTCTCCTTCATAACCGGAAACAACCTTAGGCTGTTTCATGAAACGAGAAGCAGCACTGATACGCTGTTTTTCGATGAAGCGGGGAGCATTGGTATTGGCTGTAAGATCCAGGGGACCACCAGCACCATAAACGGTAGCACGAATCATGAAATCATTATAACCGGCAAGTACCCAGGGAGCATTTCCGGTAACAAAACGGGAATAACTGCGCATACTAGGATTGGTTTCATCGATAGCAATGGGTACGCAATTGGGATAGTTACCACCCTGAATCATTCCTAAATAGAAATTACCACTGGTAATGGTTACAGGTGTGGGGAAGGTAAATTCTACCCAGCCATAATGTGTTGGGGTTACATCAACAGTAGCTAATTCAGTGCCGGGGTAGCCCAGAGGACCATCATCTTTATAAACAGCCATGGTAAAGGACTGCAGATTTGCACCACTGGGATAGCTGCCATCACCAATATTTACCTTACCACCAGTTACCTGTAAAGGATAAGAATTGATTGGGGTGAATTTCAGGGCATTGATGTTGCCTGCAACTGCCCAGCTGGTCATATTTTCAAATACGCCGTCATCGTAAACAATTTCATAGGAGCTTTGAGGCAAACCCCAGGTAATGGTTACGGCAGTCTGGGCAGTGTTTAATGAAGCAAATACCACACCCGGAGCAGGGGTATTTTCCTGCATAGCTACATTGAGAGTGGTTGTGTTATTTGCAACACCCGTTACAGTAGTGGTATAATCAACAAAACCAGTCTTTTTTACCAATACGTTCAGAGTAGTTGGGGGTATATTCAGGCTGTAAGAACCGTCGCCAATAGTATAAGTGGTGGAATCACCAATCTTAACGAATGCACCAACAATGGGGGCACCGGTTACGGCATTGGTTACAACACCTGCAACAGTAGCAACACCGGTGTATGCAGGAGTAATTTCCATACGGATGTTTGGCCTGTTTGCCTGGGCAGAACCTCCGGTAATGGTGCAACCGGAAGCAGTACTTAAATCCTGGTAACGGCCCCAGGTCATTCCGGCAGCAGCAGTGGAGTAAACAGGGCTATAGCTGTCATAGCTGCTGTTATCATAGCAAATCTCTATCAACAGATTGCTCGTACCATCCCATGCAAAGGGGGTAGCCAGATTAATGGTCTGCCAGCCGGTTCCGGGAACAGCCCAGTTTGTGGTAAGAACAGTAGTCCATCCGGTTTCCACAAAAGCGGCAATGGAAGTGGCTGTGGTGTTCTGCATACGTACGGTGAAAGAATTCATCACCTGGGTAGAATTCGAAATCACATTGAAGGCAATGCTGGTAATATTTCCAGCTATACCTCCATTGGCAGTGATTTCAGAGGCAGGATACAGCATCTGTGTACGTCCGTCCATCCAATATGTTGTGAACGGATAGTTGCTCGATGTGGTTCCTGTACCAATAGTAACAGTAACCGCACTGAGGCTGAGTGAGAAAACTGTCAGCATGGCTAACAGAAATCCACTAAGAAACTTGGTAGTTTTCCTCATAAGTTAGACAATTAGGTTAGTTATACAGAAATGAAAACACGGCAAAGATAACAAAGTTCATGATTATACAATGGGATTAAGAAAAATAAAAAGGGGCATCCTTTTCGATGCCCCTCTAAATATTTGATTTATAGATTAAATCTTACCTGGTAACGGTCACTCTTTCGAGCGAGGTGTTACCGGTAGTATCGGTCAGGCGGATAAAGTATACGCCCGATTCGAGGTTCGTCGTGTTCATCCGGTATACTCCCTTGCCACTGACTTCC
>Ga0067045_1028239_pt1 | contig 38544 bp, 36 predicted proteins | sample TerdegcTABiofilm_FD_59184 | JGI IMG/M metagenome (GOLD analysis project Ga0067045, IMG submission 59184) | Combined Assembly of (Gp0054472, Gp0054536) Wastewater bioreactor microbial communities from Singapore -Terephthalate degrading... | reverse complement strand
CTGGCCTGCATGGTAAAACGGCCCTCCATTTGATAGGGCAAATTGGTGACCAGATCCCCGATCTGCTGGGCCGATCCCTGTCGCAGTTCAGGCAGCAGATCTTCTGCTCGTGGAAGCTGAAAAAATTCTTCACGCTCCACCTGTTTAGGATTTTCTGTTGATTCGACAGTATTTTTCTTTGGTTTCATACTCTCATTCCTTACTGGATGTTATCACGAATCAGGCCAACCACTCTGCCTTGAATGCTCCATTCATGATGGGGATAAATGTCAGGATGATGGGGGTTTTCGGCCTTCAGGAATTTGGTATCGTTCTGAATAACCAGTCGTTTTACGGTGACTTCATCTCCGACCAGCGCCACCACAATCTCCCCGGCCTGAGCGATAGAGGAAGACTGCACCACCACCATGTCCCCATCCAGAATGCCGGCGTTCACCATACTGTCCCCCCGCACTCGTAAGGCAAAATAGCGGCCTTCTGATTTTATCAGGGTACGTGGCAACATCACATAATCTTCAATATTTTCCTCAGCCAGGATTGGATGGCCAGCCGCCACTCGTCCCACCAGCGGTACCTGCACCACTTCGGCCGGAGGCTGGTATTGGGGATGGATAATCCGAATGCTACGCGCTAACGTGTCACTGCGGGTGATGTATCCCTTGCGCTCCAATGCTCTCAGATGACGCACCACCCCATGCTTGGAAACAATCCCAAAAGCATCGGCAATCTCCTGGAAGGTCGGTGGATATCCAGAGCGGGCGATGTATTCGGAAATAAACTGCAACACCGCTTTCTGACGTTGGGTAATCTCTTTCATCCTGTTCCTCCATTTAAAAGTCGTTCACTTTTAACCACTTCTGAATATGGTAAATAAAAGTTCACTAAAATTATAAAAAACTTTTTCTGCTTTGTCAAGAGAAAAATAGAATATTTTTGTATACTAATTTCAAGGAGAAAATAGGGCAGTCAAACGATTCCGTGTGAAATGATTACCTGTGACACTGACTGGATAAGTACTGGTTGATTCGTATTAAATGTAACCCTGGCAATTTTGTTATATGCTTGCATTTTAGGGAGTGATTTTATATATTTCCGCGCTTTTTAAGTCATTATTTTGGAGGGTTTATGAAAGGAAAAAGTATTAGTCTGGTGTTGTTGCTGGTAATGGTATTTTCCCAGTTAGGATGTGGTAAGAAGTTAGGGGAAAAAGAATATTTTGATATGGCTTATCAGCATATGAATAAGGAACAGTGGAGTGAAGCCGAGAAGAATTTTCAAAAAATTCTGGATGATTATCCTAACGGGATGTATTCTTCGAAGGCGCTATTCATGATCGGTTTTGTGAATGCTAATTATTTGAAAAATTTCGAGAAGGCCAGGAAATATTATAGCGAGTTTTTAGAAAAATACCCCAATCACGAACTGGCCGATGATGCGAAATATGAACTTGAAAATTTGGGGAAGGACATTAATGAACTTCCTTTCCTGAAAAATGAGTCAGCGGAAAAAGATAGTGTGGTGGCTGATATTCCCGAGAAGAAAGATCAAAAACCGTAAAAGGTAGTTTAAATGCCGGGGGAAATGATAATGATCTCCCCATTGCGCCCTGTTTGCAGTTGAAACAGGGCTTTTATTTGAATAAAAAAATTAGGAACTTTTTAAAAAACTTAAAAGTATACATACCTTTTAAAAAATTAGTAGCTTATGAATCGCAGAAATATGATGAAAATTATTACCTTCGCATTCTTGATATTCGTCAGCATTACCGGTTACAGTCAATCTCTTGACTCTCTCTCAAACCCATTCGATTATCAAATCCAATTTCATAGCTATGTGGAAGAGAGTAAAGTTCCTTTGAATCATCCGGTTATTCTGCATCTGGAGATTTCCTGGTTAGGGAAGCTCAATCGCTACCAGATCGAGCCAGTGTCCCAACCAATTCTGACGAATCTGTTATTGGAAGGGAGTGGTTCTGAAAACCGGTTATTAACCCTGGAAGATGGTAGTCTCAAGTCTATTAAGGCGATTACTTATCGCCTGCGCCCGCTGGAAATGGGAATGGCTTATATCGATGGATTAGTAGTAAAGTATCGGGATCAAGAATCTGGCGAAGAGGAAAAACTCAGCTCCCAGCGAATTATGGTTGAAATAACGGAACCAATACCGGAGAAAGATGGCAGAAAATTTAAAGCGGTGATCTATATTATTCTTTTCATATTATTTTTCTTGGTCACCGGATATTTTCTCCTGATTTATTTTCGGAAAAAACGATTAACCAGCAAAGGTGTGCCGGCCGTTGTTTCTCCTGCGGAGTCCTATCTGAATCGATTAGCACAGGAGGTCGATCCCCGAGGGACGAACCTGGACCAAATGATTCAGCGACTTTCCAAATTGTTTAAAGAATATTTAGAGCAAGATTTCAACATTCCAGCCAGGGAACAAAGCACTCAAGAAATCATCCAATCTCTGCAGACTCTTGAAATAGATGATCAGGATAAAATCAATTTATCATCTTTATTCGAAAAATTGGATGTCATCAAGTTTGCCAAGAAAAATATTGAACCGACGGATTTTATTCATCTATATGGTACAATAGAAAACTTCCTTTTGAAACGAAAAAAATTATTTGAAACCACTCTGAGCGCAGCAAAGGAGGTCAAATGAATGTAGATATTCAAGCGATCAATGAAAAGATTCAAAAAGAAAGTGCATTTGTGGAAGCAGTCAATTCTGAAGTCCATAAGGTTATTGTTGGACAGACTTATATGATCGAACGCCTGCTAATCGGTCTGTTATGCAATGGACATATCCTGTTAGAAGGGGTTCCTGGTCTGGCGAAAACACTGGCGGTAAAAACGCTCTCTTCAGTTATTCAGACTAAATTCCAGCGAATTCAATTTACTCCCGATCTGCTGCCAGCTGATTTGCTGGGAACATTGATATATAACCAGAAAACAGGTGAATTTACGGTTCGTAAAGGCCCAATTTTCTCCAATTTGATACTGGCAGATGAAATCAACCGATCACCCGCCAAAGTGCAAAGTGCTTTACTGGAAGCCATGCAGGAAAGACAGATCACTATTAGTGATCATACCTTTAAGTTAGAAGAGCCTTTTTTGGTGATGGCCACTCAGAATCCCATCGAACAGGAAGGAACTTATCCACTGCCTGAAGCACAGGTTGATCGTTTCATGCTTAAACTGAATATTACATATCCCAAAAAAGAGGAAGAGCTGGAGATCATGCAGCGGATGGCTACCGGCAAGACCATCGAAGTGAAGCCGGTCGTTACCCCAGCGGATATCCTTAAAGCGCGGCAGGTGGTGCACGACGTGTATATGGATGAAAAAATTGATCGCTATATTATTGATATCGTTTTTGCTACCCGAAATCCTGAGGAATATGGCTTAAAGGATTTAAGTCCGTTGATTGCTTTTGGCGCTTCACCGCGAGCATCGATTAATTTGAAATTGACGGCCAAAGCACATGCATTTCTGCGGCGACGTGGTTATGTTACCCCGGAAGATGTGAAAGCGATTGGTATGGATGTTTTACGACATCGCATTATTGTAACCTACGAAGCGGAAGCAGAAAATATTAATTCCGAAGATATCGTGCGACGGGTATTAAATCATATCGAAGTACCCTAATCATTTTTCTTTTTACCTGATATTTTTGAAAATGCGTTTCGCCTTATCGTAAAATGAGTCATAATAACAAATGACCAATGGATACTAAAGAACTTCTGCGAAAAGTACGTCAGATTGAAATCAGCATCCGCGGGATGGTGAATGAGGTTTTTGCCGGTGAGTATCATTCAGTCTTTAAAGGACGCGGAATGGAGTTTGCCGAGGTCCGCGAGTATCAGCCTGGTGATGATGTGCGCACCATCGATTGGAACGTTTCTGCCCGCATGAACCATCCCTATGTTAAAGTCTACGATGAGGAGCGGGAGCTTACGGTAATGATTTTATTTGATGCCAGTTCTTCGGAAAACTTTGGCAGTCGAAGTCAGACGAAAGGTGATGTGGCAATAGAGATCTCCGCTCTGCTGGCGTCCTCTGCGATTCGCAATAATGATAAGGTCGGTTTAATAATTTTCAGTGATAAAATCGAAAAATTTGTGGTACCCCGCAAAGGACGAAAGCATGTTTTTCGGGTCATTCGGGAATTGCTATATTTTGCCAGTTCGGGAGAAGTCAAACCATCCACTCAAACTGATATAGCGGCTGCTCTGGAATTCATGAATCAGATTCTCAAGCGACGATCTACCGTGTTTCTTATCAGTGATTTTCTGGCTGAAGGATTTGAACGTGATTTGCAGATTGCCAATCGACGTCACGACTTAGTGGCCATCCGAATCATAGATCCCTTAGAGGAACAGCTACCGGCTATTGGTATGCTTGAACTCGAAGATGCTGAGACAGGAGAGACCGTGCTCGTCGATACCATGTATAATGAAATCAGAGAAACTATTGCAAAGAATGCGCTTTCACAGAAAAATGTCTTAGAAAAAACCTTTAAATCGATTGGTATCGATTTCATCGATATTTATACTCATCAATCCTATGTTAAACCCTTGACTCGCTTTTTCCGTATGCGAGCCAGACGCTTTCATTAAGATGAAGGAGAAACATTTTATGATTTTTGAAAGCCAAAACAAGTATGGTTTACCAGTGAGGATGAAAAAGAAAAATTTACTTATACGGAATGTCAGTTTTATTTTATTCATACTGATATATGCAGGATGTCAATCGCGTTCCACGCCTGGCTTGAGCGCCGAACAAAAGCGGCAATTAGCCAACGCGCTTTATAACCAACAACTGTATCAACAAGCCGTAGATGAATATGTGGATTACCTTCGGAATTACCCATTGGATGCGAAAGAACAGTCCAGCATTTCCTATATGATTGCCAACATTTATTTTGAGCGCTTGCATGATTATGAAAATGCTTTAGCCTATTACTTGAGGATAAAACAGCTTTATCCTGATTCACCGGTTCAGGCAGAAGCCACTAAAAAAATGGTGGAATGTCTGGAACGGTTGCGGCGTTCCGTGGATGCTCAACAGGTGATGGAACAAACTGCGGCGCTCAGTGAGAGTCAGAAACCAACCAATCGGCCTGGCGAGGTTATCGCCCGGATTGGAAATCGTGAGATTACCAGTGGTGATTTCCAGTATGAAATAAGTCGCCTGCCGGTGTACATGCAGGAACAATTAAAGAGTCGCCAACAGAAAATTGAATTTCTGAAAGATTTTATAATCCGAGAACTTTTATACGATTCTGCCAAGCGCAAGGGTCTGGATAAAGATAAGGAAGTGAGAGAAGGATTAATACTGGCAGAAAAGTCGCTGATGTCTCAGAAGCTCCTGCAGGAAGAGATTGAGAAAGCAGTGAATCTCGAAAAATATTCCAATGCTGATGTGGAGCTTTATTTTAAAGCGAATTCAGAAAAATATGCAGAAAAGGATGAGCAGGGTAAAATAAAGCGAATGCCATCTTTCGCGGAAGTAAAAGAAAGAGTCGCACAGGATTTTATCCGGGAAAAACAAAAAGCGGCTTATGAAGAGCTGATCGAACGACTGATGAGAGCGGAAAATGTTCAAATATATGAACAAAAATTTCAATGAGATTCGATTCGGCACGGCGTTATTTATCAGCCTGATTGCTTTATTCACTCTGGTTGGTGAGTATCGCGCAAGGGCTGATGAATCGTTGATTCGGATACAAGCCGAAGTAGATAAATCGATTATCACCATTGGAGATCGCATCCATTATATTTTAACCATAGAGCATGCTCAAAATTTATTTATCCAAAAACCTGGACCAGGCGCCAATTTGGGAATGTTTGAAATAAAGGATTTTACCATTCATGATCCTGTTGAAAGAGAAGGTAAGATTATCCAGAAGTTTGAATATGAGATTTCGGTATTTGATACGGGCCGCTTTGTTATTCCCCCTTTTCCGGTGGCTTTCAGTGAATCCGATACTTCCCGACAATATCAGATTATTCAATCGGAGCCACTTGAAATCTTTGTCAAGAGTGTATTGACTGCTGAAGATCGGGACATCAAAGACATTAAACCTCCGCAAAATATTCCTATAAATTATAAAAAATGGATTCAATTTATCGCTTTCGCGGTGTTCATTTTTGCCGCAATAGTCTTTTTATATTATTGGTTCCGTTTACGTAAAAAAGGATTAACTATATTCGGTAAAGAACCAATTCGTCCGGCTCATGAGATTGCCTTAGAACAATTATCTCTATTAAAAGAAAAATGGCGAGAGATGCTGATAAAGGGTGAACATAAAATGCTGTTCACGCGGTTATCAGAAATTTTAAAAAAGTACGTAGAAAATCGCTTTTTTATCAAAGCCCTGGAAGAAACGACTTCGGAAATTGCTCATTCTTTACAAGAGGTGAATATTGATCCTGATTCCAGGAACAATGCTGTATCCATTTTAGAATTTGCCGATCTGGTAAAATTTGCAAAATACATACCCACTGAAGTGGAAGTAGAGAAGCAACTATCAGACCTTGAGAATTTTATCGAGCAAACTAAATTAGTATTTGAGGAGGTTGAAGAGAAAACCGAAACACCGATTAGCCGCGAAGATCAATCAGCTGTTCCGACGGTAGAAACAACCAATAAACTGGGGTAGCCATAGATACAAGATCGAAAACAATAAGGAACTGCTTTCTGACGATTACATGATAAAAAATATAAAATACAAAATATAATATCTAAAATAACCATTGGAGGTGCGACTGTGATTGAGGTTCAAAGTTTAACACGCTATTATGGAGACAAGCGAGCCATTCACAATGTCTCATTTGAAGTGAAGAAAGGTGAGATCTTGGGTCTATTAGGACCAAATGCGGCTGGCAAGACAACAACCATGAAAATTTTAACCTGTTATATGCCGCCTACTTCTGGAAGTGCAACGATTTCTGGTTTTGATATCTGGGATCAGTCGATGGAGATCAAAAAGATCACTGGTTATCTTCCAGAAAATCCACCCCTTTATAATGATTTAAATGTAACGGAATACCTTGATTTTGTGTCAAAAATTAAAGGGATTCCAGGAGACAAGCGGAAGGCAGTTATCGCGGCGGCTATCGAAAAGGCGTCGCTGGGTGACGTCCAGAAACAGGTGATTGGTAGTCTCTCTAAAGGTTTTAAACAGCGCGTGGGTCTGGCTCAAGCGTTATTAAACGACCCACAAATCTTGATCTTAGATGAACCAACTGTGGGACTTGATCCTCGCCAAATTATCGAAATCCGAGAATTAATCAAGCGATTGGGTGGTGACCACACCATTATTCTTTCCACTCACATTCTGCCGGAAGTCGAAATGACCTGCGGTCGAGTGGTGATTATTAACGAAGGAGAAGTGGTGGCCGAAGACACTCCTGAAAATCTTACGAAAAGATTGAAGGGTTCGGAACGAACCATTGTGGAAGTTGACGGCGATGAAAAAGAAGTTTTGACCATCGTCAATGGATTCAGTGAGGTCCTGAAGGTAAATAAAGAAAAATTAGCCAAGAATAATCATCTGCGCTTGACGATCGAAACCAGTGCAGATATTCGTAATGACCTGGCCCATACGATAGTAAAAAAGGGTTTTGGTCTTTATGAGTTACGCACTGAGGCCTATTCTCTGGAAGAAATCTTCCTGCACTTAACGACTAAAGAGGAGGTTGCGTAGTCATGAAAAAGACTTTTGCCGTTTTTCAGAAAGAAATCAAACACTTTTTCTATTCCCCAATTGCGTACATTGTCATTGCTGCCTTCACGTTGATTGCCGGAATTTTCTTTTATTTGTACCTGAGCAGTTTTGTGGAAGCCGCGCTGATGGACATGTACCGCAGTCAGCAATTTCGGCAACCACCGCAACGCTTTAACATTAACCTACAGTTAATCCGGCCATTCTTCTGGAATCTGGCACTCATCTCATTATTTGTTCTTCCTTTGGTGACAATGCGCCTGTACTCCGAAGAAAAAAGGTCAGGGACTGTGGAATTATTATATACCACTCCATTGTCGGTTACTGATATTGTGTTGGGGAAATTTTTTGCTGGCGTTGTTTTCTATCTGATTATGCTTATTCCTACTTTTCTGTTCATGGGATTATTATTCATTTATGGAGATCCGGAGATAGGGCCTGTTATCTCAGGATATTTAGGTCTATTATTATTGGGCAGTGCCTTTATTTCTGGAGGATTATTTATATCCTCGCTCACCGAAAATCAGATTATTGCTGCCATTGGTGGTTTCGGTCTATCATTGCTATTGTGGGTAATTGGTTGGGCAGCTAATTTCTCCGGTCCGGGATTGGCTAATATCCTGAATTATCTTTCTATCATTAATCATTTTGAGGATTTTGCTCAGGGAGTGATTGATACCAAACACCTGTTTTATTATCTCCTCTTCTGTGTTTTTGGGGTGTATCTGACTTTTAAATCTGTCGAGTCAATTAAATGGCGTTCTTGATTTCCGGTATGAGAAGACGATGAGATATAAGTAAACCTGGAGGAAAAAGAATCATGAAAAAATATATCAACGTTGCCTTAGTCGTCGGAATCTTACTCTTTATATACAGTTTCATTAATTTTTCCCTGAACCAACTCTGGGACTGGGTTTCAACCGTTTCTTTGGTTCTTGGGCTTCTCATCGGTGGTATAGCATTGTATTACCGATTTCAGATGAGACAGAAGAAACTTAATCTGCGCTTTGTCAAATATGGGGCGAACGCAGTTTTATCCACGGTTATTGTGCTTGGAATTCTGGTGCTATTAGCCTTCATAACTAATCGGCATCATGCGCGTAAAGATTTAACCAAAAGCGGGTTGTTTTCGCTGGCAGAACAGACTAAATCGATCCTTAATGGATTGAATAAAGATGTTCACATATATGCTTTTTACAAAAAATCAGATGAGTTGCTGGCTAAAGATTTATTAGACGAATATGCCTTCCGTTCTAAATTTGTGAAATATGAATTTGTTGATCCCAATGAAAAGCCTCAAATAGCCCGCCGTTATAATGTGACGCAATATAATACCTTGATTGTAGAAAGTGGCATTAAGAGAGAAACGGTCACCGATTTTAATGAAAGCAATTTGACCAATGCAATCATTAAAGTAACCAGAGAAATGGATAAAGTTATTTATTTTATCCAGGGGCATGGTGAGCGAAGTATTGAAGGAGATCAACCACAAGCCTATACCAAGGCAGTGGAAGGAATCAAAGCAGAAAATTATGTGGTAAAAACTATCAATCTGGCGGAAGAGAGAAAAATTCCGGCTGATTGCTCCGTGTTGGTGACGGTGAGCCCACAGTCGGATTTCTTTCCGTTTGAATTAGATTCCATAAAGAAATACATTGATAATGCCGGGAAATTTCTGGCGTTAATTGATCCCCAGACCAATTCCAATCTGATCTCCTTCCTGAGTCAGTATAAGATAAACATTGGAGATAATATTGTTGTAGATGCCAGTGGGGTTGGACAGTTTTTTGGAATGGGACCTGAAATCCCTTTGGTAAGCAAATATGAAGATCATGAGATTTTTAAAGAATTCAATATCATGACTTTTTATCCACGAGCTCGCTCGGTGGAAACTGCCACAGAGGGAATGGAAGGCTTTTCGGTGAAGTCCCTCATTAAAACGACCGCCAACAGTTGGGGAGAAACTGATTATATGCAGCGACAGGTGGAATTTAATCCGGATAAAGATTTGCGTGGACCAGTCTCGCTGGCGGTAGTTTCCAGCAAACTCATCAGTGGCAGTAAAAAAGCCCAGGTAATGGTGATTGGAGATTCGGATTTTGCGATAAATGCCTATATTCGTAATTCTGGCAATTATGATTTATTTTTAAATATCATCAACTGGTTAGCGGAAGAGGAAGATATGATCACCATCCGCCCGAAAGAAATTGACGATCGGCGGGTTACTCTTACCCAAAAAGACAGTAAAATTATTTTTTATCTGAGCGTGATTACGCTTCCACTCCTCGTGGTTATTACCGGAGTCGTTGTTTATCTAAAAAGACGATAGCTGAAATCGTAAGATATGCCTTTGAGTTATCTTTTGTGGTCATTTGAAAAATGATATAACCAAATGTCGGAAAGGAAATGTGGAAAATTGATTTTTGAGGAGAGGTAAAATGAAGTTCAGAAATACCTTAATTTTGCTTATTCTGCTTATCGCCCTGGGAGCATATGTATATTTTGTGGAAGTGAAACAACATCAAAAAACTGAGACAGTCAAAAAGGAATCGAAAAAAATTTTCTCGCTCGTTCAGGATAGTCTGCAGCAGGTAACCTTTCGGAATAGTAATGGGTCATTCATCATTAAAAAAATTCAGGGACAATGGAAAATTGTCGAACCGATATACACTGAGGCGGATGAATCGACTGTAAAATCCATGCTCAGTACTTTGTTAAATTCAGAAAAGGATAAAGAATTTAGCATTCAGCCCTCCGAAGCAGCAGAATATGGATTAGGTGAGCAGGCTGTTTTTGTCAAATTGCAAACCAATAAGGGAGAAAAAGATTCTCTATGGATGGGAGATAATACACCAGTGGGTGCGTTTGTTTTTTGCAAGAAGGCTGACTCCCTAATTTTTACTATCAACCAAACGGCAAAAAATACTTTTAATAAGAAGCTGTTTGATATTCGAGATAAAAAAATTCTACATTTCCAGCGGGCCGATGTACAACAGATCACAGTAAAAAATCCTCATGGACAATTCGAGTTCGAGAAGGCAAATGCCAGTGACTGGACATTCAAGAATATCAATCGTCCCGCTGACAATACCAAGATCAGCAGTATATTGAGTAAACTGGAAAATAATCGAATTAAGGAATTTGTGGATGAGGAGGGGAGTCAGCTCCAGAAATATGGATTGGATAAACCAGCCTTTCAGGTGGACTTGCAGCTGGGACCGGAAAAGGGCCAGAAGCGATTATTCGTTAGCAAAGCTATTGATAAAAAATACTATGCGCGTGATGAATCGCGTCGCCTCATTTTTGAAGTCGACTCGTTTCTGGTCAAAGATCTCAATCAGAAAATGTCAGATTTTCGCACCAAAGATCTGGCGGCTTTTCCACGCTCCGAGATCAATCGCTTTACCATTCAATATGGTGATACGCTTTTTACGTGTGTAAAAGACACTGCTGACAATTGGTTTTTGGATGATTCTACTCAGCAGGTCTTGCAGAAACAGAAAATTACCAGTTTTCTCACCAATCTTGATTTCACCAGCATCTCTGATTATGTCAAAGATGGAAGCTATAATCCAGCAGATTATGGACTGGATAAACCTTCTTTGCGTATTTTACTGTATAAGGATAACGATTTGCAAATCGAGGTGAAATTCGGAAAAAAGAAAGATAAAAATTATTATGCGGCTACCAATCAATATGACTCGGTTTATCTGATCGCGGAATCGAAGGTGAAGGATGTAAAATTAAAGTTGAGTGATATCATTGAAAAGCCGCTGAGTTCTTCTGAGGCTCTAAGCAAAACAGAATAGAAAATTTTTTAAGAAAGATTTACATTTTATTGTCAGGGGAAAAAGTTGTTTCGATTTGCTGATCCGTACTATTTGTTGCTGTTGGTTATTGTACCGCTGCTGGCATGGTATCACTGGCGGCGTCGCCATCGGTTAACGGGTAAGATCCGCTATTCTACTTTGCGGCATATGAAGAAATTGCCTGTAACCTGGCGGCAACGCTTGCGGCAGCATGCCTATCTCTTTCGGTTGCTAATTATTACCCTGATTATTTTAGGTCTGGCTCGTCCCCAATCCGGCACCCGCAAGCAGGAGATAACCACCGAAGGCATTGACATCATGATTGTTCTGGATGTCAGCACTTCCATGCTGGCCGAAGATTTTAAGCCAAAAAACCGGATTGAGGCCGCCAAAGAAGTGGCTAAAGAATTCGTCATGGGCCGAAATAATGATCGCATTGGGCTGGTTATATTCGCGGGCGAAGCTTTTACACAATGTCCACTTACCCTTGATTACGGAGTGTTGACTGAGTTAATCGATAAAATTCAGGTGGCACCGCAGGATTGGGATGGGACGGCTATTGGAAGTGGAATCGCCACTGCCGTGATGCGGTTACGGGATAGCAAAGCGAAAAGTAAGGTCATCATTCTGTTGACGGATGGAAGAAATAATGCGGGAGAAATTGATCCGCTAACGGCCGCACAGATTGCCCAGACCTTTGATATACGAATTTACACCATTGGAGCAGGCAGTCTGGGATCGGCTTTATATCCGGTTGATGATCCGATTTTTGGAAGACGTTATGTATCGATGGCCGTAGAAATCGATGAAAATTTATTGCGGCGTATTGCTGATAAAACCACCGGAAAATATTTTCGTGCGACCGATACCGAAAAACTTCGCCAGATTTATAAAGAGATCAATGAAATGGAAAAGACGAAAATTCAGGTTAAAGAATTTACCAAATATAAAGAGCTGTTTGTGAATTATGCGGGTGTCGGTCTGTTTTTATTGCTGTTAGAAATCTTTTTGTTACACACGGTTTTACGAAAGTTGCCGTGATAGATTGATTGAGTGATAAAATAAAGCGAGGAATTCAACGAGTGTTAAGATTTGCTTATCCCCAGTTTTTTCAACTCTACTCGTTAGTGCCGATACTCATTGGCTTTTTAATCTGGAGTTACCGGCGCAGGAAAAAACTATTGAAAAATATTGGGGATGAGGAATTGGTCAATCAATTGGTGCAAAGTGTGAGTCGCCGAAAGCAGATCTGGAAAACTATTCTCATTGTGCTGGCTTTTATTGTTCTGGTTTTTGCCCTGGCGGATCCTCAAATTGGAACCAGGTTAGAGGATATAAAACGGAGTGGCGTGGATATCATCATCGCTTTAGATGTATCCAAAAGTATGCTGGCCGAAGATGTGGCTCCCAATCGATTGGAAAAAGCCAAACATGAAATAGCAACTTTCATCGATCAATTAGAAGGCGATCGGATTGGATTGATTTGTTTTGCGGGAATCGCTTTTGTGCAATGTCCGCTGACATTGGATTATAATGCAGCCAAACTATTTTTGGATGATATTGATACTCAGATTATTCCACAACCGGGAACGGCCATCGCTTCAGCCATTCAACTGGCTCGAAAATCATTCGTCAGCCAGGAGATGAAATATAAGGTGCTGATTTTAATCACGGATGGAGAGGATCATGAAGGAAAGCCGGTGGAAGCGGCAAAAGAAGCGACCAAAGACGGAATCATTATTTATACCATCGGGATTGGATCACCTGAAGGGGCACCCATTCCAGAATATGATGCCTATGGAAATAAAATTGGTTACAAAAAGGATCGTTCGGGGCAAGTCATTACCAGCAAATTGGATGTATTGACTCTGGAGAAGATTGCGTTTGAAACCGGTGGAAAATATTATATTTCCAGTCGAGGGGAATCAGAACTGGGAAAAATTTATGGTGAGATATCCCAGATGGAAAAGAAAGAATTATCTTCTCGGCAATTCACGCAGTTCGAGGATCGCTTTCAGATTTTTCTGATTATGACTCTGATTATTTTGGTTATCGAAACTTTATTAAGTGAACGGCGAAAAATAAAAAGAATTGAAAAAAGCAGTGTGGTGGTATGAAAAAAATAAATGTCTTCAACATAAGTTTAGCTATTGTATTCCTCATTTTATTTTTTGGAAATAATGGGTGGTGCGATTTAAGTCGGGGAAAAATTAAAAAGGGAATTAAGGCATTTGAAAAATCCCAGTGGGATGAATCTTTGCAGAATTTCCAGGATGCCCTGTTGGATGATCCAGAAAATCCAGTCGGGCATTTCAATGTGGGGGAGGCTTATTATAAAAAGAAAAATTACGAAGAAGCACTCAAATCATACGAAAAAGCGCTTTCATCTCAGGATCCAAAATTAAAACAGAAAACGTATTACAATTTGGGGAATACTTATTATCAATTAAATAAGTATCAGGAAGCCATTCAGTATTATATTAAGGCACTCGATCTGGATCCTGCGGATCAGGATGCCAAGCATAATTTAGAATTAGTGCGAGCAAAATTAAAGGAAATGGCGCAGAAACAACCGATGCAGAATCAACCTCAACCACAGCAGGGGAGTCAATCGCAAAATTCACAGGAGCAAGATCAGCAGAATTCTGAGCAACAGCAAAATCAACAACAACAGCAGCAGCAACAAGCTCAGGCGGGTGATGAGAAAAAAAATGAATCTGAACAACAGAGCGAACAGGAACAGGCAGTTCAGCAAGCTGAGCAGAAAAAAGATTTATCAAAGGAAGAAGCTGAACGAATTTTACAAGCCTTAAAAAGTGAAGAGCAGGAGAATCAAAAATTGCGCCGACAACGAGTACCAGGTGGAAAAATACAAGTGGAGAAAGATTGGTAAAAATGGGGCGATTTCATTGGCCATTGTTTTACCTGTTAATTTTCTGTGGCCTGTGCGGATTGCAGGCCCAGGAAATTGAGATTCGTGCCAGAGTCGATAAAAATCCGGTGTCACTGGATGAACAATTTATCTATGAAGTAGAAATTTCAGGAAAAGTTCAGAATCTGCCAGATATTAAATTGCCCGATTTTTCAGATTTTATGGTAGTTGGTGGCCCCAGCTCTTCCTCTTCCTTTCAAATCATTAATTTTCAGGTTTCATCCAGCCGTACCTATACGGTGGTTTTAATGCCTCGAAATATTGGTAGTTATAAGATTGCTCCTGCCACTGCTACATTCAAAGGTCAAACCTATCAGACAAGTCCTATTGAAATCACCGTAATTCAACCTTCGCCCAAGCCGCAAACACCGCCTCCTTCGACAAAACCATCTCAACCGGGATCATCAAAAAGTGCGGATCTTTCGCAACTGGCATTTTTAAAAGTGATTCCTTCCAAGCGATCAGTCTATGTGAATGAAGAAGTCACTCTGCAGTATAAAATTTATTTTCGCGCTAATATTACTGGAAATGAGGTCATTAAATTACCGGAAGCGGTGGGTTGTTGGGTTGAAGAATACCCCGAACCCCGCCGGCCAGCCATCTATAATGAAACGATCAATGGGGTCCGTTACAATGTAGCGGAGATAAAAAAGGTTGCTATTTTTCCATCGAAAGAAGGGACCATTACTGTTTCACCGTTAGAACTATTAGTAGAAATTGCCGTTCCTCGTCAGCGTTCCCGCGACCCTTTCAGTTTGTTTGATGATTTTTTTAGTGATCCTTTTGCACAGGTGGTCAAGAATAAAATCAGTTCTGGTTCGGTAGAAGTAACCGTTCTACCTCTACCTCTCACTGGAAAGCCGGCTTCTTTTAACGGATTGGTCGGTGATTTTACCATCCAGTCGTCATTGGATAAATCAACTGTAGAGGCTAATGAGGCTGTTTCATTAAAAATTAAATTGGCCGGAACGGGTTTGTTAAAAATTCTTAACTCTTTACCACTAGAGCTTCCTCCTAATTTTGAGGTATTTAATCCCAAAATTAGTGAATCATTAAATAAAACCGGATCACTTATCACCAGCAGCAAAGAATTTGAATATGTAATTATCCCAAGGGTAGCGGGAGATCAAAAAATAAAAAGCATAGAGTTGTCCTATTTTAATCCCATCAGTAAAACGTATAAAATATTGCGAACCCCTGAATATTCTTTGTCGGTGAGTAAAGGAAAGGAAATCGCGGGTACTCTGGGAAGCGGGGCCATTTTTTCAAAAGAAGAGGTACAGCTTTTAGGAAAAGATATTCGATTTATAAAAGAAGATTTACCTCGTCTTTATCCCCTGGGTTATTTACCATTCCGCAGCGGATGGTTTATTCTCTCAATGATATTTCCGGTTCTTTTACTGGCAGCAGCTTTTATGTATCGTCAACATCTGGACAAAATGTCCACGAATATTCAATATGCCCGCAGCCGCAAAGCTGAAAAAATGGCGAGAAAGAGATTGGCTGAAGCCAGAAATTACTGGAAGCAGAATAAATCGGCCCAATTTTATGGGGAGGTAGCCAATGCTTTGATCGGGTATGTGGCAGATAAAACCAATCGACCGGCCGCGGGTTTATTGCGGCAGGAGATCGCTGAATTATTAGAAAAACATGGAGTAGAAAAAAATCTGTTTAATGAATTTATGAAATGCCTGGATGAAGCTGATTACAGGCGGTTTGCCCCTGCCCAGAGTTCGGAAACCGATCTTAAAGAATTTTATCGACGGGCAGAGAGAATTCTGGTACAGTTGGAAAAATATTTTTAGAAGAAGGTCGATTTTGAGATGTCGCAACAGTTCTGGAACGATCGCTATCAACAATACGATTTAGCTTATGGGGAGGAGCCAAACGCTTTCTTAGTGGAAGCCTCCTCCAAATATTTGGTAGCAGGCCAACGAGTTCTTTCTGCCGGGGAAGGGGAAGGCCGCAATGCCCTCTGGTTAGCAAAAAAAGGGTTGAAAGTATGGGCGATTGATTACTCCTCGGTGGGTTTAAAAAAAGCCAAACGACAAGCAGAGACACATGGCTTTAAGATAAATTTTATTTGCATCGATTTAACACAATGGAAATGGCCAGCAGAATTCTTTGATGCACTGGTCATCATCTTTTTACATTTTTCGCCGCAGTGGCGACGAAGTGTTCACCGCCACATGATTAATAGTCTGAAACCGAATGGTTTGATTATTTTGCAATGTTTTCATGTACACCAATTGAATTATAGTTCGGGCGGACCACGCAATGCGGATCATTTATACACTCTTAAAATGATACGAGATGATTTTTCGAGCATGAAATTTCTTTATACCCAGGAAGGAGAAGTGGAATTGCAGGAAGGCATTTTTCATGATGGCCGGGCAGCAGTGGTCAGTGCCGTTATCCAGAAGGTATGAACAATGTGGGCAAGAGTATGAAGACAATGAAGAAATATATAGGTATACACATTCTGATTATTCTGTTCATTCCTTTAACTATCCTCATTGCCCAGGATCCGCAAACGCTTTTTCAACAGGCAAATCAGGCCTATCAAAAACAACAATTTGAGGAAGCGGCCTCCCTCTACCAGCAAATTATTTCGCAGGGATACGAGAGTAAGGAAATATATTTTAATTTAGGAAATTGTTATTACCGGTTGAATCAGATTGGTCAATCAATTCTCTATTATGAGAAAGCTTTGAAACTGGATCCGCATGATCCTGATGTACGCTACAATTTAGAATTAGCCAATCTAAAAGTAATCGATCGGATTGAAATACCACCTCGATTATTCCTGTTCGAGTTGTGGGATAACCTGAAAAGTTTTTATTCCATCCATCAACTGACCAACCTGGTGGCAATTCTTTTTTCAATAACTATCCTGTTCGTTATACTCTGGCTATTTATCAAACAGGATAAATGGCGACGTTGGTTAATGTCGTTAGTGGTGGTAATGGGAATCCTGACCATCTTCTGGTCGTACATTTTGATTGTTCAGTCTCGATCCATGATGTACCAGCGACAGGCCATCATTTTGGTTCCCAGTGTTACAGTGCGCAGTGCACCCGATGAAACGAGCACCGATGTGTTTATCTTGCATGAGGGAGTAAAAGTGCATCTGGATGAATTACGGGGAGAGTGGGTAAAAATCAGCCTGGCGGATGGGAAGTCGGGTTGGTTGCTTACCAAAAGTTTAGCGATTATTTAAATGATGAATAAAGAAAGCCAGGTGGATGATGGAAATTGTTGGAATCAGACAGGTAACTATTGGAAAAATTCGGGCCACCGTTGATGTTCAGACCTCAGAAGGTTTTATAATAAGAGGTTTCAAAGTAGTGGAGGGAGATAATGGATTATTTGTGGCCATGCCCTCGGAAAAAACCCGTACCGGTAAATATATCGAGCTGGTGAGGATTGACGACCGCTCCTTAAAAGAAATGCTGGAAGCTTTGGTTTTAGATGCCTATCGTAAAAAACTGGCAAAATCCTCCGCTTCAAGTTTGTAATTTGACCGGTGAGTGGGAAAATTTTTTCTCAGTTAAAAATAGCATTTCTTAGTCTCTTTTTGGTGAAACAAGTCTAATGTAATTTTGACCAGCATTTTAATAGGATATTTACTCGCCAATGGTGATGAACAATTATCTTCTTGAATGAAGTAATACACTAGTCGTTCCTGCTCTCAATATTTTCTTTCCCATTTCGTTTGAAAACTGAAAGAGAAAGTGTTATTTTTACAGCAAAATTTTTCATTATAGCTTAATTCAAAGAGCTATTTTCAGTCATGATAAAATTACTTTTGATGATCATCATTAGTTACCTGGTAGGATCTATTCCGACCGCGATTATTTATGGGAAAGTAAGCCGCGGGATTGATGTCCGCCAGCACGGGAGTGGCAATGCTGGTGCGACGAATGTTTTTCGGGTGTTGGGTTGGAAAGCCGGGTTGGTGGTTTTACTCATCGATATGGCGAAAGGGCTGCTGGCAACTTTATGGATTTATAAGTTAGGAAGCGATTCCGGGATTGAAAATATTGAATTGGTGAAAATTATAGCAGGGATGAGTGCCGTGCTTGGACATATCTGGACAATATTCGCCGGTTTCAAAGGAGGAAAAGGAGTGGGCACAGGTGCCGGAATGATCATTGGGATCGTCCCCGACGCCGTTCTCATAGGAGTGTTGGTATTCCTTATCATGGTAATCTTAACTCGTTATGTGTCAGTGGGCTCCATTCTGGCCTCCCTTTCTATCCCTATTTATCTTTTCATGAAACGATTCGTTTTTCATTTCCCTATTTCACTGACTCTCCTGGTCTTTGGATCGCTGATACCTGTCTTAATCATCTATACTCATCGTTCAAATATTCAGCGGCTGTTGAAAGGCACAGAAAATAAAATAACACTCAAAAAATCAACTTAGTGAGGATTTCATGACTGACGTTTTGATGAAAACGGAGATCAAAGGTGCTCATTTAATCAATCGCGGCAAAGTGCGCGATATTTATGATGCCGGCGATTATTTGCTTTTTGTTACTACCGATCGGATTTCAGCCTTTGATGTGGTGATGAATTCGGGAATTCCCTATAAAGGAATTGTTCTTTCCCAGATTTCGAAATATTGGTTCGAAAAGACTAAAGGGATTGTTGATAACCATTTCATCACCGATGAGGTAAAGGAATATCCAGCACCTTTTAATAAATATTCGGAGTTGTTAAAGGGGCGTTCCATGCTGGTAAAGAAAGCCAATCCCTTTCCAGTGGAATGCATTGTGAGAGGATATCTATCGGGATCTCTCTGGAAAGAATATCAAAAATCACATCATTTGTATGGGTATACGCTTCCTGAGAATTTGCAAAATTCATCTAAACTACCTTCACCCATATTTACACCCAGTACCAAAGCAGAAACCGGACATGATATCAATATTAGTTATGATGATATGCAAAAAATGGTGAGCGTGGAGATTGGCAGGAAATTAAAGGTTTTAAGTCTGGCCATATACAGTGCTGGCGTGCAGGAGGCAGAAAAAAAGGGAATTATTATCGCCGATACCAAATTTGAATTTGGATTATTGAACGGGAAAATCCTTCTGATTGATGAAGTATTAACCCCTGATTCTTCTCGTTTCTGGCCGGCCGATAAATACCAACCTGGACGAAATCAGCCCAGCCTGGATAAACAATATCTACGGGATTATCTGGAAAGCCTGGATTGGGATAAAACGCCTCCTCCACCGCCGCTACCCGATGAGATTGTCGAAAATACCTCTAAGATCTATCAAGAAATTTTAAAGATAATTACTGGAAAAACGGTTCAACAGATTTTGAACGCCTGATGAAAAAAAGTAATGCCATAAAAATTGCTGTTATTGGAGCCGGCGGTTGGGGAACCACTCTGGCCAATTTGCTGAGTGCTAAAGGGCATCACACTCTGCTCTATGTGTATGAGCGGGATCAATATGAGTTCATGAGAAGAGAGCGGGTGAATAAAAAATATTTGCCAGGTGTTCCCCTTGAAAAAAAATTACAATTGACTGCCGATCTGGAAGAGGCATTTGATTTTTCAGAAACTGTTTTATTAGTTGTGCCTTCCCACGCCATGCGCAGTATTTTGACACGGGTAACTCCGAAAAAATTTCAGCGAAAGCTATTCATCAGTGCGGCCAAGGGCATTGAAAATGACACCCTGCTGCGTATGTCACAAGTGATCCAGGAAATAACCGGAGCAGGGGAGGCGCAGGTTGCTGCCCTCTCTGGTCCCAGTCATGCCGAGGAGGTGAGTCGTGGAATTGCCACGGCGGTGGTTGCTGCCAGCATGGTATTAGATACTGCCCGCCAGGTGCGGGAGATTTTCCGAACCGACTATTTTCGCGTTTATTCCAGCACTGACTTGGTTGGAGTAGAATTAGGGGGGGCTCTGAAAAATATTATCGCCATCGCGGCTGGTATTGCCGATGGCGCCGGTTTCGGAGATAATACCAAGGCCGCTCTCATGACCAGAGGTCTGGTGGAAATGAGCCGTCTGGGAGTGGCAATGGGCGCTCAAATCGCAACTTTTTCGGGTCTCTCCGGGATGGGTGACCTGATTGTTACCTGCATGAGCCGCCACAGCCGCAATCGTTTTGTGGGTGAACAAATCGGTAAAGGTAAAACTCTGAAAGAAGTTCTGGATAACATGGTGATGGTGGCAGAAGGAGTAAAAACTACCAAATCTGTTCATCAACTGCAAAAAAAATTTCCGGTGGATACTCCCATCTGTCGGGAAGTGTATGAGGTGCTTTTCCGAAATAAGAATCCCTTGCAGGCCGTGCGCGACTTAATGACCCGGGATCCCAAAGAAGAGCATCCCATTTAAAAACTACATGACCAATTATTGATTTTTCTCATAGCAAAATTCATTTCTGAAATTAAAATACCGTTGCAGCTCCAGACAGTTTGAATTATATTGGGGCGCTTTTTCGTGGTGATTTGCAGCATATTGCAGCCACGTTAAATAAATAGCTAAAAAGCTAAACAATAAAAAATATTTATCCCTGGCTTTTTAGCTGGGGATTTTTTTTAAACTAAAATTGGAGGCTTGAGTGTGGCAAATTCCTATCTTTTTACATCCGAATCGGTGTCAGCCGGACATCCTGATAAAATAGCCGATACCATTTCTGATGCCATCGTTGATTCAATTTATAAAATTCCAGGTGAAGTCAATTTTAACCGTGCCGCGGTGGAAACGCTGGTCACCCAGAACACGACCATTTTAGCCGGGGAAGTAAAAATACCAGAAGGCAGTGAAATAGATTATGAAAATCTTGCGCGACAGACCATCCGTCGTATTGGGTATATCGATCCCGAATTGAATTTCGATGATCAGTGCGAGATCATCTGCCGGATTCACTCCCAATCCCCGGAAATTGCCAAGGGAGTGGATAGCGGCGGAGCAGGTGACCAGGGAATGATGTTTGGATTTGCCATCAATGAAACACCGCAGTTAATGCCAATGCCGATTACTCTGGCTCACGCTATCGTTAGAGGTATGGACACCGCTCGCCTCAATAAAACCATTCCTTTCCTGCGACCGGATGGTAAATCGCAGGTAACAGTTCGGTATGAAAATGGGAAGCCTTCCCGGATTGAGAAAATTGTGGTGGCTGTTCCACATCTTCCTGATGTCACCCGGGAAGAAGTCGCAGAAACAATTTTTACCCAGATCATACAACCACTGATTGAAGAATATGATCTGCCTTTTACCCGCAATGAATCCACCTATATTACTAATGGCACTGGTATCTGGACTATCGGTGGACCGTCGTCTGATACCGGTCTGACTGGTCGTAAAATCATTGTGGATACTTACGGTGGGATGGGCCGACACGGTGGAGGATGTTTTTCAGGAAAAGATCCTTCCAAAGTAGATCGTTCTGCCAGTTATGCGGCGCGATATGTGGCAAAAAATCTGGTGGCAGCCGGGGTAGCCGATAAATTAGAGGTACAAATTGCCTATGTCATTGGTCATCACCAACCCGTGTCGATTATGGTGGATACTTTTGGCAGTGGACATCTTCCGGAGGAAAAAATTGTTCAGATCATTTCCCGGGTGTTCGATTTATCTCCCCGCGGAATTATTCATGAGCTGGATCTATTGAAGCCTCGTTACACCGCCACCGCTGCCTATGGACACTTTGGTCGCACTGAAAACGGATTTACCTGGGAACGCCTGGACAAAGTAGAACAGATACAAAAGTTGATGTAAAAACAGTATTCTTCAGAATACTGATATCTTGAAGAGCAAAATTATTTGCATTATAATGTAATGTGATCTGGCTGATGCCGAATGCTTGCTTAAGCTTTCATACCCGGTTATTTCACATAATTTTTTACTTACATCCAATTAGGAATCATTAATTTCCAGGAAGGGTTAAAGAAAAGCTTCCCAATAGCGATTATAAGAGCAAGAACAGGAGAAACAAGATGTCATTGTCTCAGAAACGGGTTTTGATTGTGGATGATGAGGAAGATCTTACCTGGACCTTAAGTAAAAAATTATCCAAGGATAGTGATAAATTTCAACTGGTCTGCGTGAATTCTGGTAAAGAAGCCATCGAAGTGATGAATCAGGTGCCGGTGGATTTGGTGATTACTGATGTGCGCATGCCGGAAGTATCGGGGCTGGAGCTATTGGTGCAGATTAAGGACCGTTATCCCCAGACCAAGGTGATCATCATGACCGCTTATGGTTCGGATGATGTCAAGCGGGAAGCGAACCAGCGCGGCTGTTTTCGCTATGTGGAAAAACCGTTTGAAATCAATGAACTGCGGACCATCATTCTGGAGGCTCTGACTCAGGATAAGGGATTTAGAGGAAGTGTGGCGGATTTTCAGCTGAGTGATATTATTCAGTTAAATTGTCTGGGACGGTTGACTTCGGCACTGGAAATCAGACATGAGAAGGAGACCGGTTACATCTATTTTGATAATGGTAATATTGTTCATGCTGAAACCGATCGATTGGTGGGAGAGAATGCTTTTTATCATATTATGGGCTGGATGGGTGGAGAATTTACCGTTAAGCGAAATGTAAAAGCCACTCAGGAATCTATTGATAAAAACTGGCAGAGCCTGTTATTAGAAGCTTTACGTCAATTCGATGAACATTCCGATTCGGTTATTGAGCAGAAAGAAAAAGAAAAACGTCGTCGTATACGATTAATTCAGGAAAAATTGAAATCTATTGTTAATTCCAAGGGCACTGAATTTGTTCTGTTGCATAATACGGCTGGATTTCCAGTAACATTTCTTCCTTCTGATGAAAATGGAAAGTTGGAAGCCGCCGATCTGGGCAATAATCTATCCACCTTCTTTGAAGAAATTGGTCGTTTGCAGAAGAATTTGCAAGCTACCGAGGCTAATTTTATCGAAATTCAATTCGGCAATTTGTGTTTTTTCTGTTCCCGGATACCTGACAAGGATGCCTGGGTGACGGTTTTGGGAGATCCGCAGTTAAATGCCGGCTTTATCAGGTTGGAACTGCGCAAAATGGTAAAAGAAGTCAGTTCATTGATATTATAAAAGTTAAAGACCCAAAAAGAGGAGAACTCGCGTTGTGCCCTGTTCTCCCAGATCTCTTCTAATTTTTGTACTTCCTAACGAAAATATTCTATTCCAGTCAATCGTGTCGCTTTGAAGATTTAGCCAGGCTTATAATTCCCAATCATTAGACAAACAACAGACCAGGTCCTAAGGCATAATCATTAAAAGCAAAACAGCTTCTTCCGTGAAATCAATCGAGCAAATGTACAACCAAACCGGATTTTAGTTTTGGCTCAAACCAGGTGGATTTGGGAGGCATAATTTTACCGGAATCAGCAATTGTCATGAGTTCTTCGATAGAAGTAGGGTAGAGGGCAAAAGCCACTTTCCAATCCCCGCTCTTTACTCGCTTTTCTAATTCTTTCAATCCCCGGATGCCGCCCACAAAATCGATCCGTTTATCCTTGCGCGGGTCACCAATTCCCAGTATGGGTTCCAAAAGATTATCCTGCAGAATACTCACATCCAATCGTTTTACCGGATCTTTTTCATTATAGCTTTTAGGTTTGGCGGTTAGGCGGTACCATTTGCCGTCTAGATACATTCCGAATTCTTTATGCTTTTTTGGTTTATAAGGTTCTTTTCCGATAAGTTCAACCTCAAATTTGGTTTTCACTTTTTCCAGGAATTCATCTTTGCTTAATCCATTGAGGTCTTTGACCACCCGATTATAATCCAGAATCATCATCTGGTCATGAGGGAAGATAACGGACAGAAAGTAGTTATATTCTTCTGTTCCTTTATGGTGGGGATTAGCCTTGCGGCGAAGGTCTCGAACCCGCTGGGCGGCAGCTGAACGATGATGTCCATCAGCCACGTACAGATAATCGATGGCAGCAAAAAGATCGATGATTTTTCGAATGAATTGCGCATCTTCAACTAACCACAGGATATGGCGTACTTTATCCGGACTGATGAAATCGTATTCTGGTTCAGTGGCGGTGATTTTTTCGATAAGCTGATCGATGGGTTTCTGTGCTCTGTAGGTAAGAAAAACCGGTCCAACCTGGGCATTGACGGTATGAATGTGATTCACCCGGTCATCTTCTTTGTCAGGGCGGGTAAGTTCATGTTTTTTAATCAGATCGCGCTCATACTCATCCACTGAGGCACAGGCCACCAGACCAGTCTGGTGATGATCCCCCATGATTTGCCGGTAGACATAGAACATGGGTTTTTTATCCTGAAACATGATGCCGTCGGCGATGAATTTCTTCAGATTTTCTGCTCCTTTTTGGTAGACCCGCGGATCGTACAGATCGATTTTAGGATCCAGGTCGATTTCTGGTTTATTGACATGCAGAAAGCTGATTGGATTTCCCTTCGCCATCTGACGGGCTTCATTGGAATCCAGCACATCATAAGGAGGAGCCGCTACTTTATCAGCAATGTCGGGTCGGGGACGCAGTCCTCTAAAAGGTTTAACGATAGCCATTTTTTCCTCCGGATTCGTTATTGACTGGGCAGAATTTAGGTGATTTCTATGAGACAATCAATCGGGTAAAAAAAAAAGATAAGTATTAAAAAATTAAGGTTGTAAAAAAACAAGAGGTTTGGTTGCTGAGTGAGATGAGAAAAGATTTTAGATTTACCCAAAGATGGAATATCTGATATTCACTTGTAAAAATTATCATAATCAAAGATTTTCAGATTGAATAAAAAAAGGCGCCAATAGGCGCCTGAAATAGAAAAACAATTTAAGCAATTTGGCCTTAATCAGGCGGCAAAGAATAAACTGCGGTTATCTTCGATCTTGGCTTTCTGCTTGAGCTTCTCGTACCAGTCGTTGAAAAAGCGCTGGGATTTTTGATTTAATAATCGCAAGCGGATATTTTCTTTTTGCGCCTGATAATCTTCTTCATCAATAGCGGTGCGTTCCAGAACTTTAATGAAGTAAAAGTTTCGCTCTGATTCCAGAATGGGGGAAACGGTTCCGGGATCCAGCATGAAGGCCGCCGCAGCCAGTTCGGGCACTCGCCCAATCTTGGGAATATTCTGGGATCTGGTAAACTGGATGGTGGAATCAAGGGTTACTTTTCGGGACGGATCGGCTGCCACAATAGCTTCGAATGTTTCACCACGATTTAACTTTTCCTGAATTTCTTGTGCATAAGCTCGCGCCAGTTCTTTGCGCTTCTGCTGTTCTACCCGATTTTTACATAATTCTTTTACTTCTTCATATGGTCGAAAACCACTAGGAAAGATCTCGGAAACTTGTAAAACCACATAGCCTTGTGGCGTGCGATATACAGAAGAGACTTCATTTTTATCGGCTTTAAAGGCCCAGGCAGTAGCCGCCGGTAATTGCCCCAATCCCGGAATATAATTTCGGTTCATAAATTCGGTGGTTTGCTTTACTTCATAGCGATAACGATCGGCCGTCATCTGAAAACCATCCTCCTTGGCTAACTCTGAAAAGTTATTAGCCAGGTCCTGTGCGGTCTCAATAGTGGAAGCGCTGGGAGAATATTTGAGCAAAATATGTGAGGCGCTAACTTTTTCCACTCCATCTTCGACCTTGCGATCCTGAATCTTTATGATGTGCAATCCGAAGGTTGTTTCCACCGGTCCCACAATTTCTCCCGGTTTCCCGGCAAAAGCGGCATCCGAAAATTCCTTTACCATCCGATCACGTTCAAAGTAACCCAGATCACCATGATTGTTCTGCACGGACGGGTCTTCGGAATTCTCATCGGCCAGTTGGGCAAAATCCGCTCCACTTTCTGCTTCCGCTTTAAGTTCCAGAGCTAAATTATAGACTTTCTGCGAATCAGCGGCCGTGGGATTGGTAGAAAAAAGCACATAATTGACTTTACGGCGCTCCTCGATCTTAAACTCGTCTTGATGGGAATTATAAAAATCTTTAATCTCTTTTTCACTGACCGGTACACTGTCCTGCGCAAAAGCGGTGACCGGTATATTTAAATAAACAATTCTGGCTTTTTGATTCTTATCCATATACTCATCGCGAACCTCCTGTTCGGTTACCATAACAGAAGCGGTGATGATGTTCTGTAGCTTTTGAAATGGCATTACTTCCCGGACATAGTTTTCAATGGGAGTCCAATCAATTTGCGGATTGGAAAGCGCCTGCCGATATTTGGCCATATCAAATTGGCCATCGGTCAAAAAATTAGGATTTTGGCTAATAACTGGTGGAAGGCTCTGGGGATTTTCCTTAATAATCTGTAAAACCTCCTGGTCAGTCACCCTGATGTTTCGTTTGGCAATTTCCCGGCTGAATAATACACGCTGTACAAATTGATCCCATACCTGGTCACGAATGGTGGCCAGTTGTTCTTCATCCGGTTCCTTCCCGGTTCTTTCCCGTTCCTGCAAATAATAATTCTGCACTGCTTGCTGGAATTCCTGAATGGTGATTTTTGTCCCATTTATTTTGCCGACGATATTCGAACGCCTTTTCAACCCGGTGATATCCATACCCCACTCCAATACCATTAACCCGACAAAGGCGATCACCAGGATCCAGATAAAGACAAAGGTCATTTCACGCAATTTGGTCATCATAAAACAAATTACTCCTGTTTTTAAAGATCACAAATTTAAATTTTTAAGCTACAAAAACCAACTAAAATAATATTTCTAAACCGCTTTATAATTGTAATGATGGGAAATCACATAGAAGCGAGTTCCATGCTTAATGAAATGAATTGAATAGAATTTGAAGAGAATGAGACGACTGGAGAGGGAAAAATAAATTATGGTGAAGAATAAAATCTTCTCGTCTTTTTATTTTTAATATCTACACATAATATTTGATTGTAAAGAATGGGACATTTATTTATTTTTGAATATAATTGTATGTGTAATATTTATGGGAAGCTATCAGATAATTGACCACACGGCCGATCTGGCAGTGGAGGTGAGTGGAGAAAATATCGAGGATTTATTTCGAACCGCCTATCAGGCGTGGTATGATATCGTCTTTGGTTCACAGCCATTAAAATACAGGGGACAAAAAACAATTAGTTTGGAAGCAGAGACTCTGGAAGAATTATTAGTAAATTTTATCAGCGAACTGAATTATTGGTTAATGGTGAAAAAATGGCTGCCGACCGAGATAAAAAAAATGGAAATTTTCCCCGAACAGGAGCGTAAGAAACTGTGGGTGCTTGTGAAGGGTCAACCTCTCGATCAGCGAGAACTACAGGTGGAAATAAAAGCAGTAACATTTCACCAGATGGAGATTAAAAAGAAAGATGGTAATTTCATCACTCGTCTGGTGTTTGATATTTAATTGATAATTAAAGAAGGGGGGAAATAGTATGCATGTGAGTGGATATGAGTTAATACCCATCAATGATTTTGTGTGGGAAATTCCAGTGCAAGGAGGCATGAAAGTTCCGGGGCGAATTTATGCCTCTCGCAAAATGATCGAAAAGTATTTGCAAAATGATGAAAGTGTGAAGCAGGTAGTGAATGTCGCTCATCTCCCCGGGATTCAAAAGTATAGTTTAGCCATGCCAGATATACACTGGGGATATGGTTTTCCAATTGGTGGAGTGGCAGCCACCGATGTACAGGAAGGGGTCATTTCGCCCGGAGGGGTGGGTTATGACATTAATTGCGGTATTCGCCTGGTGCGCACCAATCTGACCTTGGAACAGGTAGAACCTCGATTGCAGAAATTAGTGGACAATTTATTCCATCACATTCCAACCGGCGTGGGTTCATCGGGTGCCATCCGAAAATTATCTCCCAAAGAAATCAAGAAGATATTACTGAAAGGAGCAGCCTGGGCAGTAGAAAATGGCTTCGGCGAGGAAAATGACTTACGACTTACCGAAGAAAATGGTTGTCTGCCCGGAGCAGATCCGGATGCGGTAAGCGCTCGCGCTATCGAACGTGGATTAGATCAGGCCGGAACGCTGGGATCAGGTAATCATTTTTTGGAAGTTCAGTTAGTCGAAGAAATATATGATGAGAAAATCGCAGCCGTATTTGGTTTATTCAAGGGACAGATAACGATCACCATTCATACCGGTTCACGGGGATTAGGTTATCAGGTATGCGACGATTATCTAAAAATTTTAGTGGGAGCTATTCATAAATACGGTTTAGTATTGCCTGATAAACAGCTGGCGTGCGCCCCGATTCAGTCCAAAGAAGGGAAGGATTATTTAGGAGCGATGGCCGCTGCGGCTAATTTTGCCTGGAATAACCGGCAGACAATTATGGCGCTGGCAAAAAATACTTTCATGCAGACCTTCAATATGTCCGCCCAGGATCTGGGTTTCCAACTGGTGTATGATGTATCTCATAATATAGCGAAAATTGAAGAACATGAAATTGACGGTCAAAAGAAAAAAGTATGCGTCCATCGCAAAGGAGCCACCCGAGCTTTTCCGGCGAATAGTCCCCAGATCCCGGAAAAGTATCGAGCCGTCGGGCAACCGGTTTTGGTACCTGGTGATATGGGACGATATTCTTTTGTCGCCGTGGGTACCGATCAGGCCATGGATGATACTTTTGGAAGTACCTGTCATGGCGCTGGCCGGGTGCAGAGTCGCCATCAGGCATTGAAATCGGTGCGAGGAAGCGATGTGGTGGCTGAGTTGAGAAAAAAAGGCATTATCATTCAGGCGAAAGGGATGAGGACGATCGCCGAAGAAATGCCCCATGCCTATAAAGACGTAGCAGAGGTGGTGGATGTGATGCATCAATCTGGCATTAGTCGGAAAGTGGCCAAATTGCGTCCGCTAGGAGTAATTAAGGGATGAAACAGGACCAGAAAGTGCCTTTTCTTCATCATCTGGAATTATTTGGGTATGTTTTCATTGAGAAATTAGTATGTTCTATTCCGGACGGCTCCTTAGCATCGGTGGCTCGCTTCTTTGCTTTTCTGGCTTATCGGGTATTTCGAATTCGTCGTCAGGTGACTTGTTCAAATCTGCAGATTGCCTTTCCCCATAGAGATAAGCGGTGGCGAAAAAAGGTGGCTTATTTTTCCTATCTTCATTTTGCCTTGATGATTCTGGAATTTATGAAGATGCAAAAATGGGATGTGAAGCAGATCGAACAAAAAGTAGAGCGCCAGGATATTGATGAAATTTTACGGGCTGCACGAAAAGGCAAGGGTGGAATTGTGGTATCTGGGCATTTTGGCAACTGGGAAATTGCCATGGGATATCTTCATAGCAAGGGGGTAAGATCAGTGGTTATTCAACAGCGTCAGAACAATCGCCTTATTGATGAGCGAATGAGAAAATTGCGGCAAAAGTGGGGGATGGGAATCATCTATCCCCGGGGAGCAGTAGAAGCATCAGAGCAAGCTTTAGCGGAAGGTAAAATTGTTGGTTTATTGGGAGATCAAGATGCGGGTGAACGGGGAGTATTTGTACCATTTTTAGGTCAACCTGCTTCGACTCATATCGGGGCGGCAGTGTTAAAACTACGAAGTAAAGCACCTCTGTTTGTGGGATTCTGTCGGCGGGTGAAATGCAGTAATTTCGAATTTTATGGTCAGTCAGTTCATATACCTGATTCGCTGGTGGTAAACGATGAAAATGTGAAAATGGTGACTGCCGAAATACAAAAAAATCTGGAGCACGCCATAAGAAGATACCCCGAACAATACTTCTGGATGCATCGCCGCTGGAAGACAATCCCTGGATGAAAGAAGGTACAAGAGGCAAAGGCAAGATACAAGATACAAGATACAAGATACAAAATACAAAATACAAAATACAAAATACAAAATACATACTACATACTACATACTACAAACTATTACCTATTAACTATTTACTCAGTGGGTGGGTTCTTTTACGAGGCTCATTAATAGAAAGACCGAGATGAGTGCTATCAGCGCTCCGATGGTAAAAGCTACCGGGGCTCCTAACGCGCTATAGATTACACCGAATAAGATGCTAGCGGGGAGAACGCCTATTCCAATCGCGAAATTATACAAACCATAGGCACTACCTCGCTGTTGAGCCGGAACAATATCTGCCACCAATGCTTTTTCGGCACTTTCACAAAAAGCATAGTACATGGCATAAATGGAGAAGAGAACCAGTGTTCCCACAATTTGCCATTCACCGGTCAATTTATCGAGATGAGCAAAGGCGAAATATACCAGGGTGTAAATTCCCCAACCCAGACTGATGACAGTTTTTCTCCCGATTTTATCGGATAGAGTACCCAGTGGTGTGGAAAATAGCGCTTTGATCATATGGAAAAACGCCCATACCAGTGGTAAAAATAGAATATTAATCCATTCCTGATTTGACTGAGCAGAAAGTGAGTTCGTTATCAATCGATTGAGAAACGGTAAATGGCTGATCAGGTGATAGAAGGCCCCGCTTTGATGGATAGCCTCCTGCACTCTCAATAACAAAAAGGCATCAGATGAATTTCCCAGTGTAAAAAGAAATACGATAGAGAGATAAGTCAAAAAATTTCTGTCAAAGTTTTTGAATGTTAAAATAAAATTATTTTTTTGAAGAGAAGATTCGGTTTTTTCCTGAACGTGGAAAAAAATAATCCAGACTGCTATTAAGCCCGGAACTAAGGAAAATATAAATGTCCAGCGCAGTGACAATAGAAAATCATTTTGCCGAAAAAAAATCCCCAGACTGATAAGGGAAAAAAACGCCAAAAGCGGTCCAACGACTGCCCCGGTGTGGTCCATCGCTCTCTGGAAGCCAAAGGCTCGTCCACGTTGATGTTCTTCGGCGAAGGTGGCAATCAAAGCATCACGTGGAGCGGTGCGGATACCTTTCCCGATTCGATCGACCATTCGGATAAAAACTATATGCCAGGCAGAACTGACCAACCCGGTAAGCGGGCGAACCAGAGACGAGATGGAATATCCGATAAGCACCAGGAGCTTACGTTTTCGCCATTTATCAGATAATACCCCACTCACCAGTTTTAAAAGTGAGGCGGTACTCTCTGCGATTCCTTCAATTATCCCTAATACCAGGGCTCCAGATCCCAAAGCGGCAACAAAAACTGGAATCAGTGGATAAATCATCTCACTGGCAACATCAGTAAAAAAGCTTACCAAGCCCAGCATGACGATAGTGCGGGAAAGCTTATTTGGTCTAGTTTGACTTTTCATAATCTAACCATCGCAATAATTAGATTAAATTTACCTAAAGAGATGGATGGTGTGGTACGTAAATTAAAAAAGTTAAAATCACACTCGTCCAGGTTGAGGTTTGAATAGATTTAAAAAGTCATCATACGATAAGAGGATTTTCACTTTGCTCAACCTCGGCTCAGTGAATTATCAAAAAAATATTCACCCTTATCCTTTTATTAATCGATCTCAGCTTTTACTTGTCAATAATCTCATATGATTCCGGTTGAAATTGGGGATAAGGATAGGTGACTACGGTTTCAGTGCTTGCTCAATTTTTATTACCCGGACTGAATTTCAGGTAACTAACCTTATTACATTATTTCTGAAATTAATAGTGAAGGACTACTGATGATGGTTTATTGTATTCATCTTTCCTGTTGTAGACAGCAGGAAGTTAGAATACAATGAAAAAAAGCAGATAAATAATAGCATTTATGAAAGTTAATGGAACCCCGATTCGGGAAAATTCAAAAAAGGTGAGAGTAGTATCCGACCGTTTTTCGGCATTCTGGATGATGATCACATTGCTAGCGGCACCCAGAATGAACATATTACCAGCTATTGTGCTGCCGGCGGCTAAGGTCATCAACTCCCGGGCAGAGACGCCAAGCATGGAAAGCATCGGTAAGTATAACGCTACCAGAGGCACGTTTGAAATAAGCTGGCTTAAGAGAATACTGACCAACAAGATCATGTGAGTAGAAATGAGATTGACATTCAAGGCGCCAATTATGTTCTGAAAAAAGCCTGCATTCCAGACGCTTTGCATTACGACAAACATAGCCGCAAAGAAAATAAGAGTGTGCCAATCCACTTTTTTTATAATTTCTACTCTTCGATTGCTCAGCAATAGGATGGGTATAGCCGAAAGCAGCGCGATGTGGACCAGACTAAAATCGAATGGAACGTGAAAGATCACCAAAATAATTTTTCCGACAATTAAAGTAATCAGCAAGATGAGAGAAATACGTGAAATCCGAGCCAGAGGATAGTCAAGTATGTTTTCTACCGTATGGTCTAAATTGATATTTTTAAATTCTTTTTTATAAAAGAATCTGATCAACCAGAAAGCTATTATTAAGTTGAATGCAGTTGGTATCAGCAAAAACTTAAAAAAAGTAACAAATGTATTTTCAATTTTTCCTTCAATAGCAATCAACAGGTTTTGAGGATTACCAATAGGGCTCATTACACTGCCAATAGTGACAGAAAAAGCCAGGCTGAGCAGCAGAATCTTAGGATTGATATGATGTTTCCTGGCCAGTTGCAGCATGATGGGAGTCCCAATGATGGCGATCGTATCATTCATCAAAAAAGCAGAAGCAATACCCATCAGAAATAAAATTTGGAATAATAATTGTTGACTGTTCTTTGCTTTTCGGAAAATTTTATAGGAGAGGTGGCTCAAGTAACCACTTTCTTCCAGGGCTACACCCACCACAAACATTCCAAATAAAAAGAGCATGACGTCAAGATTTATGGATTGGGCGGCCTGACTCAGAGTGATCTGGCCACTAAGAATTACTAACACCGCAGCACCCAGCATAATCTGCCAGATCTGTAATTTTAGATCGCCGACTTGACGAAATGCTGTCAGCACGAATACGAATAGTAGTACAATAACCGATATACTCATCTTTCCAGCTATTTAAAATCGACAAATTTAAGATTAATTTTACGTAAAAAAAAGAAAGTATGAAGAAATCACTTCGTTTGATAGCTAATGTCAATTTTTAAAAATTAGTTTAATAAATTTTAAAAATCAGTTTTTCGATAGGAGATTTTTATTTGACGGACTATACTTAAGAAGTGTATTTTATTTTCGGTAGGATAATGTGATAGATAACAGTCTATTTTCATCTATATAGATAATTTGTCCAATTTAGAGGCTGGAGTTATTGACCTGAAGAAATTATCCATGAATAAAAAAGCTAATCTTTTCAGTTCTTTTTCCGATCTTCGACATTCATTCACCACTCGCGTTTTCGTCTTGTTGATTTTAGTAAGATCGTTTTTATAACAGCTGGCCCATTTTTCAACTTCACGGGAGGTAACTTCCAGGTGAAATTGTAATCCTAGGGTGTTTTTATAACTAAAAGCTTGATTTCTGCAATCTTTCCCCGTCACTAATAAATGAGCCCGTCTTGGGACTTGGAAAGTATCCCCATGCCATTGAAATACTGGTAATGTTTCAGGAAATTCATAAAAAAATCTGCTCTTTTTTCCGGCAGTTGTGAGATGGACGTCATAGATTCCAATTTCCAGTTTTGGATTTCTTTTGACCTGTGCCCCAAGCAATTCGGCCAATAATTGGGCACCAAAACAGATTCCTAAAATAGGTTTATTCAGCTCAAGAGCCCGCTGAAGAAAATTCCATTCCTTTTGCAAAAAATGATGGTGTTGACGATGGTAAGTGGAGATTGGTGTACCACCAACTATAAAGGCCTGATACTTTTTCAGGGAAGGGAATTTTTTATTGTAGAATGCTGGAAATATTTCATACTCAACATCATGTTCCTTGAAATATTCCTCAAAAATTCCAGGTCCTTCCGCCTCACAATTTTGAATAAATAAAATTTTCATGAGATGATCTTATCCTTTTCATACAGGTCATGCTTAATCATTTAAATGGATTAAGTTCCAAAGATTTCAGGTGTCGTTTGATTTCAATTTCTTCATCTTGCGGGTCAGAATCTTTTTGATCTTTTCATACTTGGGGGGTGGACCGGTGCGCAATTCCTTCCCATCAATGTAAATGCCATCACTGATTCCCCATTCCAGATAAGTTTCGCGGTGGTGGGTATGTATTTCCTGAAAAGCTACCTTTTCCCCCAACTCCATACTGGCTCTTTTCACCCGTTCAAAGACCATATTTTGTGCCGGACACCAACCGTTGATGAAGGCAGTCACACCTACCTTACCAGGGATTGATGATGGCCGTTTTTTAGTGCGAATCCAGCGAGGAGGAATAGCCTGATCCACAAAAGGCTTCCAGAGCAGAATTTGCATACCTTCTTTATCTGCTTTCTGATATCCTTGTTTTTTAAACCAGCTGGCTTTCATCCAGAACGGAAGAGAAATTCCCCACGCTACCAGACCTTTGGCCCCAAGCGCCTTAACATCCTCCTCAGTGGCCTGCAAGAGAGCTTTTCCCATCCCTCTTTTCTGGAAATTGCCGCGGCCTTTCTTATGGCCATGGACCCAAATGCACAATATAATATAAAGGTCTTTTCCTTCCACAAAGGAGTACTCAATAGGAAGATACTGGATCATTCCACCCACATTACCATCATCGTCCAAAGCTAATTTCACCCGCAAACCTTTTTCTTTCATCATCTGATGCCAGCGGGCTTTGTGATTCCCTGCTTCCTTGATTTCGTCAGACCAATCTTCCAGACAGAGGTGGTATAAATTTTCATGGGCTGTGGTGAGGTCAATTATTTGCATGTTATTTACTCGTTTATTTTATGTAAACACTTTCCTGATGCGTTTTATATTCATTTTATTTTAAAATTTTTCGTTTCGTCAATTCACTGTTTGATTCACGGATGTTCACTGATCATCAGTCCGGGATCTAAAAAAACTTATTATCAAGATCGGTTAATATCTGATGTAATTCCTGATGCCGTCCTTTTCCGATGATCTCTTCTTCAAATCTTTCAAATTTTGTAAAAATTTCTTCTAACTGTCCATCACTGAGGCGTGAAGCACCCATTGGAAAAAGGATGTTGTTTTCTTTTTCGATATGACTGCGCAGCAAAGTGATGTACTTTTCGGCTCCCTCCAAAAATTGGTGATCAGCTTTTCCCTGGGATAGGGATTCGGCCATTTGTTTAATATATGAGCGACCAAGTTCATGTTCGGTAAGCATGACACCGATTGGACCATTTTCTTTAGGAATTCCAGCTACTTCGAATGCCGGAAATAGAATTCCTTCTTCCTTTCCATGATGACATTTATCGGCGAATTCTTTTAAAAAAGTGATTATCGAGTTCAGATCGTTGATACTGACCTCCGAATTTTTTTTGAGCATGATCACTATTTTTTGCATGATTCTGAGAATGGAGAGAATTGCTTGATGCTCTTGCATGAGATCATCAATCGCTTTGCTCATGGTTATATCCTCCTTTTTAGGATGGCCGGGTTAACCATATTGATTAAAATACCTTATAAGATAAGTTGAAGAACTATATAAATGCGAATTATTTTTTGAGAGAATCATGTGAGTGAAAAAGTTTAGTCACCAAATTGTGAATAGTCTGGGAAAGTAAACTATAATTTAGACTGCATCAGTTTTCAGCAGGTTTTTTCTGCTCGCTAAAAATTTCTCGCACCTTCGCTAAATTATTTCGATTGACTAACACCAACACCGTATCGGCTTCCTGCATGATGGTACCTCCACTGGGAACTATATAGTTGTCATTGCGGCTGATCAGCACAATGAGGCTATCCTTTGGCATTCCCAATTCGACGATCGATTTACCGGCTATGGCGGATTGGTAGGGCACGATGAGGTCAATTAATTCGGTATCGGAATCTTGTGGTGAAGAAAATTCCAGAGGAGTTCGTCTTTTTTTTTCGAACGGTGCATCGACTCCCAGCAAGCGGGCGACGAAGGGAATGGACCAGCCCTGAATAAGGGCTGAGGTAAATACCACGAAAAATACAATATTGAAAATTAATTTAGAATCGGGCAGAGCATTGATCAGAGGAAAGGTGGCTAAAATAATGGGTACTGCCCCACGAAGCCCCACCCAGGAGACAAATACTTTTTCTAACCAACCCAATTTAGAAAATGCCAATGAAATAAAAACACTAACTGGTCGGGCGACCAACATCAGGAACGCGGAAACTAATAAACCGCTTCCCATGATGGTGAGGAGTTGTGAGGGAATAACCAGTAATCCTAAAGCAAGGAACATACTGATCTGACTGAGCCAGGCCATGCCATCGAAGAAACGTAATAAGCTTTTTTTATGAACGAATTCGCTATTACCGGCGATCAGCCCGGCGATGTAAACGGCTAAGAATCCGCTGCCTTTTATAATGGCGCTTAATCCATAAATCAATGCCACGAACGCCAGAGTAAAAACAGGATAAATTCCCTCATAGGATAATTTTAAGCGATTCAGAACAAAGACTAGAGCTTTTCCGAGAACCAGACCGAAGATGGCTCCGATTCCCATCTGAAAGAGAAAGAAGATGAGAATTGATAGTATGGTTGTGTGTGGAGTGATGATTAACTGAATTAACCCAATGGTAAGGAATACCGCCATTGGATCATTGCTTCCTGATTCTAATTCTAATAGAGGTTTGAGTTGTCCTCTCAGACTGACCTGTTTAGAACGCAGGACCGAGAAAACTGCCGCCGCATCGGTTGAAGAAATAACTGCTCCTAACAACATTCCTGAGACAAAGGATAATTTCAGAACATAATGCGAAAAGATTCCCAGGCACAAAGCTGTCAGAAAAACTCCTAAGGTCGAAAGTCGAAGTGCATGAGGCAGAACAGGGCGGACCTGCTGCCAATCAGTATCCATACCCCCCGCGAACAGGATAATGATCAGGGCAAAAATGCCAATGGATTGAGCCAGAGCAGGGTCATTAAAATTGATTCCCACCGGACCCTCTGATCCGGCGAACATGCCAATGGCCAGAAATAAAAGCAGAGTCGGCACTCCCAGATTGTCAGACAGGCGTGTAATCGCAGTGCTTAATAGAATTAAAATCGATCCGATAAGAAGTAAATAATCTATGCCAACCATAATAATGAAATCCTATGCTGCAGCAATTTTATCAAAACCAACTTTATGTGTAAACCAGGCTCATCTTTTAAATAATGATACAATAGAAATATGAAATTGTCAACCGCTGATTTTCTTGAGACAAAGGATGGAGCGTGACAAGGTTGGTCTGTTGTTTAGTTATGAATTAATTTCATATTCCAATTGGTATGTTATTTCCTCCGATGATGCATGTGAATTGAACGTGAAGGCACATTTGATACGAACCGAAAACTTTAGCGTGTTCTTAGCCAACTGGCTGTCAATAGACTCTATCATTGTCTGAAATGGATGGCAGTATCCCGGCGAACTATCACTCACATCGGGATATCCGCGATGCAAAGCGACTACTCACGACTCGCCAAGTTGCCCTCCGGACAACCTCTGGTAAGATCGTATTCTCTCTTTGATAAAATTGGCTAACTCATCATGTGAGCTTTAGACTCTCTAATGAGGGTGAGGTTTTATCTATCTCCGGAAAGTCGTGTTTATCTCAAAGAGTCGCAATTATTCAGAGTTGGGCATTTTTATTTTATGACGGTCTTTATTTTATTAAGCACATCGCGAGAATAATAGTTGCATGCGCCTTTCTTGGCCGTCGGTTTGATTCCTAATTCCTGGATCGCCTTTTTTACTTTACCATCGGGAATTCCTAATGCTTTGGCCATATTGCCAGCCGTCATCAGATCACTTTTTTCGCTTTTCATGTTGAATTTTCCTTTTTTAGTTTAGTTTAATGATTTCAGTGCCTATAAGTAAATTATTTTTTGAAAAAAATTTACGGGACATTTTTGTTTATTCCTGGGATTGTCAAGCGATACGATTACTATTCATATCTCAGGCAAAAGCCATATAACTGATTTCCGGAGTGATATATAATCATCCTTTGCCGAATTTTTTCCTGTTTTTTCTACTTGTGATAATTTTTTTTGTGGCCTCTCCTGATTGGGTGGTGAAATAAATCAGAGTATCATCCGGCGACGGTTGAAAATAATCAAGAGTATATGCCAGCCGACCACTCAATTCTTTTCCTTCATCGACCCCGAGAAGCCAGACCATATCTAATGGATCTGATGTTTGATGCTCCAG
>Ga0067045_1003304_pt1 | contig 38565 bp, 42 predicted proteins | sample TerdegcTABiofilm_FD_59184 | JGI IMG/M metagenome (GOLD analysis project Ga0067045, IMG submission 59184) | Combined Assembly of (Gp0054472, Gp0054536) Wastewater bioreactor microbial communities from Singapore -Terephthalate degrading... | reverse complement strand
ATGGGAGCTGTCCCAACATCCAAGGTATCACCTTCTTTTAAAGCATTTTTCAAACGCAATTGAACCGGGTCAACTTTTAATGCATCGGCTAATTTGTTCATCTGCATCTCTGCAACGAAATTTCCCTGGGGGGCTCCAAAACCCCTAAATGCGGCGGTTGGGATATTATTGGTATATACACCATACGCATCGACATGCACATTAGGGATAAAGTATGGCCCAGTGCACACAATCGTGGTATTGCCCAATACTTTATTAGTTGTGTACATATAGGCACCTGCATCAGCCACGATCTCCATTTGTGCTGCAGTAAGTAAACCTTCCCTGGTCGCACCCCACTTCGCCTTCATATGCATGGCATGCCGCTTTCCATGGCCGATGATAGATTCACGCCTGCTCCATACCACTTTCACCGGCCGCCGGGTTTTCCAGGCTGCTAGGGCAAGGATTATTTGTACCGACATATCCTCCCGCCCGCCAAATGCTCCTCCAATGGCTGGATAAATCACACGAATTTTTTCGAGGGGTAAATTGAGCGCATGAGCAATCTGTTCGCGGTCAGCATGTGCCCATTGACCTGCACACATCACCGTAACCCTGTTTTCCTCATCCATATAAGCCAGGCCCGCCTCCGGCTCCATGAAAATATGCTCCTGAAAAGGAAGGTCATATGCACCCTCGACAATTACATCTGCTTGTTTAAAGCCAGCCTCAATATCTCCTTTTCGAATCTTGTCATGCACGCAGATATTGGTCTTTTCAATCTCTGGGTGAATCAATGGTGCTCCAGGCTTCATTGCCATTACAGGGTCAGTAACGATTGGTAAATCTTCAAAATTTATGCGAATCAAATTCTTTGCCGTTTCAGCAATCTCCACGGATTCTGCAATCACAAGCGCAACTTGATCCCCAACAAAGCGCACCACATCCGCCCCGGGTTTTTTGGAACCAGGTCCACATAAAACAGGTTGGTCTGGCTTTTGCAATCCATATTCATTGATTGGCACATCAGCAGCGGTAAATATATCAACCACACCTTGCATCGCTTTGGCTTGAGAGGTATCAATGGAAACAATGCGTGCATGAGGTCTCTCCGCAAATAAAACTTTCATGTGAAGCATGCCCGGCATGGTCAAATCGCCCGGGAATAAGGCTTTGCCAGTGACTTTATCGAACGCGTCAATGCGATTGACCGATTCACCAAGTATTTTGGATGTTTTTCTCATAATCCAACATTTCCTTCAAATATATTAAATTAATTTGAAAATATTATAATCTCGCAATATCAAAACTCCATAATTCCCATATTTTTTTAATGTCGGTGCAATAGACTCTTTTCATTAGAAAAAAATCAACCGTGATATTCTACGGCAAGCTTTATAAATCAATCACATGATTAAATGCTTAAAAGAATGAAAACCTTGTTTTATCTTATTTCTATCGAATCACCCTCTCGTGCGACAACCATGTATACTCATTTTAACGGTTCAGGAGTACGTTTGATCCAAGTTTGATGGTCCTTTATATCTCTATCGAAAATGATACGAAGGAACAGAATCTTTTTTCTCTCTCTTAAATTATTGGGTAATGGTCGGTGGTTAGCTTCTAAACGTTTCAAAATTGTAATAATCAAGGCAGATATTCCTAAAGCAGAAGCAATCACCAACTTATCCCAAAGCAAACCGTAAAATGGCATGCCGGCAAAAGCTGCTAAAGCCCAAGGGGCGGAGTCTCCCAACCGCCAACCAATAAACAACATTACCCCCATCCATATCCATCCCTGTGGGAAAAGCACTAGCATCATACCAATGATAGTGCCAATGCCTCTACCACCGGTAAATCCCAAATAAAGTGACCAATTATGCCCAATGACTGCAGCCAGTCCAGCCATAAAAGCAATTACCTCGCTAAAACCAAACTGCAATCCCAACCAGGTGGGTAATGCTGCCTTGGCTAAATCCAATATGCCAACTGGAACCACTGCCCACCTTGCCACATGTTCATACACCATCGAGCCACCTAATGACCCGCTTCCATAACTACGCAGATCAATCCCCTTGATTAATTTACCAGCCAGGTAAGCAGTAGGAAATGAACCAAATAAATACCCACAAAGTATCAGAGTGATTACGCGAACAACAAATAATTTTCCCATAAACTGTTATTCAGTGTAATAGGATAATCCTATCGAACCTGGACCTACGTGTGCGCCCATGGTAGGTGTTAACTCATTTACATATAATTCTGCTAAGTTGAAATTTCCAAAACTAGAAATTGCGGCTACCATATCTTGCACATCCTCCTCCGCTGAACTGTGGCAAATACCTACATGCAATTGCTTATCCCGTGCATCAATTTTTAACATATTAAGCAAAAAGGTAATCGCATGTTTTTTTGTGCGTTGTTTTGAAACGATCTCAATTTTTCCTCGAAAATAAGATATGACAGGTTTAATATCCAGCAAATCCCCCAGGATATGTATGAGCTCTGGAACACGCCCACTATGTGCTAAATATTTTAAGGTATTAATGAAAATTACGAGTTTTACTTTTTTCTTAATGAGATTACAGCGTTTGATCACCTCTATAAGGTTTTTTCCTTCTGCTGCCGCTCGGGCAGCTTCAAGAACTACAAAACCTTGTGCCATGCCAGCTGAATTGGAATTGATTACCCTAATCCTTCGTCCTCCATTAAATTCATTAGCAGCCATTTGACCGGTGTTAAGTATCGAAGTAAATTGAGGGGGTGGAAAGATGGCTAATATTTGTTTTGAGTTCTGCAGGGTTTGTGAATATATATCTAAATAATCTTTGTAAAATGGCACTGAAGTGGTTGGCATTTTACCGTTCTTTTCTAGCAAGTGATAAAAATCCCCTGCACCTAATTCCACACAATCACGGAAAGTCCTTTCGCCAAAATTAATTAACACTGGAATTACATGGATGTCATATCTCTTCACTACATCATCTGGTAGATTTGCAGTTGAATCTGTAACAATTGCTATATCCTTGATATCACTTACCTCCTTTCCGAATTCATTAATTCATCACTATTAATTAAGGAATCTCTAATTAAAGCCACATTCCTAGAAAATACGCCAATAATGATGGGTTTCATCACAATATAAGCAGCTATCATGGTTGTGTATAAGGGTGCGGCAATTAATCCCAAATTTAGTAGGATATTTTCACTTACCACACTGGTGCTAAACTTTGTACTCAAACCTATTCCCAATACCATTGAAGAGCGTTTTCCAATTAGTTTTCTGTAGACTAATGTGGAAACAAGGACTCTGGTCGTAATGGAAATCACAATGATGATGGCAATAACAAGAGGATAACTCAGGATTGCTTCAACGGACATATTACTTCCAACGCTTAAGAAGAAAAAAGGTCCCAAAAAGATATTGCCGAGAAAATAGATGGACTTTTTATAATTTTCAACCATATTTACAGGTAAAGTCTGCTGAACCGCTATACCACTGAAAATTGCTGCAATGACACCCATACTTTCAAATCTGATAGAGCTGAAATGAAAAAATGCAAAAGCCATTAAAAAAATTAAAAATGGTCCAATAAAGTTATGAACTTTGATGCTCTCAATAAATGTTGTTAACCAATTCCCCATTACAAAGTAATGCATTTTAATATCTCCCAGATGAGATCTCAACCACCGACTCGTCAGGATGATAATAACTACTGTAAGAATTAATCCCAAAAGTGTCAGTAGAATTGAAATAGGTGTATTCCAAGATAAATTGGCATCCCCTTTCTGGATAAAAGCTGGCAGAATAATTACAAAAGCCAATGCAACTATTTCAAAAATATCATCGAACACGCCAATCCCCATGATCAGTTGCCCAAATTGAGTGTGTACCAGATTAAACTCCTTTAAAATCGCTAAAAGGACCACTTCACCCACCGTTCCAAAAGCAATTCCTGCAACCAAAGCCACAATAAAGGAATGACTCACAAATTCAGGAAAAACAAAATAGAAAAACAGGGCTAGGGCAAAGCCCTCAATCAATGTCAGTAGAATTGTTCCAATTACAATATATCCACCTAATTTGAATATTTTTTTCAATTCCAATTCCACTCCAATAGTGAAGAGGAAAAATAACATTCCCATTTTTGACAAAAATTGAAAACTCTCGCTATGCATGGCATCTTGAAATAAACCAAGCGCCGAAAGAATGAAACTTAATAAAACAACCGTGAACATCCACGGTATGCGTAAATATTTATCTATTACGTATCCAAATGTGATAATCACAAAATAAGTGACAATGGCTAACAGCAAGATATTTGAGTTCATTTTTTAACCTTTCTAAATAAAAATTTTCTTTTAATCAAAAGAATATTGGATTATTAATTCTTTTACTTCCAATACTCTTCTTTGGGTTAAATATATTCAGTATTTTGAATATTATATCACCACTTGTCAAGAGATAGTATTAATGTTTTCCACTTAATATTAATATTCAATAATAAGTTTGTAGTACCCCATCGATGAATGCCGTGTGTGTAAATTATTCCTTTTACGCTATGATTGAAATTTTTCATTGGGGGGTTTCATAGAACGCGCTCAGGTAAATATTAACAAGTTCGTCATGCACATGAGCTTGCTGTCTTGTATTTGGATTATCTAAATTTATGATTTTTTATTTGGAAAATCTATAGAGAAGAAGACCCATTTCCCTTTTCTCTAATGTAGAGCATTAATTCAATAATTTTGATTCTTTGATTCTATGTATGATAGCATCAGCAATTTTGTTCACATCTTCCACCGTATAATCCATACTGCTGAAGGGTCCTTTTTTGATATAGTGCAAATCTGTCTCTAAGTTGATATAACTATCAGGAAATATGTCAATTCCACCAAGTAATTTTCTGGTGCACTCGTGATGGCATCCATCTACGACCATCAGTTGATTAAATTGTTTTACCAAGTCAAATTGTCTGGATACTTTTTGTAAGGTGGCAGGCAAAGAACAAATTCCAATCTTATCTTCACCCAGTCTTCTCACCACCTCAAAGGCAGCCATACCGGTTAAAGTACCTGAGTTCGAACCACCACTAAAGCAGACAAAAAGACCAATGCGAGGTAATTTAGAATCACCACTCTTAAAATTTATCTGACTCATTCTTTAATGTCTTTCGCCAGGCATCCAAAAATACAGCAAACGCTGGCATTCCAGCCACCGGGATGATAGTAAATGCTGTTTCCAATAACTCCTGTTCATCAGCTCCAGCGTGCAACGCACCGTTAATATGCATGACTGTTGCCTCTCGATTGTGCTGAGCAGCAGTGATGGCTGCATGAATCAGAAACTTAATTTTTTTTGACAAAATACCATCGTTCAGTGTTAGATGATGCAACTGTAAGAAAGCTGCACATAAATCTGGATTTTTCTCGTTCAAAAATGCAACCGGGTCTAGCACTTTCCCAAACTCTTTGGCAAAATTATCGAGATTATCAATGTTTTTACCTTGCACGTCATTTTTCAACATTTAATACCTCCAAATTACACGTCTTCATACATACTTTATTTCATGGAAAAACAAGGAATTGATTTCCTGAATCTTCAATTGTGATTCATCTTTATTTCGATCGACACTTTAAGCAAACATTAGTTCATGCATTAAATTATTAAATACCCAAAGGATTTGGTAAACCAATTATTATTCTTTCGAAGTATTCATCGGAACCTTTTTGATTTGATTAATAACTGCTGTTAATTCCGGAACTTCTGCTGTCTCGATGAATCCCTGATCACATAAAGATGCTAAATCCGATCGAATGGGCAACCGAGCCAATAACGGAGCCTGGGCTAATTTTGCCACCTCGTCACTATGGCTGGGACCAAAAATTTCGTATTGCCGGCCTGTATCTTCTGCGTAAAAACCAGACATATTTTCCACAATACCAAGGATTGGAGCATTCAGCTTATTTGCCATTTCCACCGCCTTGCTGACCACCATGCTAGCCAAAGCTTGTGGGGTGGTAACAATTAGAATACCGCTTATCGGTAAATTTTGCATAACAGTCAGCGCAGCATCCGAAGTTCCCGGAGGTAAATCTACCAGTAGCTCATCCAATTCACCCCAATTCACATCCTTCCAGAATTGTTGAATGGTATGAGTAATCAATGGACCGCGCCAGATCACAGCCTGCTTTTCTTCTTCCAGAGCAAGATTGATCGAGATGAGTTTAATCCCCAGGCGGCTCCGAACTGGCTCCAAGCCTAATTTTCCCCCCATGATCGGACCACGAACCCCAAACAGCTTGGGTATACTGGGACCGGTGATATCCGCATCTAATATACCCACTCGATGTCCATTGCGAGCAAGAGCGCTTGCCAGGAGTGCAGTGATCATCGATTTTCCCACCCCACCTTTGCCGCTCATAATGGCAATTACTTTTTCAACTTTATTCTGGGTTGCTAAAGGAGTGGCACTTATTTTAGTTTGAAATATTGCCTGGCGTTCTTCCTCGGTCATTGATCCAATTTGCACCTCAACTCGCTCAACTCCTGGAATCGCCTGAACAGCCTGTTTAGCCGTATTGGCAATTTCATCCCGTAATGGACATTCGGGAATGGTTAGTGCCAAGGTAAAACTAACCTTCCCCCCTTCAATCTTTAAATCCCGTACCATCTTCAAATCAACAATGTTACGGTGAATCTCCGGGTCATTCACCTGCCGGAGAGCTTCCATAACTTGAGTTTCAGAAATTTCGGACAATTATTTTCTCCATTAGTTAAATATTTTTTGCGCTTTTATCTCGTTAATTCTACACTCAGATTGAATCAGTACCTCATAAGGGTTAATATTCACTCCATCAACCAAAATTCCTGGGGAAGCTAAGAATTGATATTTCTTCATTAACTCCTCTCCCTCAGGAGATTCAAACTCTATCTGCTGGAATGGGATGTGATTGGCTTGAAGGTATTCAAGTATTTTTTGGCTACGACGGCAACCCTTAGCAGGCAACAAGGTAATTGATTTCATTTGGTAACATCCTTATTATTTACGTAAGATGAAAAAATTAAAACTTCCCTAACACCACTTTTTTAATTTAAAACAATTTCAAACCACTTATTATTTTCACAATTATTTCAACTCTAGCAATACAAGATCATTTCTTTCATGTAGCGCGATTCCTATCCATTTTTTCTGTGCCAATCCAAATTCCATAGTGCGGCAAGACTACCCGATGAATTAATAAAACCACTATAGTTGCCAGTGCGGTTATGCCAAAAATTACCAGTGAACTGCTTAACTGATTCATTAGATTTGGATTGACAAGCATCACAATAGCAAGGGTAAGCATAAGCATTCCACTGATGAGTTTTAAAATGCGGCCATGTTTCTCTTCTAATTTACTAGCTTTAAGAGTGTACACTGCAGTTAAGAATATTCCCATCTCATCCAATTGATAAATAAGCAAATACAAAATTAACAGCAAGATGAATAATACAGCGGTAGTCTTTTGGGAAACTAACAGGTTTGTCCACAACACCGGGAATCCTGCAGTGCACGAAAATTCTACCAGAGAAACACCCCCGGCTAACAACACGGTTGTTCCGACCAATCCCCAGAAGGACTGGCTAGCATCCACCAGTTTAAGCATACGTTGATAAAGACTGGGTTTTTTATTGTCAGCAATGGTTAGAGAAACACCTTCTTTATACCAAAAATAGTCTTTAATGTTAACCAAAGCGAAGAATAAGGCTATACAAGCCAATAATCCCTGAATCCATTCAATATAATTTACAAAAGTTAAAGCTGTAAATAAGCCGACAATAAACAGTGCATACACCAAGGCGGTTATAGATATGAAAATTACGCCAATCAAAAAGACTTTCCTGCGCGAACCGGTATGTAAGGTGATGGCTAGAAGAATAGTAAGAACCCAAATGGAACATGGATTGAAACCATCCACAAAGGCAATTAAAGCTGTGCTGATCCATATTGATTTTGCAGAGAGATCAATCGTCCCAATGACCGGTAGTGTAATTGATGCCACCTTCGATTCCTTTTCACCGACATCCATAGCCGATGGGGTTGGTTGTATAGCTTTAGGTGTTGGTTTAATAAATAATTTTGCGCCAACATCCGGGCATCCATTGGTAATACAGTATTGAACTGATTCTTCTATTTCTTTGCCTATGCTCTCACTAAAGCCAACCCAATATTTTCCACCAACAAAAATTGTCGGGACTCCATATACTTCAGTGCCATGATTAGCACACATCTCCTGAAAGAGTTCTCGGTTTTCTGGTACATAGTAAACCTCATAGGTTTTCAACTCAACATCAGGGTAGCGAGTAATCAATTCATTAAGAAATTCCATTGCTTTTTTGCAGTGCGGGCAGCCATCTCCCCAAAAAAGATAAATTACGACCGGTGTATCGGGCCTGGAAGTTTGCGCATGCACAACCATTGGAAAAATAATACTGATGCTAAACAGCAGTATAAAAGTAAGAATAAGGGATTTACACAATACTCTCATCAGTTACATCCAGAAAGAAATTTCAGAATTAATGCAGAAACTCCACACGATCCTGAATGGTGCCACTCACATAAGCCTGAGCTGCCTCTTCAACATCTGTGATATCCGTAACAATTGGGCGGATATTCAAGCGGCGCATGCTCTCATAGGCACCGGTGCCCATACCACCACAGATCAGCGCTTCACAATCTGCAATTGTTTCTGCCATGCTGACATGCTTATCATGAGAAGCGGCATCCATTCCGTGTCCCTCAGTGCGAGGTGCTTCCTCATGAGGTCTCCCTTGAAACTGTCTGTGTCCCAGCTTTTCCCGCTGCTCACGATTGACAATCTTGCCATCTTCAATGGTCAGCACCAAATAGTAGCGGGCTCGACCAAAATGCTGGCTGATTGTTTTTCCATCATCAGTAATTATTGCAATTTTCATTTTTTCTCCTTTTTCAATTTTTTTATAATTTTTTTATTAACCCACTTATCTCAATAATCCGCTTACCAAGTTGTGTAGCAGATTCGATTGATTCTTGATTTTGGATAATTTCACCACCTTCAAAAGCAACTCCAGTTACACCCCGGTTGGCTGGAATCATTTCATGCTTAAGGAAAAATGCGTTAATAGCAGTGATAGCACTTTCAATCCCATATCCCCTGCCGACCACAACTGCCCCGCCAATTTTATTGCGTAATTTATCTTTCAGACACCAAGTTCTATCGATAAATGCTTTCAAGGTTGAAGACACATTGTTAAAATAAACAGGACTACCAAGCACCATACCTTCGCAGTTTAGAAGCAATGGGATAATTTGGTTAGTCATATCATCCTGGATAATACAGGAATCTAGTTTTAAACATCCCTTACAGGAATTACAGGGCTCGATTTTATAGTTAGATAACTTTAAGAATTGCCCACCTGTTATGGATAAAGAGATGTTAAGTAAAATATCCGTGTTGCTTTTTTCCCTTGGGCTCCCTGAAATATATAAAATTTTCATACAATTTCTTTGTAAATATTTTTTATGTAAAAACTTATTAGAACATTCATTTTTCAAAAAATCCTAATAATTTTTTCCCTAAATTTTTATCACATCTGCAGTGCATGTTCTTTGATATTTGGTGATACTTTACCCTATTTCGCATCATTTCATCTTTATTTTTTATAATTTCTTGGGTCAAGACCAGATAATAGATAGCGCATTTCAAATGATTTATGGTCATCTCCAGAACATTAGTAATCTAAACAATTTTTTAGACAGCGGATCCCAAATAGACATAATGATTTAATGATTATTTATCGAATCATAGCCCGGATAATTAGGTCTACAGCTTCATTTTCATTTAAACCACGAGACATAAGAGTTTCCAACTCTTTACGATTTACTGTACCAATAGCCGCTTCATGAGTGACTTGGGCTAGAGCATTGCTGACCAACACAATTGGGTTATTTGTTGCTTTCCCCTGGTCCCGCACGATTTCCGTACAATCCATGTGACCTTTCACACCCGGAGCATTTCCTTCCGTGATTGTCACCACTTCGCTCAGCGCCTGATCCTTTACTGCAATGCGTGTCTTTGCCAATCCATGGGCGTTATTCCCATTTAAACGAATTAATTCATTCACTTTTACGATATCTTTGTGAATGCCAAATGCTTTCGTATGCAATTCCACCAGTGCATTCTCCTGAGCGTCCACTTTCACATCGATGACCATTTCACCTATGCTACCCCTAACCAGGCTGAACGTATTGCGATATGTCCCTCTTTTTTCTACAGTGACCCGTGTGGTTGGTTTTACCAGAATTCCACCTTTTTCACCATGAAAATGTTCTTCGGTGTATTCCATCAAGGCATTTTTCTCTATCTGTATAGTGGCATTCATTAGGTGTTCTACTTTCACAGCATTGGGAAAAGAGCAATGCGCCAGAAATTTCACTTGTGCACCCTCCCCAATATGATAATCAGCGATTATATGTTGAATCCCTTCCTGGGGTAATACACCAAAGCAAAGATGAACCGGTTTTGCAATCACGCTGTTTGCACCAACTTCGATTTTTGCCCTTACACCGTTCTCAATCCTCTCGGCAGAGAATTGAATTCCTGCAATATCATGAGAAACAAGCACCTGATCTCCGCTAACCACCAATGTAGCTACATCCTGTGCCTGCAACTGTTCCAGGTTGCCACCTGCTTTCCGGTAAGCCTCCATGATACCTGCCATTTCCGATGCCCAGATAGGTGCGGAAGATTTGAGTGGATGAAATTTACTTTGAGTTTTTGTTTTCATTGATTTTTTTAACTTTCGAATTTAGCAGAGAATTTAAACTCCAGGGCTGCGAGCCATATGCCTGCTGATGAGATTGGCAATTGATTTGGAAAAATTCCATGGTTTTATGAGGTAACCCTGAATAGATGATCGATCCCATGCACATCAGTGAAGCCACATCGGATTGTTGTACTAGCTCATCGCGATGAGTAATTAAAAGTACCGCACTGCCATGCTGTGCCATGCGTTGAATTAATAAACCAATATCTTGAATGGAAAGCACATCAATTCCTGAATCAGGTTCATCTAATATGGCTACCTTCGGTTGCATGGCATACACCGCAGCTAATTCCACCCGCTTTCGCTCCCCACCGGAAAGGGTCTTATCCAAAGAACGATAGGCATATGCCCTGGGTGAAAGGGCAACTGCCTCCAGCGCCTCATTGACTTTTTTCTCAGACACTTCGCTCATACCTAAACTGATGTACTTGCCAATCGGTAAACCCTCAAATCGCGCCGGCTCCTGCCAGGCGAGGGTGATCCCCATGCGCGCCCGTTCATCAACGGGTAATTTCGTAATATCTTTTCCCTGAAATAATACTTTTCCTTTCTGTGGTTTATAACCTTCCAAACCCATAATCGTATAAGCCAGGCTGGATTTCCCAGAACCATTAATTCCTAAGAGAGTATGTATCTGATAGGGAAACAATTGCAAATTTAATTGTTTAAGAATTTCATACTTGTCACGGTATAAAATTACTTGCTTCACATCCAATATAGAGTTCATGTCTTATGCAAACCAATAATGATCAATAAAATCCACTATTGCATCAGTGGCAATTTACCATCCACCAGCAGTTCCACTAATTCTAAAACACTACCTTGCTGAGCTTGATATATTTTGACTCCGTTTTCTTGAAGATATATTCTGGTTGATTCAGCCAGACTGCCAGCAATTAATGCATCAATCCCGCGAGCTACAGCTTCCTTTACCAGAGCAAGTTCATTGAAATCCGCAGCTTCCCTATTTGAATTTTCAATTGCGAAAAAATCCCTGTCTTCATTAACCACTACTAAAAAACCGCACTGCCCCAGCACTGGTTCCATCCAGGCGCCTAAACCGGCACCTTTAGAACTTATCGCAACCTTCATTTCTAATTGAGTTGCATGAACACATTGCCCCGAATGAACCATGCGGGGCAATGTGTACAGCTTAATTCTCCTGCATCGTGATTAAGTCTTTGATGGCTTGGACAGCTTGTTCGGTGGTCATGTTGCGGATATCTACACCTTTTAAGTTATCTTTATTGAAACCTGCTGCTTCAAATGCATCCCTAAACATCTTGACCTGCATCAACGGGTCACAGGCTGCCACATACAATTCATCCGTTGTCTTGCCTTCCAGCAGGGTCTTCAAAAACTGATCTCCATCAGTTGCACATAATTGTGGGTGGATGGAAATGTAATCGACCAATTTTTCACGCCGTATAGCATTCCCCACCTCAAAAATATTCATCTGTTGAAATGAGGGGCAGGTGCCCTGACAGACACATAACAATAAACCTTTTTTCGACATCTTTTATCTCCTTTTCTATTTATTCAATATCACCAAAATAAGTAATTGCTTCACTTGGACAAATCTTGGCACAGCCGCGGCAGAACTCCACACAATTATCCGGATTCACCACTTTGGGGTAACCATCTTCCCCAATTACATATACTTCATGTGGACAAAAATCCACACAAGTGTGACACTGCGAGCACAATTCTTCATTGATAATGGGATACCAATTTTTTGACATTGCAACCTCATTGTAAAATTTTTAAAAATATATACATTAATTTGTACACAAAATTAATTTGTTACTACAACTACTTTATTAACTTGCTATGAAATAAGTTGATTATGGCTTTTTCAGCCCAGCGGTTTCTGCAATTTCCGCAGAGATCCGCCTGACATCTGCCTCATCAAAATTAAGGGTGGGTATTTTCTGCACATCCATTGTCGCAATCGTAAATTCGTGATCAATTTTAATATCATGTTGCTCCATGATCTTACTTGCGCAACGATTTGCACAGCCATTGATTACTATGACACGTCTTGCATTCTTACCAATATTCACGTGTGCTTCCGAACCTGCGCCAACCGCGGTAGTACAGCACATGCGCGCCTGCCCACCTGCATTGGTGAGCTCAATCGCCACCTGGTTACCTACCTGGCCTACACTGGCAGCTCCATCACAGGTAAAAACAATATCCAAATTTTCTGCTTCTTTCGAACAGATTGGCAGTAAATGCCAATTTTTTGTTTGTTCCTTGCTGATATCGTTCATGCTAATTCTCCTTGTATTTGATTTTTTCTCAACTACTGTGCGACATTTTGGACAAACGCAATTAATTGGATTCAAATTAATTTGTTTTTCTCCAAAACCACTTATTCTTTTTACAATGTCGATTACCTCTAAAATCTGTGGAATCGCGATTTGATAATAGATATTCCAGCCCTCACGGCGAACATCCACAATGCCCGCATCTCTCAAAACAGATAATTGTTGCGAAATATATGCCTGTCTGTAACCCAAAATCGCAGTTATATGACATACACATTCTTCTCCATTTCGTAAAATTTCGATGATTTCCAATCGGGCCGGATGCATTAAGGCTTTATATATATTGGCTGCATCCTTGTATAACAGATCTTTAGACATCGGGTTATGAACTTATTCAACAAATTGAATATTTTATTAGAGATTTCATTTTTGTCAAGGAATTTTTTATTAATCTTTTATTAATCTTTCAAACCTAGTTAATAAGTCAATCAGGAGCGCTTAAAGCAGAAACCAGGCAAATATCATGAATTTCCTCAAGATTATGCTCCTGACACATTTGTACCGCTTCCTGATCCCAGGAACCAGGTGGCATCCATACTACGTTGACTCCCAACTCAACCGCTTCCTTGATGACATCTTTGGTTACTTGAGCAGGTACCACAGTAACCACCATGCTCGGTTTTTGTGGGATATCAGATATGCTCGCATAACAATGAATATCCTCTATTTTTTCATATTTGGGATTTACTGGATATACTGTGAATCCCTTTTTGCGCAGGGCATCAAACACCTCATAACCATACTTTTCCTTATTTGCTGATACTCCTACAACTGCCACTTCCCGGTTATTCCTTAAAATTGATTGAATCCAACTCACCTCTTTGCTCCTAAAAAATCATCCTCTGTTAATATTGAAATGAATGAAACATGGAAATAATCAGACAAAATAAAGAATTTAAGTTACCTTCTTTAATCCTCTAAACTATTAAATTGCTTAATTAGATAAAGATACAAATCACAAAACGTTATCCCATACAATCACCTTGATCACATCAACTGAGTCACGTTAATATTCGGACATATATTATCATATTTGCGCTATCCAGTATCTTATCCTGAGTTAGTCTTGTTTTTTAAGTCTGGTGTTTTCTTCCAAAAAGAAAATATAATCAATCCAATTAATCCAATAACCGCTCCGACGAAATACATAGTAGATGCACCCAGGCGGGCATATAACATACCCCCTCCAAAGGAACCAAGAATACCACCCATTCCGAAAAATACCGCCCCTAAAAAACCTTGGGCACTGGCACTTAACCCCCGGGGCGCCAATTCGCTTGCATAATTCACACCCGCCGTCCAGAAAAGCGAAAGATAAGGCCCATGTAGCAATTGCACAACTACCAATAAGACGGGGTTATGTAAAAATGACAAAAACAGTAATCGAATAACTAGTACGATAATTCCTACTTGGATTAATCTCGGTTTGGAATACCGTTTCAATAATTGAGAAGAAAAAAAGAAAAATGGTAATTCTAGAATTACCATTACAGCAATTGATAATCCCTGCAAACTTGAACTAGCCCCAAGCTCTTTAAGATAAATAATAAAGTAGGCAGTAACCATGGCCATACCACCACCGGTAAACAAAGCTGCCGATAAAAAACCAAACCATCGCCTATCCCGCGATAATATACGCATATCTCGCCAATAGGAGGTAGATGGCATTCTATTCAATTCTGGCAATTGCAGTGATAAATATGCGCAAATTAGAATCAAAACGATGTACCCTACAAAAGTGATATTTACACCAAAGGGTTTTATCAAAACGCCCATCAGCCAACCAGCCAAACCCCAACCAATTGAACCCCATAAACGCGATCGTCCATAAAGGTATCGTTTTTCGTTCAGATAAAGAAGCACGGCATTATCCACTAACGTGAGTAGAGGAGAATAACAGAAGGCGAATAACAACACAATAAATAAAATGATTGCGAATGAGTTTAAGACAGCGATCAGAATAAGGAATGGTATGCTAATAACCATCAAATAAAGCAATAGCCGTTTATGGAGATTGAAGACATCAGCTAATCCCGCCCAAATCGGGGTAGCAATAAGTCCCATGCCCATCGGAATCGCTGCCAATATGCTAATTTGTTCCAGTGGGATCCCTTTTTGCTGAAAGATCAAATTTAAAAAAGGTACGATACTTCCCACTGCAGCAAAATAAGTGAAAAAAATCGTGGAAGGCAAAAGGATGAATTTTCTCAATAGTATTTTCGCGTAATCCGATAAATTTTTTTATAATACTTGAACGAATTGTTCGGTGATTATTTATTTCTTCCTTAGTAAACAATAGATTTATAGTAACTATTTCCCGAAGATAGCTGTACCTATACGAATCAAATTGGCCCCCTCTTCTATTGCCACCTGATAACTATTGCTCATACCCATGGAAAGCCAGCGTATAGATGCATAAGGCAAATTTCTTTCCTTCAACCTTTCAAAGAGTTTGCGGGTTTCTGTAAAATACAGGCGGGATTCCTCAGGATTCCCATACCTCGGTCCCATGGTCATCAACCCCTCCAGGCGTAGATGAGAAAGAGCGCTTATACCTTCTACAAGGGTATCAACATCTTCAGGCAGTATTCCGGTTTTATTTGGTTCTCTACCACTATTTACTTCTATAAGGATAGGCATAACTTTACCCGCCAGTGCACAGCGTTTATCTAGTTCTTCTGCCAGGCTCAATGAATCTACACTCTCGATCATGTTGAACAACTCTATAGCTTTTTGCACCTTATTGCGCTGTAAATGACCAATCATGTGCCATTCGGCTTGAAATGAAAGTGAAGGTAACATAGCTTGCGCTTCCTGCACATAGTTATGTGCGAAATGGCGTATCCCAGCCTGATAGGCAGCTTCCACCTCTTCAACAGCCCTGCCCTTACAAGCTGCTTCAATCGTTACCCCCGGGGGAAGACTATTAAGAAATCGCTCAACTGCCTGCGCAATCTGGACTAGGTGTTCAGACATGGATTTATTTCTTTTTTGCCTGTTCCTTCACTGCCTTAATAGCCGCTTCCACGGCTTCCTGATCACCCAGGTAGAAATGCTTAATTGGACGCATTTCTTCATTCAACTCATAAACCAACGGTACACCAGTTGGGATATTCAAGCTTGGAATCTCCTCATCCGACACATTGTCCAAGTATTTAACTAACGCACGCAAACTGTTGCCATGTGCAACAACGAGCACCTTCTTACCAGCCTTGATAGCAGGTACGATAGCATCAATCCAGTAAGGCAGAAAACGCACAACGGTATCTTTTAGGCATTCTGTGAGCGGGACCTCAGCCAGGGGCATGTCAGCATAACGGCGGTCTTTCCCCGGAAAGCGCTCATCATCCCGAGTTAACGCCGGTGGTGGAACATCATAGCTGCGCCGCCAGATATGAACTTGCTCTTCTCCGTATTTTTCTGCCATTTCAGACTTGTTCAATCCCTGCAAGGCACCATACATTCGTTCATTCAAACGCCAAGAACGAATTACTGGTATCCACATCAAATCCATATCATCCAATACAATCCACAAAGTGCGAATGGCTCTTTTTAGGACTGAGGTAAATGCAAGATCGAAGGTGTAACCCCCCTCCATAAGCAATTTGGCAGATTGATGAGCTTCCTCGATTCCTTTCTCAGTAAGGTCCACATCAGTCCAGCCAGTAAAACGATTTTCCATGTTCCAGGTACTTTCCCCATGCCGCAAAAGAACAACTGTGTACATAATATTTATTTTCCTTTCCTAGAAATCAATAAATTAGTTGGAAGATAAATTACAATAACCTGAAAGATTATAATCCAAGAGAATTCTTAAAGAATTTAAGAAGGACATAAATACATATAATGAAACAAACAATTGATGAACCCAACAACCCAGCTTCACGAGGCAAAGTGGTGATGTATTGCACCAAATGGTGCCCAGATTGCAGAATAGCCCGTACCTGGTTATCAGAACACAATATTCCCTTTATCGAGGTGGATATCACTACAGACATTGACGCAGCGCGTCAGGTGCGTGAATGGGGTAATGGTTTTCAAATCACACCAACCTTTGATATTAATGGTGAAATAGTTTTGGATTTTGATGAAGAAAAATTAAGCAAGATATTATTGAGAAAGTAAATCTCCTTAATAATTAATATAATAACAGTATGAAATACAAATATGTAATCGTTATTTTGTACCGCTTGTCCCGCTGAATGTTGGTTTTCTCTCACCTATGAGTCATAACTAAATTAAAGGGTCATCACCCTTCTATCCAAGTCAAATAATAATTCTTATGAAGAAACTAGAATGGGTATACTTAATCCTTGTTTTACTGATTTTCAATCTGATTACATATTCCTGTACGTCTTCTTCACCACCAACCGCCACTTCCCCTCCAACCCCTGCTGTCACTCTTACTCCAACTCATACACCTACACCGACACCTCCACCTATACCCGAGGGGATGGAAACCCTCAAAATCGACGGCGTGGATACCCAAGCAGAATACCATCCGTGGCATCGCACCTGGGTGTGGTACAACAAAGATGGTGAAATTCGCCGTCTAGTCGATCCTCTGAGCGGACATTTGCTTGCGCGCACAACCTCCCCCTTAGATCACCTGAGTTACGAAATTGATTTGGCATTCGGTTGGGAGGTGAATCTGGTGAATTATCTTGTCCATAAGCAACAACATCCGCCTTATGGTACTGGTTATATTCAACTGTTATCAGCCAAATATCCCCATCTATTCACTGAAGCTAACGAGCAAACAGGGATTGTGTTTCGCATCATACAGGAAGATAAAAATTACTCTTTGGATACAAAACTAATATCCTTTCAGGGGGAAACCATAGCAGGATTCAACGCAATATTTTTATTTCCATATTTCATTCCAAGCTTAAACGAATATGTTCTTACGATGATAATCAGTGAGGACTTTCTTACCAAACAAGGTTCTTTGAGAACTTATACCGATTTAATGCTTAATTACTGCACCAATCCAACCTATCCCCTAAATCCCAGCGGGTTTTGGGGATTTGAAATATATAAGCGCAAAATTAAATAGCAAAAATTAATAATTCTTAATGAATAAATGAATCATGATTCTAAACAATATTTTATAGTTCTTTAAGCAGTCCCAACCAAAACTCAATTCTCACCTAAGACTACATTCTGATAAAATCATGTGGTTTTTTCATTGACACAATAAGCACTAATCATATGCCAAACAACCTGTGCATTCATGGTCATTTTTACCAACCTCCTCGGGAGGATCCATTAAGTGGCATCATCCCATCTGAGGTAGGTGCAGCGCCCTATGGCAATTGGAATGAGAAAATATTCGAAGAATGCTACCGCCCGAATATTGATTTGAGCAACTTTGCACAAATTAGTTTTGATATTGGACCTACATTATTTCACTGGTTGGAAGATTTTCACCCTGATTTTTATCAACAAATTATTATTCAGGAAAAAAAGAATTACCAGCAATTTCAGGCGAGCAATGCATTAGCCCATCCGTATTATCACATTATTCTACCCCTAGCCAGCCTCGAAGATAAACGTACTCAAATCCTGTGGGGCTTATATGAGTATCAAAAGCGCTTTAGCCATCCAGCTCAAGGGATGTGGCTGCCAGAATGCGGTATGGATATGGAGACTATGGAAATATTGGTTGAAAATAGCATTGAGTTCACTATCCTGGCTCCATGGCAAGGTGAGACGCAAGATCTAGATGTAACTCATCCCTATGTAGTGAATCTACCAAACAGCACAACTATTAATGTATTCTTTTACGAGGGTTTTCTCTCAGGATTGATTAGTTTCGACCCAACTTCCACACAAGATGCGGATCTATTTATTCAGAATAAATTGCTTCCTACTTTCTCAGGGCGTGAAAATAATGCTCTGATAATGCTCTCGACAGATGGTGAGCTTTATGGGCATCATCAACCTCATCGCGAGAAGTTTCTGGCTCATATGCTAAGAGACTCAGCCACAGATCACCACATTAATATTACTTTCCCGGCTTTATGGCTCAAACAGCATCCTGCTGTGAAACACATCTCGCTACAGAACCACACTTCATGGAGTTGTAAGCACGGCATAGAGCGGTGGCGAAACGTCTGCCCATGTACCCCCAGTGCCACTTGGAAAGCACCCTTGCGTAATGCAATGGATTATCTATCGCACACGATTGATAGTCTCTACCTTGATTTTGCCAATACCAAAATCACGGACCCTTGGAAGTTGCGAAATGAATTCATAAAGGTAATCATGGGTGAAATAAATGGTGAAAGTCTGATTCAAGCCCACCAAGCAAAGCCTTTAAAATCTCGAGAAATTAAAGCGTTGATTCTATTATTAAAATCGGAAGACCAGCGCATGAAAATGTTAACCTCAGATGCTTGGTTTTTTGAGGAATTCGACCGCATTGAACTTTATAATGCAATCTATTCAGCTGCTTATGCAACATGGTTGGTAAAACAAGCCATCGGGATCGATTTAAGCTACATCACCTGTAATGACCTACATAATGTGAAAAGCAATACGAGTGATTCAAATGGTGAAGTAATTTTTCAGAAGTATTGGCAATATCTGATAGAGAAATCACCAATCATTATGAAATAAAATCTTACGCAGTAAATCCCCTTTGACCCAATTTCCACAAACTTAGAGTTTAATAGTAAAGAAAGCCACTCTGATATTCCCTAGTTTTTAGATCAATTAAGTAAATTGGTATTTACCGAAGTGATCACATCAGGTGCGTTTTTGAATGATTTTTTTATATAATGTATTCACATCCTTTACTCCTAACCCTTCCAACGATTTACTTACCTGAAACCAGGTGTGATTGGCATCATCTTCCACTTCACGAAAATCCATAAATACATATGCCTGATATGGTTTTAGTTGAATCTTTAAACCTTTATCCATTAATTCTTTCTCTGAGTGGATATATTCCAGGTTGGTCAGAAAATCCCTAAAAATCAAAAAATAATTTTCCTTTGGTTTGATTCCTAACGCATCTAGCAAACTGCATTGATTAAGCACACCCGTCTGTTGGTTAACGATCGCAGTGGACATCTTCAACCAACCATTCGTTCGCCTTCTTTTATTATTGTAAACAACTAATACACTTTCATCCCAGAACCGATTGGAATAAGCAAACACATTCTTATTGATCCGCCCGCGGTTAGTCCAAAAATCATACATGAAAAAATTTTCAATCCCGGCAAACAGTGGTCGTTTTTTTAAAAGAGGGAAGATGATTTTTTCATGCCGTTTAATTAAATCTGCATCTGGCTTTTCATCGAGCAGCGGTCGATAAAACTCCATGCCATATTTCTCAGTAAAACCCTCCACCTGTCCATGACCAAACATGGGTAAGCCGGGCATGGTACACATTAGAATGCAAACGCCAAAATATTTATCCCCGCTGCCAAATTGATCTATGGCAGTGCGTTCGTCGGGGTTATTCATGAAGTTGACAAAACGTCTGAGGACCTCAGGGTCAAATTCCATAGTGTCCTTCATAACTTGATGGTACTTGGCATTATCCTCATCACGCAACATGTGCATAAATGCAGAGTTATATACCCTGTGCATTCCCAAACTTCGTACAAAATAACCTTCCATTAACCAAAACGCTTCTGCTAATAAGAGGGTATCGGGATACTCCCGAGACACACGATCCACCACCTCACACCAAAACTCATTAGGCATCGCTTTTTCAAATTGTTCTTTGGTCATGCTAAATTCTTTCCGTGTGGGGACCGTATTACTTATACCTGGTTCTGGAAACCACAATCGTTGGTAGTGGCGACGAGTTAACGTCATGGCTGCATCAAAACGAATAATGGGAGAACGTTTTGCCACACTCAGGATGGCTTTAATTACTGCCTCCCTGACCTCGGGTAATAAATAATTTAATTGCGCGGTATCATTCCAAGGCATACCTGTACCGTCATTCCCATGATAGATATACAAATCTCGTTTCCTGTGGCGATCATGGTATTTAAAAACCACAGCAGCATCCGTATGAGTATAGTAATGATCTTCTAGCTGAATTATGCATCTTGGATCGGCACTGAGATTCGGGCTATTAAAGGTATAAGATGGATAAGGACAGTAAGCGATATTGAGAAACCATTCCGGATGCTCAACAACCCATTGTGAATCAATACCCATATGATTGGGCACCATATCACTTGCCAAACGAATACCACGTTGATAAGCACGATCGCGAAGATTTTCAAATGCTTCCTCGCCACCAATATCCTCAGCGATGCGATAATCAGCCAGTGAATATGCCGAAGCAATTGCATCTGGATTACCGCATAATTGTTTAATGCGCGCCGAAGCCTTAGACCTCTCCCACAACCCTATCAACCAAAGGCCAGTAATCCCCCATTGTGCTAATTGGTCAAGAATCTCATCAGGGATTTGGTCTAATCGGGTTATTGAACGATTGAATTGTTGACTTAATTGCGCCAGCCACACATGGGTATTCTTAGCAATCATCACCAAATTTGGCATCCAGTCCCGATCTGGAGAATATCTTTTAGGCTCGTTGTGAGCACTCATAGGAATTGATTGCAGTTTTCGCCCCGCTTCTTCATCCTCTTTCTCCACTTCTATCGCATCCAGACTTTCCAGCAATTTAATCAAATAGTGACTCAAGAAATACCCCCAATGATCCCGTATAAACATTAATTGACCCTCCAATGAAACAGGTTCAGCCCTTGCTGGACTCTGCAGTAACTCAACCAATTTCTGATTTCCCGGCCCAAATCCAGGTGAATGGTTGTAATAGTCTTTTAAGGACTTAATAATTTCTTTATATGCAGTTAACCTTTTTATTTTTCTATCATCAAATAGCTCTTTGAAGGGAGTAAATGCAGGGTTTTGATTTGCGAGCCACAGCATTAACATCTCCTCAAGAGCAACCGCTCGATTACTGATTCCGTTAGATTCACCTTTCAAATATTCGTCAGGTCGTTGCCTTCCTTGATAAACACTTTGTGGTGGAAACTCTGTTGTAAATAGCAACAAAGCTTGATTGAGCACACGCTTACCCAATCGTCTTTCCAAAGCATGTAAGGACTTTTGATTCACTCGTGCCACTTTTTGAGATTGATATTCGAAAATCATGTAGTGCAATATTTCATCGATTAACCCCATGGCATTAATCTGACTGGCTCTTACAGCTTTTTCAGGATGAGCGGTTGAATTCCTCACCTCATTCATACGTTGAGCAAAATTTCGACTGGCATGAAAATTCGCAAAAAGGACATTTCCACTACTTGAAAATAATGATTCGTCGAATTGATATTTCAGGCGTGCTTTCCGCGAAATATGAAATTCCATTACTACATCACTTTCTTATTATTTTTGAATTATAGCAAACAGACCACCAAAGGGGGGCAGGACAATTAAAAGCCTAATATTTCAATTGAAAAACTAATCCAAATAAACCCAATTACGTCTGATAGCCCGCAAAACGGACAGTGAAAACAAAAAAGTAAAGGATTACCCCCAATCCACAATCGTAATAAACCTTACATGATATTATTCTAATGAAAACGTTCTAAAGGATAGCGATAAACTAATGCCTAGAAAAAAATCATTAAATGAAAAATCTCACTTGCTTCGTGTGGTTCGGGCGAAAGGATTCTTTCTTGATTTATTATTCATCCTTTCAGGCGCTTTTGTACAGGCGCTCTCTTTACGACTGTTTTTGATTCCTGGCTTATTAGTAAGTGGAGGAATCAGTGGAGCAGCCCAAATCATTCACCATTTTACCTATTGGCCAATCGGTTTAATGGTATTCATCGGAAATATCCCACTATTTCTGATTGGCTGGCGTTATTTGGGTGGAACGCGCTTTGCTCTACGCACAATGATTGCAATTACCTCTTTTGCATTATTTATTGATTTACTGGCCTGGGTGATTCCAACTTCAGGTATCACCGCTGACCTTGTGTTAAATGCACTGTATGGAGGATTGCTGCTGGGTATTGGATTAGGTTTAGTCTATCGAGGACGAGGAACTAGTGGAGGAAGTGATATCTTGGGCCGTATCCTTAATCATTACAAGGGAATGTCCATTTCACAGGCATATCTAATTACTGATGCGTTTGTGGTGTTGGCCAGTGGTCTTGCATTTGACTGGCAACATGCCCTGTATGGGTTAATCGTGATATACGTGAGCGGAATATCGGCTGAGTTAACCTCTGAGGGTATCAATATCTTTCGAATTGCCCTGATAGTTACAAACCGTCCAAAAGAGATATCAGACCAGATTGTCGAAAACCTGGAACGGGGAGTGACGCATCTTTCTGGCACAGGGGGATTCACTGGTGATCCAAGAACAGTATTGTATTGTGTGCTTACCCGTGCAGAAATTAATTTGCTGAAAACCATTGTCGGGGAAATTGACCCAAATGCATTTATGGTGATAGGACAGGCAAACGAAGCTCTTGGGGAAGGCTTTAGACCTCTAAAACACAATTAAATCAATGGCTCATAAAAACATTGAGAAGTACTCCAGCAATCAACCCAAATTGACCCAGGTGGTAACAAATACGCACATACAGACGCGCCCTTGGAAAAGGTTTGATAAATCGATTCGTGACCAATAAAGTATCAGATATAAAAAATAGAATCCCCCCTAAAGCAGCCAACCTTGCAGCTGGGGTCATCCAATCTTCCTTGAATAAGGTAAGAACAGCAGAATACAGCATCATGCAAATTACTAATAGATAAATTGTCATCGGCCATTCCAATTTCCGTTCGACTCTTCCTTCCATCAGGGATTTACGTAAGATCCCAAAAAGAATACTCCCAATCAATAACACGCAGACACCAACTAACAAAGCAGGCATTTGACTGGGTGTATAAGTGCCATGAAAGCCGAACACATAACTGACCTGCACAACCATGAATGCTAACATACCTGCTAGAAAGAAACGGTCCGGTAACAATAACACCGTGTCACCAATAAGTGAAAAAATCAATGCCATGCCAAAAAGAGATAAACCTGACTGCCATCCATTTAACGAGGTAAACCAGGCAAGTAACAATAATATGACACAGGGTTTGGTGAGATATCCAATTATTGTCCATTCTTTAATTATGGTAATCCAATCAAATATTGCACATAACAGTGTGAAAATCAGCCATAAGTTAATCATTTGTTCAAACCTCTTTAACTGTATAACCCATCCTCCTCAATTGAGAAGGATTATCACGCCAATTCTTCATCACGCTAACATGCAAGTCCAAATACCCCTGCCGTTCTATCATTTCTTCAATCGATTGGCGGGCTAAGCTGCCAATTTTTTTTAACATGGAACCTTTTTGACCAATAACTATGCCTTTTTGAGAATCTTTTTCTGTATATAGAGTTGCTCGGATGTAGACAAGTCCAGATTCTCTTTCTGAATATTCTTTGATATGAACAGCCAGAGAATGAGGTACTTCGTCTCTTAATAAAATTAAGGCAGCCGCTCGAATTAGATCTGCTGAAATATTTCGTTCATAAAGGTCGGTAACTTGGTCTGAAGGGTAATAAGCTTCACCCTCAGGTAAATGATGGATAAGCATTTCTACTAGTTCATTTAACCCGTCCTTATACAGTGCAGAAATGGCAATATGTTCGGATATTGGGTATAAGTACTGATATTGCTTTACTACCTCATCCAAATCGCTGGTAAGCAGGTCTTTTTTATTCAAGACCAGGATTAACTCGGCCTTAAACTTAATGCTCTGCAGTTGCGTGATAATAAAATGATCCTCATCTGATGGGGACTGGCTAACATCCACTAGCCAAAGGATGACATCCGCCTCCCCAATGGTATCCCTCGCGATTTGATTTAAACACTTCCCCAACAAATTGCGCGGAGCATGAAGACCGGGTGTGTCAATAAAAACTAGTTGCGCATCATCGCGGGTAAGAATGCCCAATTGCCGAACTCGTGTCGTCTGTGGGCGTGGTGATACCACCGCTACATTCTGACCAACCAACGCATTGATCAGGGTGGATTTACCCACATTTGGGCTTCCAATTACTGCAACAAAACCAGACCGAAATATTGAATTCTGCAAGTTTTTTTCTTTCATGAGGCTTAAATCAGGTCATTTACCTTATCACCTTCATATTTTCAATCAAATGCCCTTCGAACTCCAAAAGCCAGGCTTTCGTGAGTATCCCTTTTGGAGCCGAGTAACCACGTAAATGTTGATCCCTGCCGACCACCCGATGACAGGGAATTACCAGTAAGAAAGGATTATGTGCTAAAGCCATACCTACGGCACGTCCAGCATTTGGTTTTCCAATTCTTTTTCCTATTTCACTATATGAACATACCTGACCGAATCTTACCTTTCGCGTTTCCTCAAGCACCTTCTGTGAAAATGGACTTAACCTTGATAAATCTAAAGGCAGATTAAATTCCTTCCTCTTTCCTTGAAAATATTCTTCAAGTTGTGCAACAGCTCTAGTTAGATAATCCCGACATTTTTCAGGTAAAGATTCTGATTGATCACTTAATGAGTTTTCTACCTCAGAAAAATTGATTAATTCCACAGCAGATATTCCCCTGAGGTTAGTTGTGATTTTGCAACGCCCGACTGGTGAGCCATCCCATACCTGAAACCATTGCGATTGACCTATGAACCTTTTCTTCATTTCATTACGTTTCATAAATTTCTTTGATGTCTTCATTAAACATAATTGTATATTTGTCTTTCAATTTATAAAATATACAAAAAATATCATTATGCAGTCGTAGGTTAAGCGTAGGGTATTCGTCAAGTATAAATAGAAAATATTTGCTATGATATTTACAAGGGCGACTTCTCTTCTTCTCCTCCTTATAAGAGAGCCGGAGTCGGCGTCTCCGGCTCTCTATGTATTTAATACCGAAAAATCTTATAATAACTACTGATACTCTATCTTACCTGGAGAATCCTATGACAGAACCTAAAGAAACCTATCCAATAAATATTGGTGGAGTTCAGCGGGAACTTCGGCTTTTTGAAATCAAACCCGGATTAAAAATTGCCATCATCAATATCCTCGGCGATACAGAACTAGTTGAAGCCGCAGCTCGCGAACTGGCCGCCAAAATGGATCCACAACAATATGATGTGCTGGTCACGGCCGAATCGAAGAGTATTCCTCTCGCCCATGCGCTCTCGAGAATTACCAATAAACCATATGTGATTCTAAGAAAGGATTATAAAATTTACATGGGTGAAGCGATTCAGGCTAAGACGTTATCCATCACTACAGGCAAACCTCAAAATTTAATACTGGATGAGAAAGACATTCTTCTCATAAAAGATAAGCGTATTGCCATCGTCGATGATGTCATCAGCACTGGTTCCACACTGGAAGGTATGCGCACAATTATTCAAAAAGCAGGTGGAACGGTAAGCATGGAAGCAGCCATCTTTACAGAAGGTGATCCACAAAACTGGCAACATGTTATATCCTTGGGAAACCTGCCGCTTTTTACAGATTAATCCAATTATTAATAAACGGTAATTTTTAACACATTTTTTCAGCTCATAACTTTTGGCAGTAGGCACCTCGACTGGCCTGGCACAAGTAAACCATTGCCTGACAATTTGTTCTCTGCCGATATCTGTCTTGCAGATAGGACATAAAGTCTTCTGCCTGCTCAATTTTTACTAAATTCACCGTACATCCACCAAAACCTGCCCCTGTCAAACGCGCCCCATAACATGCTGGATGTTTGGTGGCAATCTCAACCAGCACATCAAGCTCGGGGCAACTTACTTCAAATAGGTCACGTAAAGAGGCATGACCTTCCAGCATAATTTCTCCAAAAGTAACGGCATCATCCCGCATTAAACATTCCTGGGCTCTGCTCACTCTCGCCATTTCCTCCACCACATGCCTGGCACGTTTAAATATTTCAGGTGGCAGAAATTTAAAATTCTCAATTAATTCTTTTGGTTGAATATCCCGCAATGATTGAATTTGAGATTTTTGTTGTTTGATAAGCGAAACCGCCTTTTCACATGCCTCGCGACGCTGGTTATAAGCCGAAGTGGTTAAGTCACGCCTTACACCAGAATCAGCGATCACTACTATAGTGTGATAGGGTAGTGGAAATGGTCTCCATGTCAGGTTACGCGTATCGAACATCAATGCATGCTGTGCAACCCCATGAGCGCTGGCGAATTGGTCCATCAGCCCACAATTTACGCCCACATATTGGTTTTCAGCTATCTGGCAATATTGTGCCAGCTTCATGCGGTCTAAATTCCATCCTCCCATCATCTGCCACATCACAGCAAATGACATTTCAACGGCAGCTGAACTGCTCAATCCTGCCCCAATCGGTAAATCCGATGCATAGACAGCCTTAACACCCACTACATCTAGTCCATGATGATTTAATGCCCAAGCAACCCCCGCAGGGTATAAAGCCCATGCTGGAAGAGGTTTTCCTGCTACATCCTCCTTTACCTGCGCCGATTCCACCGTGAATTCGACCCCTTCATCCAAATCATGGGCATACAGTTGTATATTTTTACCCTTTGAAGGTTGAAAAACAATATATACCCTTCGATCAATCGCAATAGGGAGAACCACGCCTTGGTTGTAATCTACATGCTCACCAATAAGATTCACTCTACCGGGAGCAACAGCCAGATGAGTAGCCGTTGGTAAATATTTTTGGAGTGCTTGGATGTCAAACACAATTTTTTCTTTTAATTAATTCCTGTTTTTCTTTCCGATTTAATTTTTTGATTTTAACTTCCCTTCGCTGTGCTTTTGATCGATTTGCATAGAATTCTACATGAACCAACTTCACAGGTTGACGTCCACGGGTGTATTTGCTGGCTTTACCAGCATTATGCAACTCAACGCGTTTAGCCAAATTATTGGTAAAACCACAATAATATGTTCCGTCCGCGCATTCCAGCAAGTAACAGCAAAAAACCTTTTCGGAAGGCACTTTGTCAATTTCTGTGCTTATTTCCTTCTCCTCCCTTCTCTCACGCCCCTTCCCATCTCATAGTCCCAATCATTAGTTTGTCTGCGAGACAGCCATTCATGATAAGAAATTGACAATTGATGATATAGGTCATCAATTTCTTCTGATTTTTCTCCTTCAATTTTTTCTTCATATAAATTCAATATTTTCTTCATATCACCTAACATGCGTAAGGCATAAAGTTTGGTAATAGAAAGGTAATCACCCGGGCTGTCTTCGTTTAACCACTTCAACAAGGGAGTGGATATGTCCTTAAAATCCACACCCGCCATGCGACGTACATCCATCCATCCAGGACGACCACAGGCTGTCTGCAAACCCACAGCTGAGAGCAGCCTTGGCATTAATTGTGTGACGGCCAGGAATCCATCCACTTCGTACGCATCTGCCAGATATTCCTTTCCTCCCAGCAGTGTGATTATGTTACTGGTAATTTTCACCACGGCAGGAGGAGTATCCTCCCCCAAACTAACCAGCATTAATCCCTCTTCAAACAGATTCGCCTTGGGTTGAAAATTGCTCGGGTCTTCAATGAGGTCTGGATTTAATGTTGGTGTGATTGAACACCAAAAATATCGGGAATCTATTATCTCTTTGGCTTTTTCACCTAGCAATCCTGGCCATCCAGAGAAATTAATGATGACAGCCTCATTATGTAGATATGGGCAGATTATTTCTAATGTAGGAATGACCTGAGATACAGGGGTCGCCAGAATAACCACATCGGTATTCTTCACCTCGTCAACAAGTTTATTCGAAAATCGGTTAAACGCACCGGTCTTTTTCGCTTGCTGTAAAAATTGATTGTTGACATCACAACCAATCCATAACAAATTGGTTGCTTTACTTTTTTGCAAGGCCATACCAATGGATGTCCCCACTTGACCTAACCCAATCACACATAGGGTCAGTTTCATTTTTTATTAACCTAATAGTAAATTTTGAAGAGCACGAATCAATGGACTGAGCACAGTCTGCACCAGGCTGAATCCAACCAATGGACCTAACATTAATAATGCAAATAGTATATACATGCCATAAGGACGTAGATTATCCCAAGCTACCTTCCACTGGGTAGGAAGAAAATAACGCAAAATCTCATTGCCATCCAGCGGTGGAATGGGTAAGAGATTGAAAAGCATTAAACCTATATTCAGGGTGAAGAAATAAATCAGGAAGGTATAGGGTGTGGGCAGGATGTTTGTCGATTGGATTTGCATGGGAACAAGATTTAAGCGCAAAGGCACAGCAGCCAGAGAAGCAAGCAAAAAATTCGATAATGGTCCAGCCAATGAAACAAGCATCGGCCCAGCTTTGGTAGAACGACGTAATGAGTACATGTCTACAGGAACAGGCTTTGCCCATCCAAAACCCGCAAAGATTAACATTAAGCTGCCTACCGGGTCGAGATGCGCTAACGGGTTTAAAGTTAACCTTCCATAACGTTTCGGAGTATCATCACCCAACCGGGAAGCCACCCAGGCATGCGAAAATTCATGGATGGTTAAAGAAATCATCAATGTGATTATTGCTGAAATAAGAAACTCAGGAGAAAGGCTTAACATATATATCTAATTTTTTATAATTCTATATCCCACAAACGAAAGCGATTATAACATGGGTTATAATCGCCGCATGCTGCCGGACCTGCAACTTAATGATTTAATACGCATGAAGAAACCACATCCCTGTGGCAGCACCATCTGGAAAGTCACTCGTTTGGGTGCAGACATTGGCTTGGTGTGTACACAATGCAAAAGACGTGTTTTGCTTTCAAGACGAGAACTTAGCCGAAAGATGAAAAAGAATCTCGGTGCCGAAAAAGATGTCACAACCCAATAGACAGAAACCACGCATCCTCTTCCTGTTCGCTGATACAGGCGGTGGTCACCGTAGCGCAGCAGAAGCGATCATTGAAGCGTTAAATCTAGAATTCCCTGATAGATTTCAATTTGACATGGTGGATTTCTTTCATGACTATGCACCACCGCCTCTGAACCTCGCGGGTCCTACCTATCCAGCAATGTCAAAAATGACCACCATGTGGGAGTGGATGTTCAAGGGATCTGACGATCCCGATTTCATGCGTGCCATTTATGCAGTAATTTGGCCTTATATTCGTCCTAAACTCTATAAACTTATCAAAGATCACCCATGCGACCTTGTGGTATCTGTACACCCCCTGATCAACTCACCCATGCTGCGAGGTCTAAAACGAAAAAAGATTAATATCCCCTATATCATTGTCATCACGGACCTAGTTTCTACACATGCAGCCTGGTTTGCCAAAGATGCCAGCCTGATTATTGTTCCCACAAAACAAGCCAGAATACGCGCCCGTCTAGCAGGTATAGATTCAAAAAAATTGCTTACAATTGGTCTGCCTGTAGCAGACCGATTCTGTGCACCCATTGGCAATCGTGACAAACTACGCGAGAAATTAGGTTGGTCAACGCAATTACCCATTGTTCTCCTGGTAGGTGGTGGAGAAGGCATGGGCCCTCTGGATAAAGTAGCAATTCAAATAGATAACGCCAAACTTCCCTGTTCATTGGTGGTCGTCACCGGTCGTAATAAAAGGATGAAAACGAGATTGGAAAAACACCAATGGAATCAACCTACTTTCATCTATGGATTCGTGAATGAAATGCCCACCTTTATGCGTGCTGCGGATATCATCATTACCAAAGCTGGGCCTGGATCAATCAGCGAGGCTTTTATTGCTGGATTACCTATCATCCTTTATCATCGTATTCCCGGCCAGGAAGAAGGGAATGTCACCTATGTGGTGGATGAAGGTGCTGGGGTGTGGGCTCCGCGAGTAGAGGATATAATCGCAACACTGCGTTTATGGTTGGAAGACCCTAAACAAAGAAAACTTGTTGCCAAGATCTCCCTCAGCCTTGCCCGCCCGCATGCTTCACGTGAGATTGCCCAAGTAATAGCGCGTTTCTTTACCACACCAAACTCATAAAACACATTAATTACGTACCATTACATGCCCATATTGAATGAAAATTCCTTTGAAATCATCAGCCGCAGCCCAGAGCAGACGCGTCGGGTTGGTGCGCGTTTAGGATCCCTGTTGAACAATAATGAGTTGGTTTGCCTATATGGAGAATTGGGATCTGGAAAAACAACTTTCGTACAAGGTATCAGCCAAGGATGGGGATCCAGCGACACTGTAACTAGTCCAACCTTCGTTTTGGTGAACCATTACCACCGACCAGATGGTGCTGAGATGCATCATTTAGATGCCTATCGATTGAAAGATGCGCAGGACGCCATTCAAATGGATATCGACAATTTATTGAACTACGGGATTTTATTAGTGGAATGGCCAGAACGAATTCTCGATGCTCTTCCAAAAGAAAACATGTGGGTGGAGTTATATTGGATTGCCGATGAGCAACGCCGCCTCGTGTTTTTACCTCACGGAGAACAGTATATTAAAATGGCGGGCAAATTGCGCCAGCAACTTTATGGGAGTGGTCTATGATTTTAGCCATAGATACCTCTACCCAGTGGGTTGGCATCTGCATTAGCACACAATCATCAGTTCTTTATGAACGCATATGGCAAACCCAAAGGCGACATACTGTTGAATTGGCACCCGCTGTTCGCGACGCGATGCGAGATTGTGCAATTTCTTTTGCAGACCTTAAAGCATTGGCTATTGCCTTAGGTCCGGGTTCATTTACCAGTTTAAGGATTGGGCTGGCATTCATAAAAGGGATTGCGTTGGCTTACCACGTACCTACCATCGGAATTCCTTCTTTCGATATCCTGGCATATGGTCAGGCAGTCATGGAGAGTATCCTTTGCTGCATCATGCAGGCAGGGAGGCATCGATTGATTGTTCAGAAATATCACCGCGAAAATAATGCATGGCAGACTTACCAATCTGCATATATTACGACAGCGGAAAAATTAGCATCTGAAATCACTTCACCAACTGTATGCTGTGGAGAGTTATCAGAGGAAGATCGACATATACTTGGTCGAAAATGGAAAAATGCCATTATCAGATCACCATCTGCTTGCCTGCGGCGCCCTTCACACCTCGCTGAAATGGCTTTTCAGCGCATGAGAGAAGGTAAAATAGACAATCCGCTTACCCTGACACCAATCTATGTTGAGACTATCTAAGCATAGTCTATATAACATGATTGAAGTGTCTGGATAAAAACATTTTTACGAATTAAAATAATTAGTAAAGGATTTTTCTTGATCCAAAATTTTTCATCGTTGGAAGATATTACTAGGGAAATAAAATCATGCCATAAATGTGGTCTTTCATTTTCACGGAAAAATGCAGTACCCGGTGATGGCAATCCCAATGCAGAAATTATGTTCATTGGTGAAGGCCCGGGATTTTATGAAGATGAACAGGGTCTTCCATTTGTGGGTCCAGCAGGTCAATTTTTGAATGAACTACTCCAAAAAGCTGGATTGGAACGGAAGGATGTATTTATTACTAACGTGGTTAAATGCCGTCCCCCCGGCAACCGGGAACCTCAAGAAGACGAATTATCAGCTTGTCGGGATTTTCTCGAACGTCAGATCCAGATTATCCGTCCTCTTATCATCGTAACTCTGGGTCGCTTTTCTATGGCAAATTATTTTCACGACGCAAAAATCAGTGTAGTTCACGGGACTGCCATGTGGGTTCGTGGGCAAATGATTATCCCCATGTATCATCCTGCTGCAGCCTTGCATCAACCATCTCTTAGAAACTCGATTGAAAAGGATTTTGCCAAATTGCCTGAATATATTCACAAAGCCCGCACATTACCAAAAAGCAATATCAGTGATAATTTATCTGCAAAACAGGATTCAGAAAAACCTGAAGCGAAACAATTGAATTTGTTTTGAAAAAAGGAAGCCTTTTAATGAATCATGCTGAAAAACTTAAACAAATGATCTTAGATAAATCTGCCCAGGTTGCCATACTGGGTCTTGGTTATGTTGGTTTGCCTTTAGCTGTGGCTTTTGCCGAGTCTGGCTTTAAGGTTACTGGAATTGACCCAGCAACAGAAAAAATTGAAAAACTTAATCAGGGCTATAGCTACGTGATGGACATTCCTGACTCACAGCTCAAACCATTGGTGTTGAACGGAATGCTGAGAGGGACCACTGATTTTTCTGCTCTGCAACAGATTGATGCAGTAAGCATTTGCGTACCAACACCGCTGCGCAAAACAGGAGATCCGGATCTTTCTTACATAATAAATGCCACGAATTCACTCAAAGATTTCATCCATCCAGGCATGATCATCGTCCTTGAATCAACCACCTACCCGGGAACAACGCGTGAATTGGTGTTGCCAAAATTGGAAGAAGGTAAAGGGCTAAAGGTGGGGAAAGATTTTTTCCTGGCTTTTTCACCTGAACGGGTAGATCCTGGAAGAAAAGACTGGACTACAACCAACACACCCAAGGTGATTGGCGGAATTACCGAAACCTGCAAAGAATTAGCAACTCTCTGGTACAAACAAGCAATACAAAAAGTGCTGGCAGTTTCCTCCGCAGAAGTGGCGGAAATGGCAAAGATTTTGGAGAACACATTTCGAATGATTAATATCGGCCTGGTCAACGAGATGGCTATCATGTGCGACCGGTTGGGGGTTGATGTCTGGGAGGTTATCGAAGCAGCAGCCACCAAACCTTTTGGTTTTATGAAATTTACCCCAGGTCCAGGCTTGGGTGGTCACTGCATTCCCATTGATCCGCTTTACCTTTCATGGAAATTGCGTTCACTCCACTACTCCGCAAGATTTATTGACCTTGCTTCTGAAATCAATACCAATATGCCACGCTTTACCGTGGGGAAAATACAGGATGCGCTCAATCAACGTGGAAAAGCATTAAAAGGCAGCTACATTCTAATTCTGGGAGTTGCCTATAAGGCAAATATTGATGATGTGCGCGAATCACCAGCTCTGGACATTATACATCTCCTCAAGCAGAAAGGGGCTGAGGTATGTTATCACGACCCTTACATTGCTTCTATTTCACATGATGAATGGGAAATGCAAAGCACCACAGATTATTTACAGGCAGCAAAAAATTCAGATTGTGTGGTCATCGTAACCGATCACAATGTATATGATTTCTCTGCAATTCTCTCTTCGGCCAAATTGATCATCGATACACGCAATGCATTGAAATTGCAGGGTAAATCCCATCCCAAGGTAGTCAGGTTGTAAATTAATGCCAACTTACCTCGTCACCGGTGCAGCAGGATTTATTGCCTCACGTGTCTGCGAATTTTTATTGGAAGATAATCACCAAGTAATAGGGATGGATAACCTGGATGATACTTATGATGTCCGTTTAAAGCAGTGGCGCTTGAACCGTTTAATTAAGTTTTCAAATTTTTACTTCTATCAGCAGGATATCTGTCAACGTGAACGGGTAACCGAAATCCTACACCAGCATCCTAGGCCAGATGCCATCATTAATTTGGCTGCTAAAGCAGGTGTGCGCGATTCGATTCAGGATCCCTGGTCATACTATCAAACTAATCTAATCGGAACGCTTAACCTTTTGGAAATCGCCAAGCAGCTAAGTGTTAAGAAATTTATCTTGGCGTCAACATCCAGCATTTATGGTGAAAATGCTCCATATCCAACACCGGAGAATGCCGAGAGCAGCTACCCGCTTCAACCTTATGCAGCAAGCAAGAAGGCTGCTGAAGTGCTTTGCTACAGTTATCACTATCTATTTAACCTGGATATCACCGTGGTGCGTTATTTCACCGTATACGGGCCTGCGGGCAGGCCTGGCATGGTGATGTTTCGCTTTACCCAATGGATATCAGAAAACAAACCTGTGATTGTCTACGGTGATGGGCTGCAAACCCGTGGCTTTACTTATCTGGATGATATCGCCCGGGGGACAATTAGCGCTTTGAAGCCTCTTGGATTTGAAATCATCAACCTAGGTGGCCATCAAACCATAACCATACTGAACCTGATAGATCAACTTGAAAAAATCATTAACAAAAAAGCACAGGTCGAATTTCAACCTGCACATAAAGCGGACATGTCCGCCAGTTGGGCAGACACAACCAAAGCCAAACAAATACTCGGTTGGAACCCGCAGATTGATTTGGAAAGCGGCTTACCCAAAATTGTCGATTGGTACAACCAGGAGCGTTCATGGGCTAGTCAGGTGGACACATCTAAATGAATCATCTCGATTCAGTTTGGCAGCAATTCCGTAATGACACTTTGCTACAAAAAGTAGTAAAAAATTCTGGTTATCTCTTGAGTAGCAATGTATTTTCAATGGGGATGAGCATTGTGCAGAGCATTCTAGCAGGACGATTGTTGGGGGTTGTAGGATTTGGAATCATTGGCACAGTTACCGTGTTCGCCTCTACACTTAACCGTCTACTATCCTTCCGCATGAATGAACTGGTGGTGAAGTATTATGGCGAGGCAATTACCTTAAACAATCCCAACCGTGCCGCGGCGGTGATTAAAGTCGCTGCCTTGGCAGAAGCAATTAGTGCAATTCTCTCATTTCTTATCTTATCCATCTTTGCCCCATTGGCAGCCGCTCATCTGGCTGACGATCCAGCTATCGCTGCTTACTTCATTTTATATGGTACGATCATTCTGGCTAATCTGACTTATGAATCCTTCCTTGGTGTACTGCAGGTCAGCAACAAGTTCCGCAGCCAGGCATTAATTAATCTCATTTCCAGTTTGTTCACTCTCTTAATCATTGCGTGGGCTTTCCTCACCAAGCGTGGGATGGTTGAAGTCATTTTAGCTTATATGGTAGGGAAATATATATTAGGTATCAGCACAATCCTGTTGGGGATTCACAATGTTAACCAAACACTTGGAACAGGATGGTGGCGGACCTCACTTAAACACTTACCACCAACCAATGAATTAATTAAATTCGCATTCAGCACGAACCTGAGCAGCACCATTATTATGTTGGTGAGAGATAATGAAGTTCTCTGGGTGGCATATTTTCTCACCCCAGTGGAAGTGGGTTATACCAAGACCGCACTGGCAATTCTTAATTTGGTTCAAATGCCCATCACCCCCTTCATCAGTACTACCTACCCCGAAATCAATTGTGCAGTGGTTGAAAAAAATTGGAAACTTGTCCGTGAGCTGCTTAGAAAGGTGACGTTTATTTCAGGCAGTTGGACAATCCTGACTGGGCTAGGGCTGGGTATTTTCGGCCGCTGGTTGTTATCGATATATGGACCAGAATTTATACCTGCCTACACTCCTATGCTCATTTTTCTCATGGGTTTGGGATTTGCAAACATATTTTTCTGGAATCGTCCATTGCTGTTATCCTTGGGTCTTCCCCTCGTTCCTTATCGTATCAGCTTGTGGTGTGGCATTGCCAAAGTAGCTCTGGCTTTTCTGCTTGTTCCTCGACTGGGAATCAATTTTGAAGCCTTATTGCTTTCCGCTTTCTTTGTAATCTCGGTATCATGGATTATCCTGCTGGGATTCAAAGAAATTCACCGGCGGGAACAGGCAACCATGGAGAAAGCTATTGCATGAAAATCGCCTGCATTACAACCTCACATATCCCTTCCAATACTGCCAACAGCATTCAGGCAATGAAAGTCTGCCATGCCCTCTCTCAATTGGGTAATGATATACAACTTTGGGCACCTCATTATCAAACCGCTCAGTGGCAAACACTGGCTGAAAAATACGGGCTCTCAAAACCCTTTCAGGTATCCTGGCTGAAATTCACCCCTGGATTAAAACAATATGATTTCGCCATAAAATCATATCGTGCTGCCATGCAATGGGGCGCCCAGCTGATCTACACATGGACCTTACAGGTTGCCTCAATAGCCAGCCTGTGTAAAAAACCTGTGGCATTGGAATTGCATGATTACCCCACAGGTCATCTCGGACCCACATTATTTCGAATTTTTATGCAGGCTCCTGGTAAAAAATTGGTTCTCACCACTACCCATGCACTCGCACAAGGAATACAGCAGAAGTTCAATATGACAATCCCAAATAACTCCCTGCAAATCGCTCCTAATGGAACTGACCCTGAACGTTATGCTGATCTTCCCTCTTCGAAAATTGCTAGGCGAAAGCTGAAATTAAAAGATAAATTTACCGTTGCCTATACAGGGCATTTTTATCGCGGGCGGGGAATAGAAATACTGCTTGGCATAGCACGCTCCTTAACAAACCTGCAATTCCTCTGGATTGGTGGGCGTGATGAAGATGTGGCTCCATGGCAGGAAAAACTCGCTCAGGAAAAGATAAATAACGTAATAATCACTGGATTTATTGAAAATACCCGTCTGCCTCTTTATCAGGCTGCAGCGGACTTGCTGGTGATGCCTTATGAGCGTGAGATTTCTGGGAGCAGTGGGGGAAACATTGTCAAAGTAATTAATCCAATGAAAATGTTCGATTACTTGGCAAGTGGTCGCCCAATCATCGCGAGTGATATCCCGGTATTCCATGAAATATTGAATGAAAAAAATGCATTCTTTTGTCCACCGGAGGACGTGAAAGCCTGGGTTTCTGCAATCCTATTCCTATTAGACAATCCGCAGAAACGGAAAATGCTCGCCCGTCAGGCGAGAGAAGACGCACAACGTTATTCTTGGAAATCGCGATCACAAATTACCTTAGCAAAATTGGATAACCTATTAAAATCGTAACAGAACCATGCGCAATCGCCACACATCAAAGACCCAGCCTTCCATTTATCTCATATCTATATCTGCTTGTATTATTGGTATTGCAGTTGCTTGGATTAACCCTGGAACCTCTCCTCTGCGTGGTTGGTTAGCTGGAACCCTCCTAGCTCTGATTTGTTTAATAGTTTTGCGTTGGGGGTGTCAAATCAACGCCAACCCAACTCGAATTGCGTGGATAACCTTATTGGCTTTCTATATCCGCCTGATAATTGGTTTCGCTCTCTTCGTCACATTACCTTTCTGGGGATATGATGAAGAACCTCCCAATCATGGTTATTTATATCTGGATGCCTACCGCCGTGATTCGGATGCTTGGTTGCTCGCCAATTCAGATAGTTCATTACTAAACGCTTTTGGTCAGGAATTTGCTACCGACCAATATGGGGGATTATTATCGCTAAGTGCTGGAATATACCGCTTAGTTAGCCCTGACTTCCATCGCCCATTATTGATTCTGATAATCACCTCCTTTGGTACTGCACTTGGTGTGCCTTTTCTATGGAGCGCAGTAAGGAAACGCTGGAATGAGCCACTGGCCAATTTAACCATCTGGCTTTTTACTTTGTATCCTGAAAGCATTATCCTCGCCAGCAGCCAAATGCGGGAACCTTTTCTGATCGGATGTAGCGCACTATCATTTTGGGGTGTCGTTCACTGGCA
>Ga0067045_1028238_pt1 | contig 38567 bp, 30 predicted proteins | sample TerdegcTABiofilm_FD_59184 | JGI IMG/M metagenome (GOLD analysis project Ga0067045, IMG submission 59184) | Combined Assembly of (Gp0054472, Gp0054536) Wastewater bioreactor microbial communities from Singapore -Terephthalate degrading... | reverse complement strand
GGCGGAGTCCTCGCCGGGCACCCAGTTCCCGGGCGCCCGGGCCTCGGGCGACACCGCCAAGGCCGGTTGGCTCCCCGAGCGCGGCGGCCGTCCCAGTGCGAGCATCTCCTCCAACCGGCCGACACTGGTCGCCCCAACCTCCCGGTCCACTTCCCGGCCATCGACGAGCATCACGAAGCACGGAATGCCGCGAACAGCGAACCGCGACGCCGTGGCCGGGTCGTGCTGGACGTTGATCTTCCGAACCGGGTATCCCTTGGCCGCCAGTTGCCCGACCACAGGGGCCATCGCCCTGCACGGACCGCATGAGTCGCTGTAGAAATCCAGAAGTACGGTTTCGCCCCCGCCGCAGAGATAGAGCGCGAGAACGGCAGCCTGCAATGAACCCATCGTCCACCTCCTCAACGTGCGCGATCGTTTCCTCCGTCGACCCAAGGGTCGCGCACGATCCGGGGTGAGGAGACAGGGAGAGACCTTCAGCGAGGCGAAGCGGGACGGGTGGGAAGCGAATGCGGAGGTGTGCGTTGGATGGGTCGAGACTGCTTCGCCACGCGTCCGGTGCTTGAACCGGCGACTTCCCTGTCACCTTCCTTCCGGAGGATCGTGCACCGCCGCATGCGTCGTCCGGGCCGAGTGCGGTCTCGGCCGCGGATGCTCACTTCGCGACGGCCGACGGTACGCTCGCGTCGAACTCCTTTTCGTGAATCAACATGCACGCGGATCTCGATGCGGGCGTTCCTTCCTGGGGACCGCATCGAACGGGAGCAGCATTCTCACCGGAAGCCCACTTTGCCACAATCTCAACTTTTCGCTTTTTTGGACGCGGCCGCACAAATCCACCCCGCAGGACACCCCAGCGAGCCCGTGCCGCTCCCCGCCCTTTTTCGCTCCCCGCACACACCGTCCCCAACGCGACGCGAATTCCTCGGCCATTGCCCCAGATCGGGCAAAGGTCTATATTCGTTCCCGGCCCGCTGCCCGCATTTTCCCACTCGGCAAGCGGGACCCGCGTGATATTCTTGGGGGGGTACAAGATGAACCTCAACGACGTCAAATACAACCGCTTTGCCCTGGTCCGAGAGATGTTGGAAACGCCCGCGATCGTTGGGCGTTTCGACTTTGCACAGTCCGTCCAGGCTGCCGAAGCAGCCAAGCAGTCTGGCAAGCTCTTTCTCACCGGAGAGGGCTCCAGCCGGATCTTCCCGGCCAAGAACCTCATGGTCGACCGCCTGCGCCTCGGGGTGCCCCTCAGCGTGTTCACCGAGGGCGCTCGCCAGGCGCACGAATACCAGCTCGCCGATTTCGTCGTCTTTGGGGCCAGCAACAGTGGCAAGACGAAGGAAGTCGTTTCGCTGTTTACCCAGCTTGCCAAGCAGGGGCACCAGGCCCGTTTTGGGCTGACGGCCAATGCAGGCACCCCGCTAGAGGGGCTGTGCAACCGTTGTTATACCCTCGGCTGTGGCAAGGAAGACGCCGTGGCGGCCACCAAGAGTGTGGTCGAGCAGGCCCTCTTCTACCGTTCGCTCCTGGGACCCTTCGAGGCTGGGCAAAGCCCCTTGGTGCGGAATCAACGCGAAGCAGGCGAGAAGGCCCAACAGGTCCTTGAGGCGGAACTCGATCCGGAGCTGGTCCGCTCGATCGCCGCGGCGCCCACCGTGTACTTCGCGGGCCGGAACAACGGCGTGGCCGAAGAACTCGCCCTCAAGACCAACGAAATCACCCACAAGAAGAGCGATTACCTCGAGGGGACCTACGCCGTCCACGGGATCGAGGAGGTGATGCGCGGCGACGAGGTCGTCATCGTCGTCGACCCCTTCCCCACCGAAATGCAGAAGTTCAAGGAAGTGCTCGTCGACGGGGTGGGCCTGAAGGTCATCGCCGTGGCCGGCCGGGAGACGATCTTCCCCACGATCCGCATTCCCGAGGTGGAGGGCTACCAGTCCGTGCTCCAACTGCTGGCCGGCTGGAACATCCTGGTGAGCGTGGGCGTGGCCCTGGGAATCAACTTAGACAAGGCGGAGCGGGCACGGAAGATCGGCAACGAAGTGGCGCCGGCGCCGTAGGGGACCGGGGAATTGGATTGGTCTTGGGTTTTGGGTTTTGGGTCTTGGGTTTTGGGCCCCGGGGAGCTGCACTCGCAAAGGCCAAGGCCCCAAGTCCTAAGACCAAAGACCTAAGACCAAAGCCCCAAAACCAAAGACCGCTTGCCAAGGTAGCTTTCGTCAGAGTTGGAGAGGGAGGGATACTCGATTGTCGCACGGAATTACCTACTATCGTCGCAAGGCGGGGGCCACGCAGGTCACGTCGGACATCGCCGAGCTGCTGCCCGACTGGCAGGGCGAGCGCGAGTGCTGGATGTTCGTCTCCGCCCACGACGACGACATCGTCACCGGCGCCGGCTTGACCTTCCAGGCCGCACTGGCTGAGGGGGTTCAAGTTCATGCGGTGATTACCACGGACGGGCGGATGGGCTACTGCAAGTTCACCCAGCGCCGCTCGATTTCCGAGATCCGCCAGGCCGAGGCGGAGCAGTCGTTTCAGATCCTCGGGCTGCCCGAGGATCATCTCCACCTGCTCCACTTCCCCGACTGCAATCTGAACCCGTACCGCGGGCGCCACTTCGCCACGATCGGCGATCCGACCGAGGTGGAAGGGGCCAGCGGCTTGCAGAATGCTTACCCGCACATCCTCCGCCAGATCCGGCCCACCCGGGTCTTCTTGCCGACGATCAGCGATCTGCACCCCGATCACCGGATCGTCAACGAGGAGATGCTGATCAGCCTGTTCCACGCTCAGGGGAACATCTGGCCCGAATTAGGCACTCCGATCGAGACCGTCCCGGCCGTGTACGAGTACGCCACCTACTGCGACTTCCCCCAGGCGCCGCAACTGCGGATCGTAACGCCCGAAGCCATGCTGGAGACCAAACTCCGGGCCATCAAGGCCTACGCCAGCCAGGAGCAGATCGACGTCTTGATCGACGTACAGCGCAAGGCCGGCCCGCAGGAGTACGTCCGCGAGATCGAGTTCAACTTCTACTCCCCGCAACAATATGAGAGACTCTTTGAAGAGGGCCTCGGGGACGGGGACTAGGGACTTGTGGATCTCGTTCCCACGCGGAGCGTGGGAATGAGGTGAAGGCAAGAAAATGCTCCCAAGAATCTGCTATCTCGGCGACGACACGCTTCAAGGGGCTGCGGCCTACCTGGCAGGGGTCATGGCCCATTTCGGCCTGCCGTACGACCACGTGGCCAGCCCGGAGTCGCCCGACCCGGAGTTCGCCTCGCGGCAATATGCCCTGTACGTGGTCAGCGATTACCCCTCCTCCCGCTTTCGCAAAGGAGAGATGACGCACATCGCCGAATGCGTCCGCGGCGGCTCGGGCCTGCTGATGCTGGGGGGCTGGGAGAGTTTCTTCGGCAAGTCGGGTCAATACCACCGGTCGCCGCTGGCGGAGGTGTTGCCGATTGCCATGCTCGACAGCGACGACCGCCGCAACGCCGCGCAGCCGTGCTTGATCGAGAAAGTGGCCGACCATCCGATCCTTGAAGGACTCCCCTGGGACCGCCCGCCAGGAATCGGGGGCTACAACGCCTTTGCAGCAAAGGCGAAGTCGGAAACCCTGCTCCGCTGTGTCCGGTTCCGTGTGGAAACGAAGGGGAACGGGAACGTATTCAAGTTTCGCCGCGGAGAGCCGGCCCCGCTGTTGGTGGTCGACACGTGGGGCGAGGGCCGCACGGCCGCCCTGGCGACCGATGCCGCCCCCCACTGGGTAGGGGGCCTGGTCGACTGGGGCGATCGCAGAGTCATTCAGGAAGTCCCCGGCGGCTCCATTGAGGTCGGCAATTGGTACGCGGAGTTCTTTAGAAACCTGCTGGTGTGGACGGGGAGAGGGATTAGGGATTAGGGATTAGGGATTAGGGACCATCCATCATGCTTCAAGGCAACGCCATTATCGGTCAAAGCGGCGGTCCGACGAGTGTCATCAATGCCAGCTTGTGCGGCGTCGTCCAGGGTTGGCTCGACGCGAAGCCATCGGGCCGCGTTCTCGGGATGCGGTTCGGCATCGACGGGTTCATGCGGGGCGAGGTGATCGACCTCGGACGCGAGGACGCCGCCACGCGGGAACGCCTGCGCACGACCCCAAGCTCGGCGTTGGGCAGTTCGCGTCACAAGCTCCGCGACGCCGATTTCGAGCCGATCCTGGCCATGCTCCGCAAGCACGACATCCGTTATTTCTTCTTGATCGGCGGCAACGACACGATGGACACGATCCACCGCGTCGAGGCGTATTGCCGCGAGAAGGGATATCCGCTGGTGGGCGTCGGCGTGCCGAAGACGGTCGACAACGACCTGTTCGGCACGGACCACACGCCCGGGTTCGGCAGTGCGGCCCGCTACGTGGCCCTCTCTGTGAAGCAGGCCGGCATGCTCGCCCGCGACATGAAGCGGGTCGACCAGTACGTGATCTTCCAGACGGTGGGCCGTTCGGCCGGCTGGCTGCCCGCCTCGGCCGCCCTGGCCCGGTCGGCCGACGACGACGCCCCCCACATCATCCTTATGCCCGAGCGGCCGTTCGACCGCGAGCAATTCCTGGCCGGCGTGAAGGAGTGCTACGAGAAATACGGCTGGTGCAGCGTCGTGTGCGGCGAGGGGATCTGTTATGCCGACGGGACCCCGGTGAGCGCGTCGACCACGACCGACACGTTCAAGAACGTCGAGTTCGGGGCCATGGGCGGGACCAGCGCGGCCATGATGCTCCACCGAATGATCGGCGATGCCCTGAAATGGCGGGGCGAGTTCCAGGTGTGCGAGTCGCTGGCGATGTGCGCGGCCGACCGCATCAGCCTGCCGGACCTCGACGAGGCGTTCGCCTGCGGCCGCAGGGCCGTGGAACTGGCCGCGCAAGGGACCTCCGGGGTCATGGTAAACCTCGTCCGGGAGTCGAGCCAGCCGTACCGCTGGTCGCTGGGGACCGTGCCGCTGGCCGACGTGGCGGTCCGCGCCAAGCCGATGCCCGACGAGTTCATCGCCCCCTCGGGCACCGACGTGACGCCGGCCTTCCTCGACTACGTGCGTCCCCTGGTCGGCCCCCTGCCCGACTACGCCCGGCTCCAAGGCATCCCGGCCTGAACCCGGAATTGTGGCCCCCGCCGCGGCAGGTTATGCTTCAGCATAACCGAATCTCGGAAAGGGTACCGAATCCGGGACGGGTCATGCTGAAGCATAACCTACCGTTGCCGCGGTGCGATGTCCGCCCTACCTCTGATCTCAAGCGATTGCCCATGACTCAACCACGCGAAACCATCTCGAAGGAAAAGGCCCAGTCGCCCTTCTTTGTGGGCCTGGACCTGGGCGGAACGAACATCAAGGTTGGCGTGGTCGACGACCTCGGCCGGACCCTTTCGTACCTGACGATCCGTACCGAAGTCGAGCGCGGGCCCGACGACGCGGCCCGACGCATGGGCGAGGCGATCCATGCGGCGACCCGCGAGGCCGGGCTGAATCCGGCCGACGTGGCCCGGGTCGGGCTCGGCTCGCCCGGCACTATGGACATCCCCGCCGGAAAGCTCGTCGATCCGGCCAACCTGGCCGGCTGGCAGCATTACCCGATCCGCGACCGGGTGGCCGAGGCCTGCGGGCTGCCGGTCTCCTTTGCCAACGACGCCAGGGCGGCTGCCTACGGCGAGCTGTGGCTCGGCTCCGGCAAGGGCTATGGGAGCCTGATCCTCCTGACCCTCGGCACGGGCATCGGCTGCGGGATCATCATCGGCGACTTGATCCTCGACGGGGCCCACAGCCACGGCGGCGAGTTCGGCCATTCGATCATCGACTACGACGACAATGCCCGGGTGTGCGGCTGCAAGAAACGCGGCCATTTCGAGGCCTACGCCAGCGCCACGGCCGTGACCCTGCGGACTCAGGAAGCCCTCGACGCCGGACGCACCAGTTCCCTCACGCAACGGCTGGCCGCCGGGGCGGGACTCTCGCCCAAGCTCGTGGCCGAAGAGGCCGACGCCGGCGACGCCCTCTCCCTGGAGATCATCCTCGATACGGCAGGGTACCTGGGCGTGGGGATCGTGAACCTGATGCACACGATCGACCCGGAGGTGATCCTGCTGGGCGGGGCCATGACGTTCGGCGGCAAGTCCTCGCCGCTGGGCCGGAAGTTCCTCGCCCGCGTGCAGGAAGAAATCCACCGCCGCGCCTACAAGTTCCTCGCCGAGCGCACCGTGATCGACTTCGCCACCCTCGGCGGCGACGCCGGCTACCTCGGCGCCGCAGGCATCGCCCGAAGGGATCACGGCAAGGGGGCGACTCCCTAGGCGGCCAAACAGCGCGGAAGAAGAAGGACGAGGGGAGGTGAAAGGCCGGTTGAACTGGAACGGTGAGTGGGTGTCCGGTTCTGTCCCCCTCCCATTGGCCTCTTCCCGAGCCGCGTTAGCGGCGGCAGATGCTAGCCCATGGCGCGAGCCATGGGCTACGGTCTTACGCTCCTTCGGAGCTGAGAGCGCGAGGCGCATTGCCATTGCATTCTGTGTGCGATCGTTCAAGCGCCTTCGGAACAAGATCGAAGTCCAAACGCGGGAAGACGCAACCCGCCGCTTCACCCCGCCAGCATGGAAGCCCTATTCCGCGTCCCATGCCGCCCCGCGGCTTCGCCGCGTGACGGCATGCCACACAAGTTGGCGACGTATCCATCGAACATCCTCTCGATAGGCAACAGACGGCCCATCGGGGGTATGGCACGCTCCACAGTCCTGGCGGCCTCTCCAGCGGAAATGGTCGCTCGTGGGTCGGCGTTGACGCGGCCGGGCGGGGGGAAGATCCATGGGGTCGACGCCGTAACGCATTACGGCAAAGGAACATAAAGGGGACTGCAATCGAAGCTGGCCGAAGAGGACAATTGGCCTTTGCCTGGCGTTGGACTTTGAGTAGTATCCGCCCACCTTTCCCCCGTTCGGGATGCTCCTCGGTAGTTTTCTTGTCCCTTAACCGGCCTCCGACACACGGGGGCTGCCGCGGTGGAACGACATCGAGTCCACCCTAACGAGCAGCAGATTGGGATGCGTTGCATGGCATGTCCTTCGGCTGAGAAATGCAGGCCAAGGCCCTGCGTGGCGGGCCTGGCCGTGGCACTGGCCGCCGTGTTGCTCGCTCCCGGATGCGCGGAGCGAGTCTATCGCGCCAACAGGCTGCCGGCTGAGCTTGTCGCCAGGCCCCCGGTTCCGATCGATACGATCAACTTGTCGGGCCTCGCGGATCCTCCACTCCAGACCGACGTGGTGTGTCCCGGGGACGTGCTCGATATTGCCATGGTTACCGACTTCAGCAAGCTGACAACGTCGGTCGCGCCCGCCCGGGTCGCGGCGGACGGCAGCGTGGAGGTCCCGCTGGTTGGCAGGGTCCAGGTCGCCGGCATGGAGTTGGAGCAGGCGGAGCAGGTCGTTGCGGCTGAGGCCCGCGTCCGGGGCATCTTCCGCAATCCGTCCATTACGCTGACCATGAGGCAGCCTCGCACCAACCGGATCACGGTGGTGGGGGCGGTCCAGGAGCCCGGAGTCCAGGAGTTGCCCCGGATGTCGAGCACCTTGCTGGCAGCCTTGGTCGCGGCGGGGGGATTGACGAAGGAGGCCGGGCCGGACGTCGAGATCCGACGCACCAAGTCGGACGGTGGAGCCCCCATCAGGCTGAGCCCCGGTGCCGAGGGGGCGCTGTTATCCCATGAGCAACCCCTGGGCTTGGCGGGTCCGTCGGTCCTCCACGTGAATCTGGCGACCGCTGCCCGCGACCGGAAGACACCCTACCTCCTCGAAGACGGCGACGTGGTCCACGTCATCAAACGGGACGTTCCGCCGGTTTCCGTCATCGGGTTGGTGCAGAAGCCGGGGGAACTGGAGTATCCGCTCAATCGTCCTCTCTACTTTCTCGATGCGCTGGCGATGGCCGGCGGCACTTCGAGCCCCGTGGCCGACAAGGTCCTCATCCTCCGTCGCCCAGCAGGGCAGAAGGACGCGGTCGGCATCGAAGTCACCATCCAGAATGCGAAGCGGGGCAGCGACAATATCGAGTTGCAGCCCGGGGATACGGTCTCCGTGGAGAGAACGCCGGCGACCGTGGTCGTCGACACCCTCCAGACGTTCTTCCGCGTCGGTTTTACCAGTGCTCTTCCTGGTCTCTGACGTCAGGCAGCCATGATACAAGAATGCTCCGGTGCGGTGACAGACGGCGACGCGGGCAGCCCGTCGGGCGCGATGGTCGCCCAGAATCTGCTCCGTTTCGTGCTGGCAGTCCGTTACCGCAAGAACGTGGTGCTGGCAACGCTTACGGCCGCCGCGCTATTGGGCGGCCTCTACTACGCCACGGCGACCCGGCTCTATTCCGCAAAAGCCGCCATCCTCGTCACGCAGGTCGGCGGGGACCAGCTCGACACCTCGATGACGGGCGAGGAGTCGCAGCGGCGCAACACGATGCCGACGTTCGAGAACATGCTCCGCAGTGCGAAAGTGTTGGAGCGGGCCCTGGAGAGCCTCCCCCCGGCAGACCGCATCGACCTTAGGAACGTTCCCAAGGAGCGATGGGTGGAGACCGTCCAGAAGAACCTGTCGGCGCGGACCATCCGCGCCACCAGCATTCTCGATGTCAACTACTGTTCGCGCGATCCGATCGTCGCGGTTCATGTGGTGGACGCCGTCGTCCAGTCCTACCTGGACACCATGCGGGAGATGCACGCCGGGACGACGGCCCAGTTGATGGAGCAGTTGGTGAAGCAACGGACCGAGATCGGCAAGAGCCTCCAGGCCGTTCAGGAACGGCTGGTCGAGGCCCGCCGGGAGTTGAACGACATCAAGTTCGATTCCGAGACCAAGACGCTTCACCCCATGCTGGAACGCTGCGTCTTCTTCAACAACGCGTTGATCGACTTGCAGAAGCAGCGCGCCGAGCTCGAGGCCTCGTGGAAGGCGATCGGCGAAGCGATCCGCACGGGCCAGGACTTCGGTCCACACCTGGTCACCGCAGGGGACGTGGCGGGCAAAGAGATCCTGATGAATATGCTGGGGCTCGGCCCGCGCGACTCCTACGCCCAGGCCAATCTCGAGCAGCGCCTCATGGAAGACCGCGCCGAGCTCCTGCGCATGCAGGCGGACTTGGGGCCGAATCACCCGAATATCCTGGCCCTCGGCGAGCGAGTCGCCAGGACCGAGCAGTTCCTTGCCGGGTACCAGGACCGGCTTCAGGAGCGGATCGGGGAACTCCGCAAGGGACGACTCGGACCGTGGCTTCTGGAGGTCGTGCGGCAGCGTCTCGACGAGATGGTCGAGAAGGAACGCCAACTCCAGGCGCGTTTCGACGACGCCCGACAGCAGGCCGTCGGACTCAGCGGCCAGTTGCTCCAGATTCAGAGCCTGGAGCGCGACGAGCGTCGGTTCAGCGAGGAATACGACCAACTCTTCAAGAAGATCACGGAGTTGGACCTGAGAAGAGACGGCTCCGACGTCCGCACGGCGGTGATCCAGCAGCCGCAGCCGTCGAAGCGCCCGGTATCGCCCCGCCTCAGCTACGTGGTCCTTCTTTCCTTGATGGGAGGTTTTGGAACGGGGCTCGCCCTGGTTCATCTCCTGGACGCCCTGGACGACCGCTTCCGTTCTCTCGACGAGATGCAGAGCCGGCTCGGCGTGGCCGTGTTGGCAATGGTCCAGCAAATGAACCGAGGGGATGTCGCCGGTCTGGAGGCGATCACGATGCACGCCGACCCCTCGTCTCCGGAGAGCGAGGCGTTCCGGACGCTCCGCACGGCCCTCGACCTGGCCCACCCGGACGCGAGGCAAATCGTCATTTCCAGCGCCGAGCCCGGCGACGGCAAGACGACCGTGTTGGCGAACCTGGCCGTCGGATACGCCCAGTCGAACAAGAAGACCCTCCTGATCGACGCCGACCTGCGACGCCCCGGCCTGACGCGCATGATGGAAATGCGCGGCATGCGAGGCCTGTCGGAAATCCTCCGCTCCAACGACGACGTGGGCGAACTGGCGGCCATCCACATCCAGGCTTCCGGGATCGAGGGACTGGATGTCCTTGCGTCCGGACCTCGGCCGACCAATCCCCACGAACTCCTGGCCAGTGCGCGCTTCTCGCAATTCCTGGCGTGGGCGGCGGGGGTCTACGATCAGATCCTCATCGACAGCCCGCCGACCCTGGCCACCAGCGATACCGCGATCATCGGCCGGCTGGTCGACGGCGTGATGCTCGTCGTCCAGCCCGCCAAGAATCGCCGCCGGCTGGTGACCCGCGTGGTGGAGAGTTACTCGATGCTGAAGATTCCCATCCTCGGCCTCGTGATCAACCGCGTCGGGTCCGATGGAGACCACGGCTATTACAGCTACCACAGCGGGTACGGTTACGGGTACGGCTACGGGTACGGCTACGGATACGGGGCCGACCAAGGCAGCCAGGAAGAAGGCGGGGAAGATGCAGGGGGCGAGGAGCAAGGTTCCCAACTCGACCGGAACGAGCGCGAACAGCCGGTCCGCGTGATCCGCCGCCGAGTAGCCTAGGATACCAAACATGCCGGGAGGCCGTGCCAGAGCGAACGCGTCGATCCGGTCCTTCTCGGACCTCGGGGGGCACCGCGCGGAGCACCCGGCCGCCCGTGTGGTCGACCTCGCGTTGGCCGGATGTATCTTCGTCGTGCCCTGGCTGATGGGTGGACAGCATCCCCTGGGACAGGCCCTGCTGGTCGCGCTTGCCGTGACGGCGGCAGGGGCCTGGGCCCTTGGTCAGGCGTCGCTTCCCGTTGCTTCGTTTCGTCCCACGTGGGCCGCGTGGCTGCTTCTGGCAGGAGTGGGCGTGCTCGTGGTCCAGATCGTGCCTCTGCCCGAGTGGCTCCTCGAACGGCTCAGCCCCAAGATCGGCGAGTTGCTGCCCCTGTGGCATTCGCAGGAGAATGCGCCGGCTCAGTGCGGCATCTGGCAGACCTTGTCGCTCACTCCCACCGCGACTCGTGACGGACTGATCCTGCTATCGGCCTATCTGCTGCTATTCGTAGTCCTCGTACACCGCATGGACCGTGTAGAAGACGTTGAGAGACTCCTGCGGTGGACGGGCTGTGCGGCTGCACTCATGGCCGTCTTCGGATTGGTGCAGTACTTCACGAACAACGGCAAGTTCTTCTGGTTCTATGAGCATCCCTACAAAACGACCGCCGAAGTCGTCAAAGGGAGTTTCACGAATCGAAACCACTTCGCAGAATTTCTGGCTTTGGGCACCGGTCCGCTCCTGTGGTGGGTCCAGGAGGGGTTCCGCAAGCATCGGGCACGCCACGGGAAAGTGCCGGGGGCCTTCGGATCGCCTCGCTCGGACCACGACCTCAAGACCTGCCTCTCGGCGTTGGGCCTGACGCTGGTCGTTTTCGCCGGACTGCTGTCGCTCTCGCGGGGCGGAATGGCGGCGATGCTCCTGGCGGTTTCCGTGAGCGGGGCGTTTTGCTGGCGTGCGGCGGCAGGGAGGAGCGGTCTTGTGACGATCCTGGCCGCCGTCGGGGTCCTCGTTGCCATCTCGCTCAACGTTTTCGGGCTCGACCGCGTGACTCCTCGCATCGAGGAACTCCAATCCTGCTCGGCAGAACGACTCGACAGCCAGCGCGCGCGACGATCGATCTGGACGGCCACCGGCCGAGCCATCTCCGAATTCCCACTCCTGGGGAGCGGCGTTGGGAGTCCTGTCGAAGTCTATCCCATCTACTACTCCAGTGACCTGTGGGAGGAACCGGGAGAATTCACGTACGCCGAGAGCAGCTACCTGCAAATGGGACTCGAGACCGGCAGCGTGGGCTTGATCCTCTTGTCCGCCGGGATCGCGTGCTGCGGGTTCTGGTGCGTGGGCGGCCTGATGCGATCCCAATCGTCGCGGGTCACGGCCTGCCTGGGTGCTGTGACAGGGGGGTTGGTGGCAACGGCCGCGCACGCCGCGGTCGACTTCGTCTGGTACATCCCCGCATGCATGGTGATGGTCGTCATCCTGGTGGCCTGTGCCGCCCGGCTTTGGCAGTTCTCGAAGTGCCCGGTCCCGCACGGGTCCGGGGCGATGGTCGCTCCGTGGCAGGAGAGATCGCCCCGCGGGCGGTCCTTGTCCAAGGCCGCGAGCGATTCCCGCGGCGTCTGGATGCTTCCGCGCTTCGCCTACTTGGGAGCCGCCGCAATCCTGGTGCCGGCCGGGGCATGGATGATGAAGAGCCAGGTCCGGGCCGTGCTGGCGGAGCCGGCGTGGGAAGACTACTGCAAGTCGCGGATGGCCCTGAGCAACGAACTTGAGCGCAGGCCTGAAGCCCTGGACACCGCGGGTGCCCCCGCCGCTCAACAGGCGGAGCAACAACGAATCGACCGGTTGGAATCGGTTGTGCGATGGCTGCCCGACCACCGCCGTGCCCATCTCGATCTGGCCGAGTGCTACCTGCGACTGTTCGACATGATGCAGTCGCAGGGCGAGAACCCCATGTCGCTGGCGAACCTCCGCGACGCGGCGTTGCGATCCCGTTTTCCGTCCCGGGAGGCCTTGGGGGCGTGGCTGGGGCGCGCCGTCGGACCGCATGTCCGCTATCTCGACGAAGCGCTTCGGCACGTGCGATGCTCTCTGGCGTTATGCCCGGTTCAAGGTCGCGCGTACGTGTATCTTGCGGAACTGTGCTTCCTGGAGAACTCGGGCGAGGAGGGGAAGACCGCGTGCATCGCCCAGGCGATCCGAGTCCGACCGTTCGACGGGGAGGTGCTCTTTGCCGGCGCCAGAGAGGCGCTTCTCGCCGGCGACTACGACCGCTGGTTGACGTTGGCCCGCCAATCGTTCCAGGCCGGACGACGTCAGCAGCGGAGGCTGATCACCGACCTCATCAGCCGTACTCCGCCCGAGGGATTGGAGGAGATGATTCAGATGGTGGTCCGGGAGTTCCAGCCGGATTGGACGGCGCTTCGCATGCTCTACTTCAGGGCCCAACAACGCGGCCAGCCCGAACAACTGGTCTGGCTTCGGCGTCGCTGCGCCGAGCAGGCCGAGGCGGACGCCAGGCTGACGCGGGGTGAGGCGGCCGCGGAATTGTGGAACGAGGCCCGCAAGTTCTATGCGGCGAATCAGGAGGGGGATCGAGCGTTCGAGTGCGCGAAGAATGCCGTGGCCAGCGATCCCAATGACTTTGCGGCAAGGTACGGGTTCGGGCTCGCTCTGCTGGAGCAGGGACAGCCGGAGGAGGCCGAGTCGCATCTCCGCTGGTGCTTGCAGCGACGCCCCAACGACGCGGCGGCAGAAGCCAAATGGAAGGAAGCCATCAGGAGGCGACTCGACCGCGAGCACGAAACGGCCACACGGAAGAACGATCGCCGATACACGTATTGAGGGCCTATCCAGTGACGTGGCACAGCCGCCTCGGCTGTGCCGAATTGCCCAGCACAGCCGGGGGCGGCTGTGCCACAGATTGCCCTGGGGATAAGCTCCAAGGTTTTCATTGACGACGTATCGTGGAGAGATCCTTGCTGAAGCACCATAAGCTCGTTTGTGTCGCCAACGAACCAGGCGAAGGGCAAGCGGAGCGGAGCCCGTGCGCGCCGATCGTGGCAGAGAATCCGGATCGAGAATACGCCGGGCCGGTCCCGGCCGCCGAAGGCCCGGAAAACCAACCCGCCGATTCGGCGCCGCCCCCGTGGTATCATGTCCGCAGCCAGTTCCTCGTCTCGGGCTTGTTCGTAGCCGTCTTCTGGGGCGTCTACTACCTCAGCTATTGGCTCCGCTTCGAGGGCGGCGTCTCGCCCACGGAAGGGGCAAGGTTCGCGATGACCGCCGGCTGGCTGGTCGCGGTCAAACTGATTGTCTTCATGGGCTTCCGTGTCCACCACGGCTGGGGACGGCAGGTCACTTTCTACGACCTGGCTGCGCTGGCCAAAGCCACCTCGGTGAGTCTGCTGATCATCCTGCTGGCCGACCGCTTCCTCGTCTCCGCCCGCCTCATTCCGCGGAGTATTTACCTGATCGACTGGGGGACGACCATCGTCGCCATCGGCGGCATCCGCGCGGTGCTCCGGGGGGTCCGGGAGTTCGCCTGGGTCCCCTTCATGCCCTCCAACCAGATCCCCACGCTGATCGTCGGTGCCAACGACATGGGTGAACTGCTCTTGAGGGCCATCATTCGCGACGGGAGGCGGACGTACCGCGTGTTGGGATTCATCGATCGGGATGGACACCGCCTTGGCGCCAAGATCGACGGCGTACCCATTATCGGCACGCTTCGCGAGACCCTGGAGCTGGCCGATCGCTTCGGAGTGGAAGAGATCCTCGTGGTGAAGGACGCACTGCCGGGCATCGAACTTCGCCCCCTCATGGAAACGGCCCGCAAGCACCGGCTCTCCGTCCGCGTGCTGCCCAGTTTCGACCAGCTCCTTTCCGGCACGGTGAGCATCCAGCCGCGCCCGGTTGCGATCGACGACCTGCTGCATCGCGAGCCGGTGGTCTTGGACATGGAATCGATCCGCCGCTGGATCGATCACCGCGTGCTTCTGGTCACCGGCAGCGCCGGGAGCATCGGATCGGAGATCTGCCGCCAGCTCCTCCAGTTCTCGCCCGAGCGGCTGGTCCTCGTCGACCGCTCCGAAAACGGACAATTCTTCCTCGAACGGGAACTCCGCAAGCACGCTCCGCGCGTCGAGATCGACGTCTGCATCGCCGACATCCTCGACCAGACGCGGATGCGAGGCATCTTGCGGCAATACCGTCCGCACGTCGTATTCCATGCGGCCGCGTACAAGCACGTCCCGCTCATGGAGTCCCATCCCGGCGAGGCCGTGAGGAACATCATCCTCGCGACGCGCCAGTTGGCGGACCTCGCGGCCCAGGGTGACACGGAATCGTTCGTCATGATCTCCACCGACAAGGCGGTCAATCCCACCAGCGTCATGGGCGCCTGCAAGCGCGTGGCCGAGATGTACGTGCAGGCGATGGCCGATTCCTCCCCGTGCCGCTTCATCACCGTGCGGTTCGGCAACGTGCTCGACTCCGCCGGGAGCGTCGTTCCGATCTTCCGCCAGCAGATCCTCGACGGAGGGCCTGTCACCGTCACCCATCCCGAGATGCGGCGGTTCTTCATGACGATTCCCGAAGCCGCCCAACTGGTCGTCCAGGCGGGCGCGATCGGCAAGGGAGGCCAGATCCTCTTGTTGGATATGGGAAAGCCGGTCCGCATCGTCGATCTGGCGGCCGACATGATCCAGTTGTCCGGCCTTCGACTCGGCGAGGACATCGCGCTGGATTTCGTCGGACTCCGCCCCGGCGAGAAGCTCTACGAAGAACTCTACTCGTCCGACGAGCAGCGACTGCCGACCTGTCACCCCAAGATCATCGTCGCCGACCACAAGCCCACGGAACCGGAGGTGATCGCCCGGGCCATTGACCGCCTCAGCCGGGTCGCCCAGAACGCGCCCGACAACGTCGTCGAGTGCCTCCGGGAATTGCTGCCGGAGTACCGCGGCCAGCGCCAGGCCCCTCCGCCGCTTCAACGTGTGGCCGCCTGAGAGAGGGGTGCAATATCTGACCTTGCCGGGTTGGCCGTGACGCTACTATAATCCGCCACCCACTCGAAATATGCCTCCAGATGGGGGTGCTTGGCGTGTGGCACCTGGGACGGTACGTCGTGTCTGGGCTCCTCGCTAGGCCGGGCGGTCATCGTAGTGACAAGATCAGGAGGCAGCTTCGCAATGAAAACCGTCATCCTTGCGGGAGGGTTCGGGACGCGGTTGGCTGAGGAGACCACGGTCCGACCGAAGCCCATGGTCGAGATCGGCGGCAAGCCGATCGTATGGCACATCATGAACATCTTCGCGGCGGCCGGGCATGAGGAGTTCATCCTGGCCTTGGGCTACAAAGGGGAGGTGATCAAGGATTACTTCCTCAATTTCTACGCGTTGAACAACGACCTCGTCGTGGACCTCAAGCAGGGGACCGCGGCCATTCGAGGCGGGCAGCAGCCGGATTGGCAGGTGGAACTGGTCGATACGGGACTCCATACCCAGACCGGAGGACGCATCAAACGCCTGAAGCGGCACCTGGGCGGCGAGACGTTCTTCGCCACCTACGGCGACGGGTTGGCGGCGATCGACGTCAACGACCTATTGCGCTTCCATCGTGCCCACGGCCGGATTGCCACGGTCACGGCCGTGCATCCGCCGTCCAGGTTCGGCGAAATGTGCCTCGACGAGGATCGCGTCGTCCAGTTCGCCGAGAAGCCGCGTTCGGTCGAATCCTGGATCAGCGGGGGCTTCTTTGTCTTCGAACCGGAGATCTTCGACTATATCGCCGGCGACGCCGTGGCCCTGGAGCGGGAACCGATGGAGGCCCTGGCCAACCAAGGAGAACTGTCCGCCTATCGGCTCGAGTCCTTCTGGCAGCCGATGGACACGCTCCGCGACAAAAACCTGCTCGAGGAATTGTGGCAGTCGAATCGAGCCCCGTGGATTCGTGGCGTCGCGCCGGCGCGAGTCGCTGCCTGAATGAGACTGCCGGCGAGTCTTCCAGGGAGGGAAGCAATGAGTGCTTTTTGGCAAGATCGTCCCACGTTCATCACGGGCGCCACGGGTCTGGTGGGAAGCTGGGTCGTGCGGCGCTTGCTGGACGCCGGGGCCGACGTGGTGTGCCTGGTTCGCGATTGGGTTCCCCAGTCCGAGTTCGTTCGATCCCGGTTAATCGAACGGGTGAAGGTCGTCCGAGGCGACATCCGCGACATGGCGATTGTGGAGCGGATCCTCGGCGAGTACGAGGTCGACACCGTCTTCCACCTCGCGGCGCAGACGATCGTGGGGATTGCCAACCGCAACCCGATCTCCACGCTGGAGACCAACGTCCAGGGCACCTGGGCCGTTCTCGAGGCGTGCCATCGCAGCCCCACGGTGAAGCAGATTGTCGTGGCCTCTTCCGACAAGGCTTACGGCGACCAGGAACAGCTTCCCTATGACGAATCCACGCCCTTGGAAGGCCGGCACCCTTACGACGTGAGCAAGTCGTGCGCCGATCTGATCGCCCAGGCCTATGCCGCCACCTATGGCCTGCCGGTCGCGGTGACGCGATGCGGCAACTTCTACGGCGGCGGCGATTTGAACTGGAACCGCCTCGTGCCGGGGACGATCCGGTCCGCGATCCGCGGCCAAAGGCCGGTGATCCGGTCCGACGGCCGATCGATCCGCGACTACTTCTACGTGGAAGACGGCGCGGCGGCGTATCTCCTGCTGGCCGAGAAACTGGCCGGCGAGCGGGATCTGATCGGGCAGGCGTTCAACTTCTCCAACGAATTGCAGGTCACCGCCCTGGAACTCGTGCAAGCGATCCTGGCCCGCATGGGCTGCCCCCTGGAGCCCGACATCCGCAATCAGGCCACCAACGAAATCGTCCATCAGTACCTCAGCGCACGCAAGGCTCGCGAGCGGCTTGGATGGAGTCCCTTGTTCGATCTCCCTCAGGGCCTTGACCGCACGATTGCCTGGTACTCCGAGTACTTCCACCGACACGACGTATCGCGATCGAGGGCGGCATGAGAGCATTGGTCACCGGGGCCACCGGTTTCCTGGGTTCGCATCTCGTGGGGCATCTGGTCCGGCAGGGGAACACCGTGGCGGTTCTTGTGCGCCCGGGGTCCGACCGCTGGAGGATTCTCGAATCGCTGCCCGCCATCCGGATCCTCGAGGGCGACCTCGCCTCGGTGGATTCCTGGGCGGGCGATGCGGCCGAATTTCGTCCGGAAACCGTGTTCCATCTCGGGTGGCACGGGGTCGGCAATCGCTACCGGAACGACGCAACACAACTGGAACGAAACGTCCTGACGGCCGTCGGTCTGGCCCGCCTGTCCGCGCGGCTCGGCTGCCGGGCGTTCGTGGGCCTGGGTTCGCAGGCCGAGTACGGGCCGCACGAGGGCACGCTGGACGAAACCGCATCGACGTCGCCCACCACGCTCTACGGGGCGGCCAAGCTCGCGGCCTATCACTTGTGCCGCGTGACGCTCCAGCCGACCGCCGTTCGGTTCGCTTGGCTCCGTTTGTTCTCATGCTACGGCCCCAAAGACAATCCCGAGTGGCTCATTCCGAGCCTCATCTCCACGTTGCTCGAGCGCAGGCTTTTCTCCCTGACCGCCGGACAGCAGCTTTGGGACTACGTCTTCGTGACGGATGCGGTGCGGGCGATCGCCCGGGTGGGAGCCTGCGACGAAGCCCAGGGCGCGTTCAACCTGGGGTCGGGCACGGCCCTTCCCTTGCGATGGATTGTGGAGACCGTCCGCGACCTGATCGATCCCGGCCTTCCCCTGGGTTTTGGTGAGGTGCCGTATCGCCCGGACCAGGTCATGCACCTGGAGGCCGATATTTCCCGGCTTCGGCAGATCGTCGGCTGGGAGCCGCAAGTCACCCTGGCCGACGGCCTGGCACGCACCATCGACTGGCTCGCCGGGAACCGAAGGCAGAGAGGAGTGGCGGCATGACATCTCGTTCACCGCGCTGCCGGCTCTGTCTCCGAGAAGGGCTTCGCCCGCTGCTGGAACTGCCGCATTCCGCGGCCAACATCTCCCGGATGCTCGACCAGCGCGAAATCGGCATGATTCCAGCCGTCACGGTTTCGGTTCACGCATGCCCGTGGTGCGGATTCGTGCAGATCACGGACTCGCTCGGCTCGACGTTCTACGACGACTACATGATGACGGCGTCGCACTCGCCTCAGATGCAGGACTACCAAGCGAGCCAGGCATCGGATTTCGTCGATCGCTATGGGCTGCGGGGAAAGCGCGTCGTGGAAGTGGGATGTGGCGACGGGGCGTACCTGGAGCGGCTTTCCGCGGCGGGCGCACGGCCGTCGGGAATCGAACCCTCCGCCCGGTTCCGCGAGTTCGCCCTGCGCCGCAACCTGCCCGTGTTCGCCGGATACGTGACCGACCAATCGCCGATTCCCGAGAGCCCCTACGACGGGTTCGTGACGCGGCAAGTCCTGGAACACGTACCCGATCCGCACGACTTCCTGCAGGGAATCCGACGGTCGCTCGCGCCCGGCGCGGCCGGCCTGGTGGAAGTACCGAGCCTCGAGCAGGCACTCCAATACCAGCGGTTCTACGATTTCTTTCCCGATCACTTGAACTACTTCTCGATGCGCACGCTGCGTCTCGCCCTGGAGATGAACGGCTTCGCGGTCGACGCGCTCGAGCGCGGCATGGAGGACGAATACAACGTCGCCTTCGTGCGGCTCGACTTGTCTCCGGAGGAGGCGCGGCTCCAGGAGCACACCGACCGGATCGTCGCCGAGGTCCGGGGGTTTCTCTGCGAGGAGCGGGCCGCGGGCCGCCGCGTCGCCGTGTGGGGCTCCGGAGGCAAGGGCATCGCGGCCATGGCAGTCGCTCGCGCCGAGGGCATCGCCTACGTGGTCGACAGCGACCCGCACAAGCACGGGCGATTCACTCCCGTGACCCATTTCCCCATCGTTCCGCCCCAGCGGCTGAAGACCGAACCGGTCGACACGGTGCTCGTGACCGCCCTGGCCTATCGCAGCGAAATCCTCCGGGAGTTGTTCGGCCCTTTGGGGTTTTCCGGAAGGGTGGCGGTGCTTGGCCCCCACTTGGAGATCGTGAAACGACCATGACTGCGAAGTGCGAGACCGAACGGTTGGCGCTGAGACTACGTGTTCAAGCGGTGCGCATGGTCCACGCCGTCAACGCTTCGCACATCGGCGCCTGCCTTTCGATCGCGGACATTCTGGCGGTGCTGTACGGGCGCCTGTTGCGCGTGGACCCGGCCCAACCCGATTGGCCTTTGCGAGACCGCTTCATCCTCAGCAAGGGGCACGCCGCGGCGATCCTCTACGCCGCCCTCGCCGAGCGCGGTTTCCTGGGCGAGGCGGAGTTGGAGGAGTACTGCCGGCCCGGGGCGCGTCTGACGGGCCACGTCAGCCACTACGTGCCGGGCGTGGAAGTCTCGACGGGATCCCTGGGACACGGCTTGTCGGTGGGCTGCGGCATGGCGCTGGCGGGAAAACGGGAAGGACGCGATTATCGCGTCTTCGTCCTGTTGAGCGACGGCGAATTGGACGAAGGGTCCAACTGGGAGCCCATCCTCTTCGCCGCGCACCACGGCCTGGACAACCTCGTGGCCGTCGTCGACCACAACCGGCTGCAAGGCTTCGGCGCCGTCGAGGACGTCCTCGACCTGGAGCCGCTCGCCGCCAAGTGGGAAGCGTTTGGCTGGAAGACGGCCGAGCTGGACGGGCACGATCACGAGAGCCTGCTTTCAACCCTGGGCCGCCTCCCCCTCGCCGCCGGTCGCCCAAGCGTCATCGTGGCGCATACCGTGAAAGGAAAGGGGGTCGGATACATGGAGGACTCCCTCGCCTGGCACTACAAGTCGCCCAACGGCGAACAACTCCAAGAGGCTCTAGACGAGATCCGGCACGCCGCATGAGAACCACCTTCGCGTCGACCCTGTGTGAACTTGCCGAAACCGATTCGCGGATCTGGCTGTTGACCGGCGATCTGGGTTACTCGGTGCTCGAACCGTTTGCCCAGCGGTTTCCCAACCGCTATGTGAACGTGGGGGTCGCCGAGCAGAACATGACGGGGATCGCCGCCGGCCTGGCCCGTTCGGGAAAGACGGTCTTCACCTACTCGATCGCCAACTTCCCGGTGATGCGCTGCCTGGAACAGATCCGCAACGACGTTTGCTACCACAACGCCAGCGTCAAGATCGTCGCCGTGGGCGGCGGCCTGGCTTATGGCGCCCAGGGATACACCCACCACGGCGTGGAAGACCTGGCAGTGACGCGGGTCTTGCCGAACCTCGTGGTCGTCGCTCCCGGCGATCCCGTGGAAACCCGTCTGGCGACCAGGGCCATCGCGGCGCACGCCGGCCCGTGCTATCTCCGGCTCGGCAAGGCCAACGAACCGGTGGTTCACGTCTGCGAGCCGGCGTTCGAACTGGGCAGAGCGATCGTGCTCCGCGAGGGGACGGACGTCACGTTGATCTCCACCGGCGGCATGCTGGAGACCGTCGTCAAGGCGGCCGACGAACTCGCCCAGGACCGGATCACGGCCCGCGTCGTGAGCATGCCGACCGTCTCCCCCCTCGACGAAGACGCCGTCCGGTCGGCGGCCCGTCGCACCCGGCTGATCGTCACCGTGGAAGAGCACGGGCACGGAGGGCTGGCCAGCGCCGTGGCCGAGGTCATCGCGGCGAGTCCGGCCCGGGCGGCCTTCGTTCCCCTGCGCCTTCGCCGCGAAGCGATGCACGTCGCAGGGAGCCAGGAATGGTTGCGGGCCAGACAGGGTTTGAGCGTCGAGGGGATCGTCGCTGCCGTCCGGGAGGCCGCCTGATGCTCCGCGTCGCGCCGGGCAACCTGTTCGATACGGCCGTGAGCCTCCTCAAGGCGGTCGGCGTCGACCGCGCGATCGGCTTCACTGTCCTCGGCAAGGCGTGGCTGTCGATCGCGGGGATCGTGAGCCTGGTGTTCGTGGGCCGTTTCCTCTCCCCGGCCGAGCAGGGCTACTACTACACGTTCGCCAGCCTGCTCGCCCTGCAAGTCTTCGCGGAGCTGGGGCTCACGAACGTCATCATGCAGTTTGCCAGCCACGAGCGGGCGTTCCTCGAACTTACAGCGCAAGGTACGCTGCAAGGATCGTCTCAGGCGAAGTCCCGCCTCGCATCGCTATTTGACCTGGCCGTGCGGTGGTATGGCGTGGCGGCGTTGCTGTTCGCCGCCGGCTTGCTTGTGGCCGGGTTTGCGTTCTTCACGCGGTGCGCGGGGAGCCATGCGGAAGTCGCATGGCGGCTGCCGTGGGTAGGGACGGTCCTGGCGGCAGCGGGGATTCTCCTGGTGCTGCCCGTACTGGCATTCCTGGAAGGCTGCGGTTTCGTCGCCGAGGTGGCCCGTTTCCGGGTGTTCCAGTCGCTGGCAGCGAACGCTGCGCTATGGATAGCGCTGGTTGGAGGCGCTGGGTTGGCAGCGGCCGCCATCTTCGCCACCACCAGCCTGATCGTGGCTTTGATCTGGCTCGCGACGAGATGGCGAACGCTCCTGTTGGACCTTCTTCTCGCCGTTCGCGGCGGGGCCATCGACTGGCGGCACGAGGTTTGGCCGTACCAATGGCGAATCGCCATAAGCTGGCTGTGCGGCTATTTCACCTTTCAGCTCTTTACGCCGCTCTTGTTCGCCTTCCACGGTCCGGTGGAGGCGGGACGCATGGGCATGGCCATCGGCATGGTGGCCGCGATCGCGTCCATTGGAACAAGCTGGCTGACCACCAAGGCCCCCCGGTTTGGAGTGCTCGTCGCCCGTAGGCAATTCCACGATCTCGACCGGGTCTTCTTTCGGAGCTTGGAGCAGGCTACCGGGGTGGCGATTCTCGTGGCCTGCTCGATTGTGGGCGTCGTCGTGGCCCTGCGCGTCTTGGGACATCCGCTCGCCGATCGCGTGCTTGGCGTGGCGCCCTTGAGCCTCCTGGCGATGGCAACCGTCCTGCGCGTCATTGTCGCGGCCGAAGCGATCTACCTGCGCGCCTTCAAACGCGAGCCGTTCATGCCGATCTCCCTGGTGAGCGCCCTTCTGGTGGGAACGTCTCTTTGGTATTTCGCGAAGTTCCACGGCGCCATGGAGATGTTGATCGCGTACTGTGCGGTCAATCTCATTGTCGGACTCGGCATCGGGACCTGGGTCTTCTGCCGAAAGCGCCGCCTATGGCATCAGGAGTTCGCGTCGTGCGTTTGACCGTGGCAATTCCGACGTACAATCGCAATCAGGTCCTGAGGGAATCGCTGGCGCACCTCCTGCCGCAGCTCACCGACCGTTGCGAGCTGCTCATCTCGGACAACCACTCGGACGTGCCCGTCGAAGAGACGCTCCGCGACCTCCTGAGCGATTATCCCCAGGTGACTTGCCGGATTCTCCGGAACCGCCTGAATCTGGGCCCCACCGCAAATTTCATGCGGTGTTTTGAACTGTGCGAGACGGAGTGGCTATGGCTTCTCGGGGACGACGATCACCCGGCGCCGGACGCGGTGTCTAAGATCTTGCGAGCTCTCGACTCGCGACCGGATTGCGTGTTCTTCCACTTTGCGTTGGAGGTATTCCAGCGCAAGCGGACAGTCTTCACAGCCGGTCTGAGAGAATTCGTCCACTCGTTCGATTCCTGGTCCTCGTTGCTCTTCATGTCGGTAGGTGTCTACCACCGCCCGACCGTTCTCCCTAACTTGCGGTACGGATACCATTTCGGGTATTCTCTCGCACCTCACATCGCCCTCGTATTGGCGTCCTTGGGCGATCGGGGAGTCTGCTGCTTCTCGGACGACGTGATCGTTGGCCATCAGTCCCCCAGGGAATGGAGTCCCGTGACGGCCTTGTTGGGGAAGATGATTCTGCTGGATCTGCCACTGCAGGACGACGTACGTCGCGAGTTGGCGAGGAAGCTCCGATGGCGTCCCAGCTTAGAGGCGATCGCAGTAATGCTCGTCAAGTCGGCCCGCCAGAGCGGCGACTGGCGTGAAGCCTTATATCAATACGATCAGATTTGTTCGCGCGTCTATTACGGCGAGCGACGACTCCTCAGGACGATGCGGATCCTCGCGTATCGACTTCTCGTACGGTTTCCGTCGGTAGGCTATCGGCTGCTGGCGGCGTGGCTTCCGCTGCTCGCGAGGGTCACGAAGTTCAAGAACACCAGCATCGAAGGGATCAAAGTACCTGACCGTTTTGAGAGAACTTAGGGTGTAGCCAAGTAACATGATTGGTAATCTACTTTGGTTGCTGATCTGCGTCGGAGTGCTCGTGGCCTTCGCGCGTCAACCTCGTATCGGGGCCGTGTGCTACCTGCTCGCTGTTCTGTTTGCCCCTTACGCAAACGTGGCAGACCGTCAGATCCGGGTGGAACTCGTCCTGGTGCCGTTGCTCCTAGGTCTGCTAGCCGTGGGTCACCGTCTGCGCCTGCCGGCCCCCCTGCTGCCATTCATTGCCTGGGCTGGACTTGTCGCAACGGTGTCTCTTGCGTACGAGGGTGAGAGCAATCTCATCGAACTGTACGGCACGATGAGGTTCGTGGCCGTCCTCCTGATCTTCTCCAGCATTCAATGGCGTGAACACGACTTCGTTCGGACTCAGTACATCTTCGTGCTCACCGCGATTCCCATGGCGATCTTCGCGGCTGGCCAGGCTCTCTGGATGCCGTGGGCAGCGGGGCTTACGGAGTTGGCCTACCACTCGACGAATCGAATCGTTTTCGATCAACAACTGGATAACGCGGAGCAGGGGTATGGCTTTCGAGCAATCGGAGTGTTTGAGAATGTCTCGCCTGCGGCAATGTACTTTGTGACCGCTCTTGCCGTCGGGACTTTGCTGTTTCTTACGGTTCGGCGCTCGGCTAACGTGAACCATGGCACTTGTGGTGAGCAGGTCTCCGTTCAGGGGGGAGGAACTGGGCGGTACCTACGGGACTTGCCAACCAGCAGGCTGTTCGTCGGGTTGGCTGCCGCCATCGCGGGCGGCCTCTCAACGCTGTCGGCGACGTTTTTTGCTGGGAGTGTGGTCGGTCTCAGCGGAGGTGCCCTGCTGTGCCCAACGAAGCGGCGGGGTCTGGCCAGGGGCCTGGTGGTCATGGCAGCGCCTGCCATGGTGGCAGTAGCCGTCTGGCAGTCGGGACAGAGGCTGGATAGCCTGTCCGCACAATTCCAATATCAGTGGGAACGTGTCGTGAACGGGACGTTCTTTGAGAGTCGATACGGCCGCGGGGATGCCGTGCTTGGAGACGCGATCAAGGAGATCGCCGAGGAGCCGTTATTGGGACACGGCATCAAGGTCACACAGACCTTTCGCGGTGACTCGCTGTACGTTTGGGCAGTGTACGTCAGTGGTTATCTAGGTAGTCTCCTGCTGTTCGGCGGAGTGGCAAACTGCGCGGTGCTCTCGCTCCGGCAGGGGTTGCCTGGGCGTGTTGCGCTACTTTGGACATTGGTGGTGTGTACGTGCGGCCTAGGCTGTGTCAGTCTACTCGCCTTCCGGTTCGGCGATTGGTGGTGGGCCACCCAGGGAATGATCGTAAGCATCGTCCAGGACCGAACGCTGGCGGCCAGCGTAGACCCGGCGCGGAAAGCCAGCACCTGTCTTGGACGCGGACCATGTGTCCTGCCACGGCAGGCTGGAAGCGGCGGCTTGAGGTCGATCGATGGAGGGCCGGCGGTACGCAGAAACGGGCGGTTCCCGGTTCCACCGAGTTGCCGCCAATGAGGATGTCTGGCCATGTTCGGTTTTACCTTTGACCTCTGCCTTGGAGTCGGTCCACCCCGGAATACGCCGCATGTTTTCCCCTGCGGCGGCCCGTGAGAGACAAGTTCAGGCACCAGGCCAGGGTCGCTGAGATCCGCGAACGACGGACCTCAAGGAAAGATAGGTTGAGGTGGACCCCATTGTCTGCCGGCATGACCCACAACGGATGTTGCGGAGACGTGGTTCGGATGGTTGCGAAGAAAGAGAGCGCCGACAGACTCCGGATTCTGATGATCGGACCGCTCCCGCCGCCGACGGGCGGGGCGAGAGTCCTTTTTAAGAACCTTGTGGCGTGCCTGGACGGGCGGGATGACGTGCACGTGACGGTAGTAGAAACGCCGCCCGTGCGAAGCCAAAAGCTAAAGGCGGTCGTCGACATTACGCGCCAAATGTACAAAGTTCTCAAGGAGGCGCGGCGGACAGACGTGCTTACGTTGCATACTACGACGACAGCGCTTTGTGATCGGATCCTGTTTGTCGCCCTGGCGGCTTGGATTCACGGAAGACCTTTTGTGGTGCATACATTCGGTGGGATCGGATACAGAGAGATGTTGGGACCTCTTAGATCGCGTCTCGCCGAAGCCGCGCTGCGACGAGCTCATCTTTATCTCGCGGAGACTCATCGCCAAGTCGGCGACGCCCACGCTCGCGGCCTAGCTAACGTGGCTTGGTTCCCGAATTCGCGTCCACTCCCCGATGCGCCAACAACGGATGCCGCGGACGAGGATACCAGGGAAGGCTGTCGCCGTTTCGTTTACGTTGGACACGTCCGAGAATACAAGGGAATGCGGGTCCTAGCAATGGCCAGCAGGCAACTCCCTGGAGACGTTACCGTGGACGTGTACGGGCCGTGGTTCGACGATCTGGACCGCCACGTTTTCGATGAGTGCCCCAACATACGCTACCACGGGCCGGTCAAGCCGGAGGAAGTCGTCGCGACGATGCGCAGGCATGATGCGCTCGTGCTGCCCACCGTCGCTTCGACGGAAGGGTATCCTGGTGTTGTTCTGGAATCGTACACGGCAGGCCTGCCTGTCATCGCGTCTCGGATTGGTGGGATTCCGGAAATCGTCGATGAGAGCGTAGGAATCCTCGTCAAGCCCAATGATGACAACGATCTGGGGCGAGCGATGACCAAGCTGAGCCAGGACCAGGAGTTGTTCTCCAGACTTCGCGCCAACACGGCGAAGAAAGCCGAGTTTTTCTCATCCAGCCGTTGGGCCGAGAAGTTCCTTGACTGGTGCCGGGAAGCAGCCGTCGGCCCAACCTGCGTGAGTCCACGTTCAGAGCCCGTGGTTTCAGAAAGCGAGTAACCGAGAAGTGATGCACACAGAGAAAGCCGGCCAACAGCTATTCATCGTTGGCGTAGGCCGTTCGGGTACCTCCTTGTTACAGTGCATGCTCGACGCGCACAACCTCATCTCCTTTACCCCCGAGATTCATTTTATTCGGCGTTTTCTGGCAACCCGCGTGCTCGACCGAATGTGGCAGCAGGATCGGCGTGCCGTGCTGAGGCTGCTGGCAGAGGATAGTCTTGTGAAGCGGCTGAGATTCGATACCGACGACCTTCAGCAAATCGTTGAGTCCGTCGACCAGGAATTCTCGTCCCGGAACCTGTACCTGGAACTGCAGCGGCGATATGCTCGCGCGCAGCACAAGGACAACGTTCGCTGGTTCGGCGACAAGGACCCGCGGAGTATCGAATATTTGCCGCTGCTGGCCGCACGCTTCCCCGGGATGCGAGTGTTGCACATCATACGCGACCCCCGCGACGTGTTGGCCTCCAAGAAGAAGGCTCAGTGGTCGGAACAGCGGTCCGTCCTGCGTCACGCGTTCGCCAACCGGGTGCAGATGAAACTGGGAAGGCATCAGGGGCGCCGCCTCCTCGGCCCGCGGTACATGGCGGTCCACTACGAGGAACTGATCGGTGACGCCCCCCGGGTGCTGAGCAGGATCTGCGAATTCCTCGGCATTCCCTTCGACCCAAGTATGCTTCAGTTCAGCGAACGAGCCAAACTGCTGGTGACTGAAGGCGAAATGCAGTGGAAGAAAGAGGCTTTGGGGCCCCTCTTGGGGAAGAACTCCGGCAAGTGGAAACAGGAATTGACCCGGTGGGATGTCGCGCTGGTAGAACGGATTTGCGGGCGGATGATGGCGGAGGAAGGCTACGAAGTGAGCACCACGGCGAAGGGGCTTGCCTTGTCGCAACAGATCGCCCTGGGCGCATCGTCTCTGCTGCTGGCTTGCGCTGACCCGCTCTACCGCTTCTGGAGAACAGTCCGGAGTGGCAAGTGATCCGACACTGTGCGAAAACAGTCCTTCGATCCGGCGCTGGTGAGTCGACCTGCCATCGCGCGAGCGCTACGACGCCACCGCACAAGGTGGCCGGGCTCCGCCCGCTGTATGTCGAGGCAAACGGCCGCTTGTGGGCCAGTCGGGGGATGCGAATCTACAGTTCCGTGGACCACGGACGGAGTTTCGAGTTCGTTGCCAAATACCGCGGCGACCTCTTCCAACGTGCAAGCCGCGCGAGCCGTCTGGTGGAGCGTTTTACCCGTTCCGGGTTTCTCGCGCTCGTACCCCGCCCCGATGGCGGTTGCGTGGCGGTGGTTCGTGGGCGCATCCTTACGCGAAGTCCGGGGACCGACGGGTTTCGCGAGGCATTTCGCATCGTCCGCGGCAGCCGCCCCCTGAACATCTGTCTGCTTCCCGACGGGCGGCTTTACTGGGGCGAGTACTTCTTCAACCAGCGCCGTGACGAGGTTCACGTCTACGGATCCGACGATGGCGGTGAGTCGTGGGATGTCGTATACACCTTTCCCGCCGGCCGGATCCGCCACGTCCATGGCATCTTCTACGATCCCTTTCGTAGCGGATGCTGGGTGCTGACCGGGGACGACGACCGCGAATGCAAGGTGCTATTCGCAGACGAGCGCTTCCGCAACCCCGAACCTGTCTTCGAGGGCTCGCAACAGTTCCGAAGTGTCACCGTTATTCCTCGCGAGGATTGTTTGATTACCGGCACCGACTCGCCCTTTCAGCAGAACTACATTCAACGCCTCGATCCCAAGAGGGGATGCGTTGAGAGGATCCGCCGCGTCCCTGGGAGCGTCTTCTTCGGTTGCATCGTCGGCGACTTCCTCGTCATCTCTGTTGCCACGGAACCGAGCAGGATTAATACGAGCAAATTCGCCTCACTATGGATGAGCCAGGACGGTGACAACTGGCGACAGCTATACCAGGCGAAAAGGGATAGGTGGCAGATGCCTTATTGCCGGGGTATCCCAGACCATATTGCGGAACTCCCCTTGTTCCAGCACGGGGCCTTCGTGATCCCCCCGACTGAATGTGTTGCTCAGCCGATCTTGTACGCGTATGGCCAGTCGCTTGTCGGGCATGACGACCAGTTGTTGTGCTGGGACTTGAACACTCAGAAGGAGTTCTTCACATCTGGCAGGCATGAGCACCAAACACGCCTCGACACGTCCTTGGAATCAACGCTGAATCTGGAAGACGTCGGGTGCCGACGTCGATCGGACAGTCCGTGAAATGGAAGAACCTCTCCGTGCGAGCACGCGAGGAAGGACCTGGATGCGATGTCTATCGTGACCATTAGAAAGGTCGACAACTACAACGACTCGCCGGGAATTCGTTCGTTTGTGCGGGAAATGCTGGAGTCAAGCGGCCACGCCGAGTTTCTCAGCCAAGGAGATTCTTCGAAACTCGTTGTGGTGAAGCCAAATTGGATCCAGGAGTCCCACGAGTATGAGCCGGATATCTGGGAACCGGTAATCACAAACCCGTCCTTGGTGCTTGCAGTCGTCGAGGAAGTGGCACGAATCATGGGTGGTCGGGGGACGGTCTGCGTCTGCGACGCTCCGCATGCCTACGCCGATTTCGACGGCATCACGGCGCGGGGCAGTTTTCGTGAGAGATGGACGGAGGCGGGCCGGCGCTGGCCCGGGTTGCAGTTGGAACTGCTCGACCTGAGGCGTGAGATCTCGATCAGGAAGGAAGAGGTGGTGGTGGAGCGCAGGAAGAACAGCGACGACCCCCGCGGTTATGCGAGACTGAATCTGGGAGCAGACAGCGGTCTGTATGGGCATCGCGGTGAGGGGCGCTATTACGGGGCCGACTACGATACCTCCGTTGTGAATTCGCACCACTGCGGCGACAGACATGAGTACCTCTTGTCAGGGACGGCAATAGCCTGCGATCTGTTCATCAATCTGCCCAAGCTGAAGACCCATAAGAAGACCGGTATTACGTGTTGTCTAAAGAACCTCGTTGGCATCAATGGCGACAAGAACTGGCTGCCGCATCATACGGAAGGATTCCCGGACGCCGGGGGAGATGAGTTTCCGCACAGGTCTCTTGGCGGCAGATTGGAGGGATCGCTCAAGAGACTTGGTAGACGGTGCGCACTGGGATTGCCGCTACTCGGGCCGTGGATGTTCCGCAAGATGCGGAACGTCGGTAAGAGTATCCTGGGGGAGAGTGGGGAGGTAATACGGAACGGTAACTGGATGGGCAATGACACGTGTTGGCGAATGGTCCTCGACCTCAACCGAGCGCTTCTGTTCGGGAACACGGATGGCTCTATGCGCGGGGCCGATCGACCAAAGAGGTACCTCGCCATCGTTGACGGCATCCTGGGCGGAGAAGGCAATGGCCCACTTTGCCCGAAGCCAGTGCCCTCGAAAGTCCTAATCGCCGGTACGGATCCTGCCGCGGTCGACGCTGCGGCCGCAAGAGCGATGGGATACGATCCGGCTCACTTGCCAGTTGTCGCCGGAGCGTTTGCACGCCACCGGTGGCCAATCAACACGTGCCGGATGGACGAGATACGCATCCAGGATCGTAGCAACGGGACGCTGTGCCACTTGGGAGATATGCGCCCGGCGGTGGAGCAAGGCTTCGAACCACATTTTGGCTGGAAGGCGCTCCGGGCGGAGGACATGCGGAGGTCGAACGAATGAGTGTACCCTACTGGCAGAGAATGTACGGGAAAATGCCCGTTTGGGCTCAGAATGCAGCGATTTCGCTCGCCGGTCTCAAGCGGCGCCGGCTGAAACGCGGCGGCTGCTTTCGCGAGGCGCTTGCGTTTCTCACCAACTCGGAGCGTTGGTCGCTTGCGGAACTGACCGACCTCCAGAACGAGCGGCTTCGCGATCTCATACGGCACGCTTGGGACACAGTGCCGTACTACAAGGCGCTTCTGTCGGGCCTTGGCCTGCGCCCGACCGACTTCCGCACGGTCGCTGATTTGGACAAGCTACCGATCATGGAGCGCGGCACCGTTCGCAATCATTCTTCCGAAATGCTCTCACAGGGCTGGCCGAAAGCGCGTATCGTGAGCGGTCACACCGGGGGTACCACAGGGAAGGCCCTGAGAGTATTCGAGGACCGAGACACCTGGGCATGGAACTGGGCGACTGTGTGGCGGCACAGACACCGCTTTGGCATCAAGCTTGCGGACTCCTTTGTGACTTTTGGGGGTCGGCTGGGTGTTGTGCCCCTAAACGAAATGCGCCCGCCTTTCTGGCGACGAAACTACCTGGATGGCCAGACGTATGTTTCCGTTCACCATATGACCGTGCCGAACATGCGTCCGTTGGTGGACTATCTCACCGGCCGATCGGTTGCGTTTTACTGCGGTTATCCCTCGGCGCTCTATCTTGTGGCAAAGTACCTGCTGGAGAACGACATTCGGCTTGTGGATCCGCCCCGCTGTGTCATCACGAATTCTGAGACGCTTCTACCGCATCAGGCCAGGGCCATTCAAGTTGCGCTAGGGACTCAAATGGGAGACTTGTACGGTCAGACTGAGCACTGCGGAATCATCAGTCAATGCGAGGCGGGCCGTTATCATGTGGACATGGAGTTCGGGATTGTGGAACTTCTTCCCGTGAAGGATGCCCCGCCGAATCTGCGGCGAATCGTGTGCACAGGATTGCGTAACCCCGTAATGCCGCTGATACGCTACGATACGGGTGACCTCGCCACCATTTCCAGTACCCCGTGTCCGTGCGGGCGGGAATCGCCTTGCGTCGAGCGTATTGACGGTAGAATCGAGTCCTACGTTGTGACGCCGGATGGAAGACAACTCGGCCGGATGGACCATTTGTTCAAGGAAGCGAGTGGAATTGAGGAAGCCCAGTTTGTGCAGCACACAGTACACGAACTGACCGTGAAGATCGTGAGAGGCAAGGCCTACACGGAGCGAGCCGAGAGGGCTTTCATGGCGGATTTGCGGGCTCTTGTGGGAGACGCGATTCGCATCACCGTTGAGCCTGTTGATGATATTCCCCGCAACGCGAACGGCAAATTCCGCCAGGTGATATCACATGTTGCGGCCTCCCTGGGCGATACGCCGCGATTCGAGGACAGTCACGTGCGACGGCAGCAGGCGGGCCGCAGGGCAGCGTAACCAGACCCGGGAAATCGGGAACACGGAATCCGGGTCCGGCTTAAGACCCGATGGCGGGTGTTCAAGGCGAAGGGGTAGGGTTGGTGTAGTCAAATGGAAGTGGCTCATCTGGCTCGAGTGATCCGTACAGCACGCCACTTGCGGTGGTGTCAGATCGCCGCGCGCGCGGAGCGGGTCGTTCGGCGGCGACTGCCGATAGCGCGAAAAGGAGCGACGACGTACGTCGATCTTCCGCTTGTGCAATCGGCCGATGTTGATAGATTTCCCGACGTGCCAGTGTTTCATCACACGGGCCTCCAAGGCGGCGCGTTGATGGAGTCGCTGGAGCGAGGTGAGTTTCATCACTTGAACCAAACGGTGAAGGCCGGACGGGAATCGCCCGATTGGCGTTTGGGTGCGGTCAGTCAGGAACGATTGTGGACCATCACGCTCCACTACCATCACTGGGTGTACGAATTGGCTCGCGGTGCCGCCCAGGGCGACCGCAATTCCGACGGCCACATTCCTGCTGATCGCGCCGAGAGTCTGCTCGCTGAATACCTGGCCGACTGGCTCCGACGATGCGATCTTTCAGTCGCCGGGAGTGAAGATTTGGCTTGGAATCCGTATGCCATCGCGACTCGCCTGGGCTGGTGGGTCCGCTCGCTGCGGTTGCTGGGGGAGGAATGGGCCCGTCGGCACCCTGAGTTGAGATGCCTGTGGCGGCAGAGCATGTGGCGGCAAGCGGCCTATCTGGACGCGAACCTGGAGTGGGATCTTCAAGCCAATCACTTGCTACGCGATGCGGTCGGCCTTGCCTGGGCGGGAAGGTACTTTCCGGGGCGCGAGCCGGATCGCTGGATGCGGACGGCAACCAGGCTGGCCGTCGCTCAGGCCGACGAGCAGATGCTGGCCGACGGCGGGCACTTTGAACGAAGCCCGTTCTACCATCTGGAGGTGATGGACGATTGGCTGTCGCTGGCGTTGCTATTGCGCGACGAGGCCGCCCGCGAGAAGATGCGGAAGACCTGGGAGCGAGCCGCCGAGTATGCGTGTTGGCTGCGGCATCCGGACGGGCGGGGTGCCCAATTCAACGACGGCGCGGCCGCTCCGGTCGACGGCCATCTTCGACATGGCGCCGCGATCGGCGTCTACCCAAACCTCGCGGCGCGGCGCGGCGGGCGCCATTTCCAAGACTCCGGAGTCGTCGTTTGGCATGGCCACCCGTGGTCGGTGTTCTTCGATGTGGGCATGATCGGACCGGATTACCAACCGGCCCACGCGCACGCAGACACGTTGACCATCGAATGCTCGTTTGCAGGCAAACGATTGTTCGTTGATCCGGGATGTCACAGTTACGATCGCAACGAGAGACGCCGATACGACCGAATGACTGATTCACACAATACCGTGTGCATTGACGATGTGGACTCCAGCGAAGTGTGGCATGTCTTTCGCGTAGGACGAAGGGCTCGGCCCTGCGATGTTTCGGTCCAATTCAGCGCCGATCGCGCCCGCTGTCAGGCCGGCCACCATGGGTATGACCACCTGCGAGGACAGCCACGACACATTCGCGCGCTCGATGTTTCCGACGACGGGGCGGTGATCGTCACTGATCAGGTGTCGGGCGAGGGATGCCACCGAGTACGGGGCGGGTTTACGCTGGCGCCGCAGTGGAAGGCCAGACCGATCGCATGCGGATGGGAACTGTCCGGCAACGGTGAATGCGTCGAACTCCGGGTGTCCTCCTCGTCAACCCCTGCCCTTTCTGTTGAGCGCGTGCCCTACCATCCCGAGTACGGCCTGGAACTCGAAACCAATCGAGTTGTCTGGCGGTACGAAGGAAAGCTCCCGCTTCAGGTTCGCTTCGCTGTTACTGGAAGGTGAAGGATCATGAGAGTCCTGTTTCTGACCGACAACTTTCCTCCTGAGACCAACGCCCCGGCAAATCGAACCTGGGAACATGCCCGGGAATGGGTGCGGATGGGGCACGAGGTTACGGTGCTTACTTCTGTACCGAATTACCCTCTCGGCAAGCCTTTTGCAGGATATCGCAACAGGCCGTACCAGAAGGAGCAGATGGATGGAATCACGGTCATCCGAGTCTGGACCTACATGGCGAAGAATGAAGGCTTCGTCAAGCGGACAATCGATCAGGCCAGCTACATGGTCTCGTCCTGTCTCGCTTCGTTGACGGTTCGCAAGCCGGACGTGGTCATTGCGACATCGCCTCAGTTCTTCACGGTCGTTTCCGGTTGGGCAGCCGCCACCTTCAAGCGACGCCCGTTTGTGTTCGAACTGCGCGACCTGTGGCCGGAGACCATCGCCGCCGTCGGCGCCGTGAGGAGTCCACTCGCCCTCAGACTGCTCGAAAAGCTGGCTTGGTTTCTCTATCGCAAGGCTGACCTGGTGGTACCGGTCACGAACGCTTTCAAGCAAACGCTCGTGGACGGCGGTATTCACGAGTCCAAGATCACAGTCGTTACGAACGGCGTTAATGCCGAGGAGATCAAGCCGCGACGTTGCACCGAAGAGACACGGCGCCGATACAACTTGCCTGTCCATGGGTTCGTGGCCAGCTACGTCGGGACCTTGGGAATGTGCCACGGCCTGAAGACACTGGTGGAAGCTGCCGAATTGTCTCGCGGCGACCAATCCCTGCATTACGCGGTGATGGGCGAGGGCGCGGACAAGGAGACGCTGCGGACCCTAATGGTGGAGAAAGACCTCAACAACGTCACCCTGATCGATGGCCAGCCGCGTCAGGAGGCTATCGAGCTGCTGGCTGCCTCCGACGTGTCGTTAGTTCTGCTCAAGAACTCCCCGGTATTTCGCACGGTCATTCCATCGAAGCTATTCGAATCGATGGTGTTGAAGAAGCCTATCGTGTTGGGTGTACTCGGCGAAAGCCGTCGTATTGTGGTCGAGGAGTGCGGGTGTGGACTGGGGTTTCCACCGGAGAACGCGGCTGAGCTGGTGCAGAGCGTCCGGCGTCTTCAGTCCGATCCAGACCTGCGACGCGACTTGGGTGAACGCGGCTACTATCACGTTCAGACAACGTACCAGCGCAGGCAGTTGGCGGAACAGATGATTACGGCGGTCGAGAGCGTTTGCGGCCTCACGCCAAGGACCGTGGAGCACTCGGCACGGCACCTTGACGTCGGCACTGGTTCAAGACGGCACGTCAAGGCGGCTTGAGCCCTCGATGGATCCGAGGCAGGTCTTGCCCTGCGGAGGGGGCATTTTGGGCTGGGAAAAGGTTCGACGGCACGTCCGTACAACCTGGAGTGCGGCAGACTACCATGAAGATGATTGTTGCGACTCAGGAGGACTCCGCGGTAATCCCTCGAAACATCGAGCGGCTGTTGGCCGTCGAGGACGTGTCCATCGAACTGATCGTCACGTTGGACAGCAAAGGCGCGCTTGAGAACCGGAAGTGGTACTTCCTCAAGGGATTCGGGCCGAGACAAGGCATCAAGATGGCGAGTATCCTGCTGACCGCAAAGCTGGCCGACGCGTTGGACGCTTTGTGTGGATACCGCTTGCTGAAAGCCAAACGCAGTGTGAAGGCGCTGGCCCGGCGGAACCGCATTCCTTTTCTGCGGACGACGTCCCCCAACGGGCAGGCATTCCTGGATAGGATCCGGAAGATCGCACCGGATTTGATCGTCTCTTTCTCGGCACCGTGTGTATTCGGCGCCGATCTTCTGGCGATACCCAAACTGGGGTGTATCAACCTGCACTGCAGTCGTCTCCCGGACTACGCGGGGCTGCTCCCGAGCTTTTGGACGCTTTACAACGGCGAACAGCGGACCGGCGCGACGGTGCATTATATGGACACCGAGATCGACAACGGAGCCATTCTCGACCAGGAAGACGTCTTCATCGAATCCGGCATGACGATGTACGAATTGATTCGCAGAACCAAGCGAAAGGGCGGCGAGCTGGTGGAGAGGACTATCCGGGCCCTGCAAGCCGGCACCGCGCAAACAAGGAAGAACAATCGCCAAGAAGGCAGGTACTTCTCCTGGCCGACGGTCGAGCAGATGATCGAATTCCGGAGAAGGGGAGGTCGCCTCGTATGAGAACCGCCGTGCTCACAATGGACATCGAGGATTGGTGGCACCTGGACTACATCGACCGATGTCGTGCGGATCGCGAGTACTCGATGCTCGACGGTCTGGCCGTCTATCGGGACGTGCTCGAGCGGCACGGTATCCGATCGTCCTATTTCGTTCTGGGGGAGTTGATCGGGCCCCTCCAGCGAGAACTTCGCGAACTGGATGCCGCCGGGAATGATGTTGGCGCACACGGCTGGGATCACCAACGGCCCTTGACGATGGCTCCGCAGGCGTTCCTGCGAGACGTCGTGCGCAGCAGGCAGGTTCTGGAAGCGGCACTGGGCAGGCCGGTGCTGGGATATCGCGCGCCCTGCTACAGCCTGGATCGGCAACGGCTGGAACTGCTGGGGGAGGCCGGTTATGTCTACGACTCCAGCCGGATCGACTTCTCGGACCACCCACTCTATGGAACGATCGATCTGGCCGGTTTTGAGCAACCCGCCCCTTGCGTGTTTCGCAAGGAGGGATTCCTTGAATTTCAGGTCACCACGCTAGGCATCGCCGGAAAACAGGTGCCCATTTCCGGAGGCGGCTACTTGCGGATCTTCCCTTGGGCCCTCATGCGGCGTTGGATCCAACGGTATCTGCGTTCTCAACATCTCTATGTGCTGTACATTCATCCCTTTGAACTGTCCCAACGTCCTGCTCCCCGCTTTCCCAGCGCCACGACGTGGCGCCAGCAACTGCGCTTCGGCATCGGGCGCTCCGGCGTTCGGCGCCGCCTTGAGCTGCTGATCGAGCTGCTGCAGGAGAATGGGTACGAGTTCGCAACGTTTGCCGAGCTCCATGGGCGAATCTGCGGGACGCCTTACGCTGCCGGTTCACAGCTTCCGAATCAAACACCTGTCGTACGTGCGGCATGAAGACCATCCTCGTTACTGGTGCGAATGGGTTTGTCGGCAGGCATCTCTGCCGACGATTGGCGGACGACGGATTGGTCGTCCTGGCAGGCGCGCGCCGTCCAGAAGCCGCAAATGCACTGCCACGACACATCAAGACCGTGTCCCAACCGGATCTGGACGGACACGGCGACTGGCGGTCCATCCTGTCCGGAGTGGATGCTGTCGTCCATCTGGCCTCGCGAGACCATTTCGTGGGCGACGGATGCCATCGCGGGATGTCTGCGTTTCGGCGCACCAATGTCGAGGGGACTCGCCGCCTGACGAGAGCTTGTGTCGAAGCAGGTGTTGAGCGTCTCGTCTACCTGAGTTCGATCAAGGCGGTGGGCGAAGGCGCGGAGATGGATTATCGGGAAACGACACCGTGCCGTCCCCGGAGCTATTACGGTCAGAGCAAGCTCGAGGCAGAGGCGGCCCTGAGAGAAATGGCGCAGGATCGCCTCGAAACGGTGATTCTGCGGCCGCCCCTCGTCTACGGCCCGGAGGTTGGCAAGAGCTTCCTTCGACTCATGAAGATCGTTCGAAGGAGGCTGCCGCTGCCACTCGGTCTCGTGCGAAATACACGAAGCATGGTGTATGTGGGCAATTTGGTGGACGCCATTCGCGTCTGCCTGACGCATTCCGGGGCGGTTGGCGAGCTGTTTCACGTGGCGGACAGCGAGGCCCTGTCGACACCGCAACTTGTGTCCGAGCTGACGAGGCTCCAGGAACACCGCCTGTGGCTGGCGCCAGTTCCGCCCGGCGTTCTACGCCTCTTGGCAGGACTGCTCGGCAAAGGCGAAGAGATCGAAAGCCTTATCGGCTCATTAACCGTGTGCATCGACAAGATCCGGAACACGCTGAATTGGACACCACCGTTCTCCACGATGGAAAGTCTGCGGGCCACGGCTGCGTGGTTTCAGGAATCATTGACTTCCTCAGCTCGCAGCAACTTACGGACGGATATCGGCCGTCGCGCCGCGTGAACAGCGATCGCGGCCCTGACGGCTGACCCAAGGAATCGAGGTCTGATGGAAAGGCGTCAAGAGTCCCATGAACGTGAAGCGATCCTTTGACATCTGCGTTTCGTTGGGCCTGGGGGTGCTCCTCGCGGTGCCGATGGCACTGGTCGGAGTCCTGGTGAAGTTGACATCCAGAGGCCCTGTCCTTTACTGGTCGGACCGAGTTGGAAGGAACAACGGCATATTCCGCATGCCCAAGTTCCGCACCATGCGAGCCGATACGCCAGAGGTCGCAACGCACTTGCTGGCGGATTCTCGACAGTGGATCACTCCATTGGGTCGCTTCCTTCGCAAGACCAGCCTTGATGAACTACCGCAACTATGGAGTGTCCTGGTGGGTGACATGAGTTTTGTCGGGCCGCGGCCCGCGTTGTTCAATCAGGAGGATCTGATCGGACTCCGCACCCTGCACGGGGTTCATGAACTCGTCCCAGGTATCACCGGATGGGCCCAGATCAACGGGCGAGACGAATTGTCCATCCCGGAAAAGGTGGAGCACGACGCGTACTACCTCCGAAATCGGTCGTTTCTCCTGGACATGACCATCCTGACGGCGACGGTCATCAGGGTTCTCCGTCGAGATGGAGTGCGGCAGGCAGACGAAGCGCAAACGGCCACGGCCTGCCGCAAGGCTGCGTAGCGTGCGACGTCGGAACGGCGTCGAGTGAGAAAGGACCATTGCACTCAAATGCAGAACCTGCAATCCGGGTAAGTATTCAGCGGAATGAAGTGCGAATAGGGGAAGGGAAAAGGAAAAGCTCTGGAAAAATGGGAAAGGCAAGAAACCGTGCCCCGATCCCACAATTCTGAATGGAAACCCTCTCCTTTTCTTCCC
>Ga0067045_1003029_pt1 | contig 38569 bp, 29 predicted proteins | sample TerdegcTABiofilm_FD_59184 | JGI IMG/M metagenome (GOLD analysis project Ga0067045, IMG submission 59184) | Combined Assembly of (Gp0054472, Gp0054536) Wastewater bioreactor microbial communities from Singapore -Terephthalate degrading... | reverse complement strand
ATCAAGCAATTTGATGATTATCAAGTAAGCGATTTGGAAGTAAATAATATTTTAAATTCAGCAAAAAATATAAAAGAAGGCACATTTGATCCTCAGGCAATAGAATCATATTCTGGAACAAGCGAAAAACAAGATGCAATTGATGAGATAATAAAAAGTCATAAAACAAAAGGAAGCGATTACTTACAAGAAAAAAATACACTTCAAGAAGATATTGACAAGTTGTTTTCAAATCAAAGTGATTTGAAGGACTTAGATAATCAATGAAATATCTTTGGCGAATACTATTTTTTTTCTTATTTTTAATTAAACCAAATTTTCTATTTTCACAAAATAATGTGGATACAACTGCAAATGTACAAATTAGGATAATTGATTCAGTAAAAACAACTCCACTTACAACTAATCAGAATATAGCAGAAATTTCAAAAATGACAAAATCACCTTTTGGCGCCGTTGCTCGCTCCCTAATTCTGCCTGGATGGGGACAATTATACGTAGAATCATACTGGAAGATACCTGTATTTATTGGAGGTATGGGGTTTTTGACTTATTTAATAATTGATAATAATAACAAATATAATAATGCAAGCAAAGAAGTCAATAATTATCAGAAGCAATCAGATTATGATTTTTATTATGATTATCTTGTCAAAAAACGTGAATATTATCGAGATAATCGAGACCAAAGCATATTTATAATGGTTGGCGTTTATATTCTTGCAGCTGTCGATGCGTATGTTGGTGCTAATCTTTATGATTTTAACGTGAGCGAGGATTTATCAATTAATATTAGTCCAAAAGATTTGAATGGTATTGCAGTAAATTTACAAGTAAAATTTTAAAAAAAAGTTTTTAATTTGCTTGAACCACTTTATTTTTATTTCCATTACGGTGTTGCAAAATATCAGTTTGTTTTGTACGCTTTTGGTAAATGAACTTGCTTATTTCTGCAGAAAATAAAATGATAAATGAAAGATAATATATCCATACGGCAATAGATACAATTGCAGCATAAGCACCATAAAGTGTTCCATAGCGGCTTGTTGTTGTCAAATACCAACCAAAAATTATACGAGCAATAACTACCAAAACACCACTCATAATTGAGGAATATAGTGATATTGTTCTTTTTATTGTTTTTGAGGGTATATATTCATAAGCAAGGAAAAATATGCCTATTGTAAATACAAAAGAAAAAAGATTAACCCCAATTGTAAGCCAAAAACCTTGCATATACTGAGGTAAAATTTGATTAAACATTGATAGTACGTAAGTTAAAATTGGTACTGATACTGCATAAATTATCAGTAATATTGGGGTGGCAAATGCAATAAGTACATCCTTTAATTTATATATTACAAATATCTTAGTTGTTTTTATTTCGTAAATTCTATCTAATCCCGAGCGTATAGAACTGATGAAAGTTGATGAAATCCATAACAAAGTAACAACACCGATAATTCCTGATGCTGTTCTGCCTTTTTGGAGTTTATTAATTTCAAGTAATATTGATTGGAAAAATTTATATGTTGATTCATTTCTCGGCAATAAATTAAAAATTAATTTTTCTATTGTATTTATAGTTGTCTGAGAATCCAAAAAGAAAGTTGATACAAATATTGCAATCATTAGCAATGGGATAAAGTATAATAATATATTAAAAGCTATCCCCGCAGCAGTCAAATATATATTATGTGCGCTAAATCTTTTACCAATTTGATCTGCAATTGTGTAAACTTTCCATGGGAAGCCTTCTTTTGCATTAATTTGCTTTACAATTGGTAAATTGTTGATTATATTATTAAAATTTGGAAAATTTATTTTAATTTGCATTATGCCAAAATTTGAAAAAATAAAATTAAGCATTTCTTTTACTTTATTGATTATTTTTTTTGTAGGTTGTGCTAATATTCAATCGCCTTCTGGAGGACCTCCCGATAAAATACCACCACGGATATTAGAAAGCTATCCACCTGATAAAACATTGAACTTTACAGGCAACCATATTACATTAACTTTTTCTGAATGGGTCAATCGAGATGGCGTTTTGCAGAATATTTCAATATCACCTGTGGTTAATTATACACTTCATTGGAATGGAAAAAGACTTGAAATTCGATTTATTGAAAAATTAAAACCAAATACGACTTATTCTTTCATCCTCGGTACTGATTATACAGATATGAAATCGAATAAACCGGATTCTGCTTTTAGCATCACTTTTTCTACAGGCAATGTAATTGATTCAGGAATTATATCGGGGAAAATTATTGGCAAAGATGCAGCAAGTACGAGTATTTATGCATATAAAATTGACTCAATTAATCCTGATACATTAAATCCTGAAAATATAAAAGCTGAATACAGCACTCAAGTTGGAAATAATGGATTATTTACATTGCGCGCTTTACCTGATGGGGTTTATCGTGTGTTTGCAGTTAAAACAAATTTACGAGATAATCTTTTTCATCCCCAGCAGGATCTGTTTGGGACAACCCATTCAGATGTGCAAGTATTGAATGGCCACAGCTTTCCGCAAACTATTAAAATTGCTAAATATCCAAATTTGCACAAAGCAGATATTATCAAAATTATGCAATTAGATTCAAATTTAATTAATATCGAATTTACAAAGCAAATTCAATCGAGCAAATTCTCATCTTCAAAATTTGAGATAATTGACACAATTACAAATAATACCATTCCAATTCAAGCAATTTGGCTTGATTCGATTATTTCTAATAAAATGTCAATATTAACTCAAATTCCATTGCAATTCAATTACGCATATAAATTTAAAATTATTGATTCGACTATTTCCGATATATATGGAATTTCATTATTCGGCATTGAAAAAATTTTCTATACAAGCAAACCACCTTTTAATTTTGCACCGAGGTTAATTACTTTACCCTTTAAAGATAGTGTAAGAAATATTGGAATAGATCAGGAATATTATTTTATTTTCAATTATCCTATATTACTTGATTCAGCTAAAAAACCAATTGAGTTAATTCAATTCCCTGATTCTGTAAAAGTGGGGATTAATCCTGAACTTATTTCACCAAATATTTTGCAAATTCATTATAATAAATTCATTAATGCGGACACTTGGTATCGTTTTCGCTTAAATTTAAAAGAATTTAATACAATTGGAAATCGAAAATTTCAGGATACTATAATAAATCTATCATTTAAAACGGCAGATTGGCGTGCAAATCCATCTATTTCGGGACATATTACACTTGGAATAAAATGTCCTAATGTTTATGTGGTATTAAAAAATAGCAAAGATGAAGAAGCAAAAAGAGTAATAGTTGATTCCCTTGGCAATTGGCAAATTGATTATGTTCAACCTGATATGTATACAATAGAAATATTTTGCGACGAAAATGGAAATGGAAAATATGATTACGGATTGGCTTATCCTTATCGGTATTCAGAATTATTTGAGATTTACGACCAAAAAATTGAGGTCAAGCCACGCTGGAATATCGAGAAAATTAACTTAACATTTCCGACACATTTTCAATTTAAGAAATGATCTTATGAAATTTATTTATGATAAATATCAAAATACGGCTGAAGATTTTAAAAAATTTATGATTAATTCATTTCAAATTAAATCTGATATTTATAAACGTAATTTAATTCAGTGCCAAAATGATTTATCTAATCAAAATATTCACGATTTACGAGTCGCTTGCCGAAGATTTGTAACTGTTTTAAATTTATATAAAATTATTTGTTATTCTTCTTATTTTGATATAATAATTAAAGATATTAAAAAAAACTTCGACAACTTCGGCAGATTACGCGACTATTTTGTTATGATTAATAATTGCAGAAACATACAAAATGATTTCCCAGTCATTATTGATTTTATCAATTATATCGAAAACAAATCTAATAACTTATTGTCAAATATTTCAAAAATTTTATCTAAAATAAATCTTAAAGAATTTGATGCAAAATTCTATTTTCTTCTAAGAGATTTAAAATATCAAAGCTCACAGGATTCTCAAAATTTTACTGCTTTTGAAAATTTTTTGAATGCACATTTGCAATTGATGAAAGATTTATTTTTCAAAGTTGACTACTCTTCTCCTGAGACAATTCACAAGTTTCGTATTGCCACTAAAAAATTTAGATATACCTGTGAAATATTAAAAGATTTTGTACCAAATTATAAAGATTTATATACAAAATTGGTGAAAATTCAAGATGATACAGGTATTATACAAGATAATGTTGTGCTTTTTGATGAATTTCGGCGATATACAGAGAAAAAGAATGTGCATAAAAATAAAAATAATGAAAATATTGAAAATTTACTTAATTATTTAAAAAATAGACAAATCAGTCTTATTTCAAATTTCAAGAATGATGAAGAAATTATAAGAAGTATTATAAAATAAAAGCCTTCTTTTTATACAAGAAGGCTTTTATGCAATTTTATAGTAAAAATTATCCAATCAAAGCTTTATAAGCTTTTGCATCAAGCAAATCATTTGCTTCCGCGGGATTGGACAGTTCAATTTTTAGCAACCATCCTTCATTATAAGGATCTTTATTGATTGTATCGGGAGCATCATTGAGTTTGCGATTGACTTCCAAAACCTTACCTGAAACGGGTGCAAGAATTTCGGAAACTGTTTTAACTGCTTCAATTGTTCCGCAGCTTTCACCTTTCTTTACTTCAGTAATATCATCAGGAATATCAATATAGACAATATCTCCAAGTTCGCCCTGGGCATAGTCAGTGATTCCAATATAACCAATATTACCGTCGATTTTCAACCATTCATGGTCGTTTGTGTACTTTAAATTTTCAGGAATATTCATTTTGTTCTCCTATTTAATTTATATTTCTTGCCAATTTACTCGTTCAAGATATTTTGTATCAATTTTTCCCGCAAGGAAATCGGGATTTTCGAGCATCTTTTTATGGAATGGAATTGTAGTTTTTATACCTTCAATCACCATCTCATCAAGTGCCCATTTCATTTTTGCGATTGCTTGCTCACGGGTGCGTCCATAAGTTATAAGCTTTGCAACAAGCGAATCGTAATTCGGAGGAATTATATATCCTTGATACAAATGCGAATCCACTCGCACACCAAATCCCCCAGGAAAATGTAATCCTTCAATCCTACCAGGCGATGGACGCCAATCATTAAATGGATCCTCTGCGTTTATTCTGCATTCCAATGCATAATAAAGAGGTTGTAGCTCCTTTAATGAAAGCTGCTCACCCGCGGCAACCCTTATTTGCTCTGCCACCAAATCATATTTTAATGCTTCTTCAGTGATGGGATGCTCAACCTGAATACGCGTATTCATTTCCATAAAATAGAAATTTCCNTCATTATCAAGNAAATATTCTATTGTACCAGGTCCGATGTAATTTACAGCTTTAGCACCTGNGGCAGAAATACGCCCCATTCTTTCGCGTAGATNCTGATTAACAGCNAGCGAAGGAGTTTCTTCTATTAATTTTTGATTGCGACGTTGCAATGAGCATTCACGCTCATTCAGGTGAATTGTATTACCAAATTTATCTGCAAATACTTGTATTTCTATATGCTTAGAATTTGTAATTAATTTTTCTAGATATAAATCTGCGTTGCTAAAAAATGCAAGTGCTTCACTTTGCGTAACATCATAGTATCGCTCAAGTTCTGTGCGGTTTTTAATCATTCGCATTCCTTTTCCGCCCCCACCTGCAACTGCTTTCAACATTACGGGATAGCCAATTGAATCGGCAATTTTAATGGCTTCATCCAAATTCTTGAGCACTCCATCGCTGCCTGGCACAACAGGAACTCCCGCATTTCGCATTGTAGTCTTGGCAACTGCTTTATCGCCCATCAATCGAATTGCCTCAGAAGGAGGTCCGATAAATGTAATCAAATGATCCGCGCAAATTTCCGCAAAAATTTGATTTTCTGCCAAAAAGCCATACCCGGGATGAATTGCATCACTATGCGTAATATTTGCCGCAGAAATTATTGCGGGTATATTTAAATAACTTTGCGCCGCAGGTGCTGGACCAACGCAGACCGCTTCATCAGCAAATCGAACATGCAATGAATATTTATCAGCTTCAGAATATATTGCAACTGTTTTTATGCCAAGCTCTTTTGCAGCTCGGATTACTCGCAAAGCAATTTCGCCACGATTTGCAATTAGTATTTTATTAAACATAGCAAATGCCAATTAATCAGCACGAATTAAAAATAGTGTCTGACCGAATTCCACAGGTGTGCCATTGTCGACTAATATCTTTTCTATTGTTCCCGAAATATCGCTCTCGATTTCGTTCATCAGCTTCATAGCTTCAATTATGCAAAGCGTTTGCCCTTTGGAAATATGCTTGCCAATTTCAACATAAGGCTCAGCCTCGGGTGATGGTGCGCGGTAGAATGTACCAACCATTGGTGCCTTTTGCTCGTAAAATCCTGCTTGAGGTTCATCAATCTTTGGAAGAGGTGGAATTTTTTCCTCTGTTAATACCAAGTTTTTCTGCTGAAGGAAGCTTTGCACCTCCTCGCTTTGTGGTAATATTTCAAATTGATTTTGCAGGTTGTTTGTTGATTTATTTGGAATAAAAGATCTTCTAGAAAATTTTACTTTTGTATCGCCTTCTTCAATTGTCAGTTCATCGAGCGAGCTGTCGTCAAAAATTTTTACAAGTTTGCGCAAGTAATTTAAATCCATATCATCAGATTTATAACAAATGAGGTGTCGGCCGGACTCGAACCGGCGTTCACGGTTTTGCAGACCGTTGCCTAACCACTTGGCTACGACACCAAAATATTTAAGAATACAAAATTAAATAAAAAAAAGGAATTAGGAAAACAAAGTAGGGGCAATTCATGAATTGCCCCTACAAATCAATTTCCGCTTGTATTTCTATTGTTTTTGATAATGCCGACACTATTTTGCAATATGTCTTGATTTCATCTAATGATAATGTACGACCTTTTCTATCTTTCAACCACTTATCGCATACTTGGTAACCGCCAATATGATATTGCCATACCTCCTCAGGAACATTGCTAAAATATTGTTGCTTATTAATCCAGACCTTGCCCGTTTCATAAACGACTTTTTCAACTCGATTGCTGCCTGCTTCAGGATATTTTGCTATTGGGAAGTCCAATTCAGTTGATTTTAGCAAATGTATATTAGCAAGCCGCTCACCCAATTTTCCTAACGTAATAAATCGTTCATAATCCTTTGTAAATGGGATGCGTGGAAAATCTATTTTCAAAAATTCTTTATATTTCTCGCGATAAGTATTGCTATAAAGCACAGCATAAATGTAATAAAATATCTCTTCGGGTGATACCTCTTTTTGGAAATTTGCTTGCAATTCCTCAAAAACCTCCCGTTTTATATTCGGTTTTTTCTCGCTCACTATCTTTTCTCCACTAAATAAATGGTTTAAATTAATATCGGGATAGAGATAGAGAGGGAAAAGATAACTACCTGATACTGCAGATGTTATAAGATGGGCATCTGTCATTTTGTTTGAAACAAACACAGGCAATGCACCCGAACTATCGCTTTGTCTTGATGATATTAGACCTAAATTATCTTCAACAAAGTTTAACATAATTTCTTTACGGGGTCTACAATGGAATCCTTTTGATTTTCCTGTATAATAAGTATACCGAGTATCAAATGGGCGATATGAGATTTTTGTAATTAAATTTTTATTGAATTCATTCTCAATTAAATCATTTTTCGCAAAATTAATTTGCCATTCTATTGTATCTTTACCAAGTTTATATGCTTGGCGTGCAATTTCTGGATCTAATTTTGCAAAATTTTGAATTCGTCTCCAAATTTCATCTTCTGTCCATCCAATTGTTAATTTATCTCTTGCTGTTACAATTCCAACACTATAAACTAAAAATAATTCTGTAATTTTTTTAAAGGATTGATATTCTTGTAAATATGTTTTATCTTGAGGTTTAAAGATATAAAAATCACCTTCAGGTTCAATTTCGTTCCATTCCACATTGCTGATACTGTGGCTTTTCAGCCAATCGTATTTTTCTTCTCTTAATCCGAAAATTTCCTGATGATATACTTTTGTCATAATATTTAAATGAATTATTTATTTTTTATGTTAATTATTTCCTATATTTTATCATAAAACAAACTGCATCACCGATTCTAATATCAAACACATTTTCGTCTTTTCCTCCATCGAGAGATTTTTCTTTCTTTAAACTATTTCCATGCAAATCAAGAATATAGATTTCATCGAAGCTTTTCATTAGAGATTGACGCATCCCTCGGAAAGTTGGGTTATCAATGTAGCTATGATTTGTAATAAATCCTAACACACCTTGACCCGCTTCGTCAATTTTCCATTGTGCAAAACGTATAAATTTAACATAATCATCTTGTAGCATTTTTGGATTTTTCTCATTGAGTGGTTTGCCATCAACTTCATAATAACTTTTTATTTTGTCGGCAATCCAATCTCCCTTATTTTCTGACTGTGCCGAATAAGGTGGGTTGCCAAGTATTACCAATATGGGAACGTCTTTTTTGATTTCCAAGGCGTGATGGCTTTCTTTTGAAAGAGATGACATACCAGGTAATTTGGATTGTTGTAACTCCACCATATCTAGTGTATTAGTTAAATAATATTTAACTCTCTCATCATCACTTAATTTATAGCCGAGCTCTTCGAGAAGAAATGACATTTTAATATGTCCAATTGCATAAGGTGCCATCATCAGTTCAAATGCATAGAAATTTTCGAGAATTTGATTTTTCAAAAATGATTCAATCCCGCCTTTACCATATTTACTTTCAAATTCTTCCACAGCTACTTCAACAGCTTTAGCCAGAAATCCAAGTGTACCGCCTGCTGGGTCAAGCAATGTGACATTGGGAGAGGCAAGTCCATCCACAATATTGAATTTGTCTTTTAAAATTTCATTTATAGAACGAACAATAAAAGATACAACGGGTTCGGGAGTATAATAAACGCCACGCTTTTCACGGGTCATAGGGTCATAAGTCGAAAGGAATGTTTCATAAAAATGCAGAACTGGGTCGTTGCCTTTCCCNTGNTGATAATATTCTTCTAATATTTGTTTTACATCTGCNACAGAAAGCACTTCNGCAATATCATCAATAATAATTTCAAGTTGTTTNGGCAAGTCCCCAAATGAAATAAATTTGAAAATATCACGCAAAATTCCAATCGATTTTGGAATATATGAATAAGCTGTAACACGATTAAAATCTTGTTCGGCGCGTAATCGTGCAGCGAATAACCCGTAAGTTATTGTCTGGGAATAAATATCAGCAAAATCTTCTTCTTTTAAACCAAATATTAGAAAATCCTTAAATGTTTCATAAGTTTCCTGTATTGATTCTGTTCCAATCGTCAGCTCTTCAGTTATTACATTATCTTTGAGGAACCTTGTTCTTTTTGCAAGTTCGTAAGCAAGAGTTTTTGCTGTATAAGTCCGAGGGAGTGAAAAATCCAGAAACCGAGTAAGCAATGAAAAAAACTTATCTTCATTATCTAAAGGTGGTTGAGCAGATAGTTTAGTCTCATCAAATGGGTGAGCAATTTCGACCTTATCAATCATCTTGCCATCCCTATATAAACGGAATTCTGTAAAATTTGTGAGTATTACATTCGGGAAGGTCTCTAAATAGCGTTTAAGCTGCTCTGTTTTTTCTGTTGTACCAAGCTCGACGCCAATATTCTTTGCTTCAATATAACCTATAATTTTTTGCCGCCCATCCCAGATACGAAAATCGGGATTGCCTGCTTCGGTTTTTTTTGGTAAAATTGTTATGGCAATTTTTTTATTTCTTTGCGTTTCGGAAAATTGCTGTATAAAGCTCGCTAAATGACTATAATATGATTCTTCTCGTGCGTCGCCTTTTTTATAAGTATTGAATATATTTTGCAAATAATCATTTATCATAAATACAATTTAAGAAAAAAAAGCAAAATAGGAAATTTTTTATAGGGGTGTATGCAATACACCTTTCCTAGGACAAGTTCATCCTATTTTTTTTCTCGATTATCGGTGCGCTTAATACCATTCCCAATATTATGTATGGATATTTATAACGGGCGGCTCCATAGATTGGAATTGTCATTGCTAAGCCTATGATTATAAATAATTCAATTAATAATATTACAGGATTATGGCGATTATATTTGAAATTTATATAAAATTGATAGAAAAAGCAAAATAAAATAAATAAATAATATATGTGATAAATTGTCGCTAAAATCATATATTCAATTCTATGAGGCTGTTGAATAAAGGTTGAAAAATTATGATCCTTGAATAAAGCTTTACCGTATTGATAAACATAAATTTGATTATTAGAAACCAAAGGATATAAAGCAAAATCATCTGTAATGAATAAATGAATAAACTTTGCGGGAAGTAGCGATAACCATTTGATTGGATGAGATTTAATCCAATTAAAAGCTTGATGTTGGTAAAATTCATTTTTTTCTTTATATGTCATTTGCTCGGGATGAGGCAAATATCCAATTTTACCTTCACTAAATACCTCTGGTTCGAAAGTTCCCGTAGCATCATCATTTGCACCAATTAGCAAATTTAGTGAGCCAGTAGTTCCTGAATATATAAAATCTCCAAAATGTTGCTTATTATATATTCCAACGCTTAATATTATTATTATAAATCCAAGAGTAAAAAGCAACAATTTCGCAAATTGGTATTGCTTTATATTTATTATAGTTACAATTAATATTGCAAAAAACAATGCCCAGCCCATTGGTCTTATTCCAATTGATAATGCTACCAACATACCCGCGAAAAATAAGGCAAGCTTTTTATTAATCAAAAATAAATAAATAGCAAGCAAAATAGTTGTACAAAATAGTAAATCAGTGAAATTCATCAGAATTATTCCAAGATTGTTCAAATAGAGAATATATAAAATTGCCGATATTAAAGCTGCTTTATTTGAAAATATTCGATTTGTTATTGAATAAAGCAAAATAAGATTAGCTGTATTAAGTATTATATTAAAAAATAATATAGCTTTTGAACTTTTGAATAATTTAAGAATAACAAATAAATAATTTATATAAATCGGTGCAATAATAAAGTCATCATTTATATTAGAATAATTTGGATAGAAGGAATTATTCTCAACGCATTGCAATGCTTTTTGATAATAATATGCAGAATCGCTCTCGAAATGTGGCTCGGTAAATGCTACAATTACAATTTGCAAAACAATATAAATCGAAAGAAGAATATAAAAAGGATAGTGAGGGTTATTTTTCATTAGCGGATAATATTATTGCCTAATATTTCTATAGGACTTAGAAGTTATATTTGTCGAATAAGGCATAATCATATAGCTCCTTTATCTTTTTGGTAATGGTGGTAAAGCTGGTGTTAGATTTTGCTTCTCCTGTTGATTATCAGGAATATAAGTTTGATTTCTAATAGAATCAACAGGTGTTCTAATACGATTAAAGCTATTTAGGTCGAAGTTGCGTTTTTTATAAGGCAATAATGGGTCGCTATAAACTTTAGCCATCAAGCGTCCCCAGATGGGAGCAGCGGCACGTCCGCCGTAACCTTGTCCGCCCATATAATTGAAATTCACACGTTTATCATCGAATCCCACCCAGATTCCCGCAACAAGATCGGGAGTATAGCCAATAAACCAAGCATCAGCAGCATCATCGGTTGTGCCTGTCTTGCCTGCGGCATCGACCCCCTGGAAAAATTTACGTATAACTGAACCTGTACCATAATCCACAACACCTTGCATCATAAAGATCATTTCGTCGGCAATTGTATCGGAAATAATGCCTTGCGTCATTATTGGTTTTTTGTTACTTTTTATGATTACATTCCCATAATTATCATAAATATCATTTAGAAAGCGTGTTTGAATTGCGGTGCCGTGCAAAGGGAATGTCGCATAAGCTGTAGTCATTTCAATTGGGGAAACATCACCCCCCGCGCCAAGTGCAAGAGCTGGATATGCAACAAGTGGAGATTTAATACCCATTTTTTGAGCAACTCTAATAACCTCGTCGGGGCTTGTGACTTGAGTAATCAATCTTGCAGAAACAGTATTAATTGATGCAGCAAGAGCTGAAAATAGTGTTCGTTTATCTCCATCTGCGCAATCACCTGAACCCGATGGAGACCAAACGGTACCATCTGGGGATCTGTATGTAAAAGGACCGCATTCAATTTCTGAATACGGTGTAAGTCCATGCATTAATGCAGAAGTATAAACAAATGGCTTAAAAGATGAGCCAGGTTGCCGTCGAATTTGAGTAGCATGATTAAGTGAATATTTAGCTGATTGATTTTCCTGAATGAATTTTGGCGATGCTCCAACCATTGCTAGAATATCACCTGTATGAATATTTATCACAACAGCGCCAACTTGAATTGTTGTAGCAGCGTTCTTTACAGAATCAATAAAATATTTATTATTAAGCAACTGCTGATATATTCTATTTTTATCAGAAGTGCTTGCTGATCTGTAAGATGGATTTGTTTTAATTGCTTTATCTAAAAGAGCATTTAATACATTTTTATTTCGTGACCAGGACCAATTTTTCAAAAATTCTGCTTGAAATGATTTCAGATGTTCCTCAACTGCTTGATTTAAATATTGTTGAATACGGGAATTCAAAGTTGTATTTATTACAAGTCCATCTCTATATAAATCATAATTACCAAGACGAGAATCATCGTTTAATGTCTGGCGCACCATTTCCACAAAATGCGGTGCAATCATAAAAGCACTTTTTAAAGCAAAATTTCCAGCTGCTTTATCGCTTGGTAAAAGTGGTTGCTTTGTCGCTTCTAAATATTGTGATGGAGTGATGTAGCCTTCTTCTAACATTAGAGATAATACCAAATCACGCCTGGCAAGAGCTTTATCAGGATTAAGGACTGGGTCATAATTTGTAGGGGATTTTAGCAATGCAACAAGCATAGCACACTCAGCCAAATTTAAATCTTTTGGTTGTTTATTGAAATAAACTTGGGATGCAATGGAAATACCATAAGCGCCACGGCCAAAATAAACAGTATTAGAGTAAAGTTGCAAGATTTGCTCTTTTGTATAATTGCGTTCAATTTGAATTGCTGTAAAGGCTTCACGAATTTTACGAGCGAGGGTATTCTCTTTTGTTAAATAAAGATTACGAGCAAGTTGCATTGTAATTGTCGAACCACCTTCTTTGGTATGTCCAGCAAATATGTTTTTTACAAATGCCTTTACAACACGTGCAGTATGTACTCCCCAATGTTTAAAGAATTTCCTATCTTCTGTCGCTATTAAGGCATTAATATAATTCTTGGGCATTTGACTATAATCAATATCTTCACGTCTTTCTATAAAAAAATGATCAATAACTACTCCATCAGATGAATATACTTGTGTTGCAAGGTTCAGTTTTGGATTTTCTAATTGGGAAATCGAGGGCATTCCACTGCTAATAACAATTTTGATATAAATAAACATTATTAGGCATATTCCCACAAATACCCCAATCAAAATCCATAAAAATTTTAAAGGTGTCATTTTCATTTTATTAATTCCCTTTCAATTATAACACGACGCAAACGTTTAAAATATAAATCTAATGGCTCATTATCTCTTCTAGGTAGAGGTTCGAGTTCGCCTGCTGATCGAGTTTCAATAAGGTAGCCAGGAACGCCCCGTTTCATTAATTCAATTTTAACAAAATCTGCTCGCCTTTGCCCTAATTCTTGATTATATTCCATACTAGCTAATGTATCTGTATGACCTGTTATGACGATTTTGTCAATTCTATCCTTTATTTTTAACAGATTCGAGGCAAGTGCATCAAGTTCCTCATCCCATTTAACATTTGTCTCATTACCATTAGTATCAAGCACATAAATGTAAGGTTTATCGTATACATCAGAAGGAAAATTTATCCGAAACGTATAAATTTCATCTAAATAGAAATCTTGATGCACAATATTTATTGTATCTTCTTGATTTATAAAAATTTTCTTTGTATCAGGAAATAAATCTCCACTTTGTGCTGTCACAATATATTCCTCATCTTTAAGCATTGGAACAGAGTAAAAGCCTGTGCTATCAGTTTTAAAAGAGTCCCTACTTTGCAACGAGGGTTGTTCAATTGTTATATCAGCATCCGGGATTGGTTTGTTATCTTTTAAACGGAAAACTTTGCCTTCTAATTTATAAAATTGATTTATTTGAGTTCTAATATTTAAATTAGGATTAATATCGTTATGAATATTAAAAGTAATCTGTTCCTTGCTTTTTACTGTATCAATTTTATAAATTTTATATCTTACAAAAATATCATAACCGCCAAGACTTTTTTTGCCTGCATCTTTAAACTGATTTGAAGCATAATAAAAAATAGAATCGCAATCCCCAAGGCAATTTGGCGATATTTCATTATAAACAGTATTAACAGGTGGACGTAGATTTTCACGATTTTTAAATATATGATTAATAATTACATCTTGGCTTGATGTAATATTTGCAAAGTTTATTAAATCAGAAATCCTTGCACGAAAAATATCATAACCCCCTACATTATCAAATCCATTTGATGAATAATATAAATATTTGCCATCGGTTGAAATATATGGCGTAATTTCATCGCAACCTGAATTTATCGAATCTCCGCAGTTAATAGGAGCACTCCAATTGCCATGTGGCAATTTTTTTATAAACCAAATATCAGAACCGCCATATCCTGAATCCCTCTCACTTGAAAAAAATATTAGATTCCCATCTGTCGAAATAGATGGATGAGAATACCAATCCATTAAATTTATGGGAATATTGTCCAATTGTTTAGCTTTGATAATTTCATTATTTTTAATTTTGCCTACCATCAGGCGGCTCTGTCCGATAATTTCTGATAGAGGCGCCAATTCCCTTCCTGCTGAATCAGAATAGAAATTCCGAGAACTTGAATAATCTTTTGCAAATCCAAAATATATATTGTCATCGAAAAAAGTAGGGAATCCAATTTCACCCTCAATACCAAATTGAATTATCTTTTCTGTTCTTATCCGATTAGGAGCAAGATAATTTCCACGGATTATTGATTGATGAATTCCATTTTCAATTGTCAAATATGGTATATCATTATCGAACGAAATTGCCCATTGATTTTCTTCAGTATTGCATAAACCAACGGGTTCAATTTTATAATGCCATCCTTGTAATTTTGTGAGTATTTCAGAAGTATCATGCTCAATGCCTATCCATCGTGTCGGCTGGCACAATACCATAGGTTTCGGGCATTCTTCGTCTTTTAATGTATATTTTGGTGATGTGCATCCAAAAATACTTATTAAAGCAATAAATATGGCAATTAAATTTCTATTCTTTATATTAAATATCATTAATTTACAAATTAACAAAAAATATATATTCAATAATTTCTAAATTAATTATAATTTTTTTAAAATTAGGCAATGTTACAAAATAATCAAAAATTCCGCGTTATTTTGATAATTATATTTCTTTTTGGAGTGCATTTATATTCGCAAAAATCAATCGATTTGCGAAAACCGCTAAATCCTGAGAATTTCAAAATCTGGGATGAATACATTCGCCGATATGCACCAAGTGATAGTGCTTATAATGTCGTGATCCATATTGCTCAACAGCATTATTTTACAGGGAATTATATTACCGCACTTGAGGTATTTTATGTTTATGAATCGCTTTTCCCAGATAAATCTAATGAAATACAAAATGAAAAGACAAATCTTATCGCACTTTCTTTGATACAATCGCCAAATGAGCATAATTATCAATTATATGAAGAATTAGCACATAGATTAGCAAATACCGAGGATGGCTTTATTGCTGTGCAAAGGCTTGCTGAAAAATATATTAAAAAACGCAATTTCGATTCTGCTGCGGTAATATTTGAAAATTTCAAGCCAATTTATAATAAATTGCAATCCAAATTCGATAAAGTAATAAATCTTCTGACCCGCCCTGAGGATTCTGTGACTATCCATAATCTTGGACCAAATGTTAATTCCCGATGGGATGAATGGGACCCAAATCCAACACCTGATGGACATTATTTATATTTCTCTTCAGCCCATAGACCCGGCGGGAGAGGTGACCAAGATGTCTGGTATTGCGAGTATAAAGATTCAGCCTGGAGCAAGCCAATCAATCTAGGCGACCAAATCAATTCAAATAATGCAGAAACAATAGATAACGTTTCATTCGATGGGAATACACTTTATTTATCAGGGACATTTTCGGGTTCGTTTGGAAAATTCGATATATATTCTGCAACACGCACGCAGCAGGGCTGGGGCAATCTCTATCATTTTCCAATGCCAATTAATTCAATATATCACGATGAAGCAGCATTTTTGACAAGCGATGGCAAAGCATTAATTTTCACATCAGATAGACCTGGCGGAATTGGCAATTTTATTGAAAATGGTCGGGGCTTTCATGGTGGATTCAATGGAAATATGGATATTTATATTAGCTTTAAAACCGATACGGGTTGGTCTGCACCTTTAAATCTTGGTCCTACTATTAATACACCTTATGCTGAACGTTCTCCTTATTTATCACCTGACGGCAAAACGCTATATTTCAGTTCTGATGGGCATCCTGGATTAGGTCGGCTTGATGTATTTAAATCTGTTCGATTGTCTGATACTTCCTGGACAGAATGGAGCGAACCTGAAAATCTGGGGCGTTATATCAATTCCGTGGATGATGATTGGGGTTATAAATTTGGTATAACGGGAGATAGTGCCTTTTTTGCTTCGAAAAATCGAGATGATAGCTACGGTGGATGGGATTTGTATTCTGTTACAATCCCTAAGGCATATAAGCCTCAAAGAGTTGTAATTATCAAAGGCAAAATATATGACCAGAATGGAAATCCGCTCTCAGCTTCTATAAAATGGGAAGATTTATCTTCGGGCAAATCGCTTGGAGAACTTCATTCTAATCCAACAACAGGTGAGTACATTATCGCACTTCCTTATGGTTATAATTATGGATATTACGTTCAAAAAGAGAATTATTACCCTACATCGGGAAATATCGATTTGAAAAAGAATACAAAAGATTCAATAATTTACCGAAATATTAAACTCATTTCTTCACAAGAAATTCTTAAAGAGCAACAAAAAATAACAATAAACAACATATTTTTTGATTTTGATGATTATTCATTGAAGCAAGAAAGCTATCCCGAGCTAAATCGTTTGCTTGATTATTTAAAGACAATCCAGTTCCAAAAAATTATAATTGAGGGGCATACAGACGACATTGGCGACGATGCGTATAATTTGAATTTATCCCAAAAGCGAGCACAATCCGTTGCTAATTATTTAATATCCAAAGGAATTAGCAAATCCAAAATCCATACCGAAGGTTATGGGGCTAAAAAACCCCTTGCACCAAACACAACAGAAGAAAATCGGGCTTTAAATCGCCGCGTAGAAATTTCAATAAAGGAATAAGAGGGGAAAAAACTTTCCCCCTATCATTTATCCTTTCACTACTTTAATTACATCCCGCTCTGTGCCGTATTTGACTGTGATTATATATACTCCCGGTGCCACACCTTTGCAATCCCAAATTAAAGTGCCATACCATCCGCTCTCGGGCACTATCGTTATGTCTTTCCCATCGCTTATCTCCTTGCCATATATATCATATACCTTGATTTCCGCTGTGTTTATATCCAATCTTAAATCCCAAAATATCCTTGCTTGCACTAGCTCTCCCGCTGGCAATGGATACGGTGGATCTGAATAAAAATAATTCTTCCGTTCGACTTCGTAATCATTAACATCCAATATACCCACATCACTCAATTTCAGCCGATACATTCCACCATCTGTCCCCGCAAAAAGATATTTATCCGTTGCTAATAATTTGTAAATATTTGCATTCGTTAATCCCTTATTATATGGTCGCCATATATCATAATATCCACCTAAACGTGAATAATATACTCCTGCAAATCTATTCATTGATATAAATGTTAATCTATTACCCATACTTGCCGAGACCTTTTCTATCGATGAAACCCCATAATAATCCATTAATCCGAAATTTGCGTCACGCCAATTACTTCCTGCATCCGTTGAAAAAAATACACCACGACCTGTTGCACTTTCATATATTTTATCTGTAAACAATTGCCCACCCCTAGATGTACCAGCGTATAAATATGGTATCATTCTAATTCCATGACTTACTACTTTGATTGCTACTATATTAAAGCTATAATCTGTAAATGGTATTACCGAACTGCTCCATGTTGCTCCCCTATCACTCGATATCATTACTGTATTGCCATTGCTCCCTGCAAATATATAATTACTATCAGATTCTATACTGTAAATTGGCTTTCCTGGAAAACTTAATTTCTCGCTCAAATTATGCCACGTTGAACCCCAATCCCCTGAATAATATATTCCTATATTTGTCCCACAATATATCGTGTCCCTATCTATCTTTATGGCAAATATTTGAAATGTTGGTAAACCCTGCTCGGATGTTATTGTATTAAATGTTTTCCCACCGTCTGTCGAGTAATATGGATTTCGATCTTTATAAAAATCATTACCTGCAATTATAAAACTATCCTTTACTGCTACTTTTGTCAGTTCCTTATTTAATAAACACTTCCAAGTGTTTCCATCATCAGTCGATTCCCAAAGTCCTGAATTACCATTATCATAACCATAACCCACAGCTGCATATATTTTCTCCCCATTTGTTGCCATATCCCTTACTATATCCCCGCAAAATACTTCCTTTTCAACAATGCTTTGCAAATCTGTCAAAGTATCGTTACTTGTTATATATAAACCCTCTTTCCCTAAATTTATCAATAACTTGTTATCAACTATGCTAATTGAATATGCTCCAAGTGATGGGAACCATCCACCCTTTATAATTTTATATGGGTCAGGAAATTGCCAACTCTCCCCTTCATCACTTGAATATGCTATATTGCCATAAGATGTAATGGCATACATATAATCGCCTTTTACACAAAGCCCATATATGGGATAATCATAAGACTTTACTGAATCTTCATACCTTAAACCATTGTTTTTCTTTGTCCATGTTAGCCCTTCATCTGTCGAAACAAATAATCCACCATCTGAACCCGCATATAATTTATCACCCTTTTTTGCAAAACTATTGATTGAATAAAATCCTAATCCACTTATTGTATCTCTTATAGCTACTACACTACCATCAGTTTTTGAATATATTAATAAATTTGGATAATTATATCGCGAGCTCACTCCTTCTGCAAAAGTTCCTATAAAAAGTTTATCTTTATATTCAATTACTGTAGTGTATCTAAAATGTGGTTGTTCCCATTTAAAAGCTTTTTCCCATTTATTCTTATTAATATTATATTTATAAATATGCCCTAATAAAATTAAGTACATCTCACTTTCACATTTGCAAAATCTAATAAAACCACCAAAATCTTCTGTTGCAATCCCTTCATTATGTTGTAGCCAAGAGATCCCATCATCTGTGCTAATATAAAGCCCATAATTTTGATCAAGTAGCCCTTTTGAAGTATAAAGAAATAGCATATTATTATATTTTATTACTGAATATACACCAGCAAATACTTGATTATTCTGATGATCTAGCTTTATCCAATTTTTCCCTAAATCTGTAGTTTTAAAAATAGAATTATAAATTGTTATATATATATCATTTCCCTCTACATCTACGCTATTTATAGTCTTATTTCTTCCGGGTCCCTTCAGCAATTCCCACTGGGAATAAGATGTAGTTAGAATAACAAAAAATGCTATTAAATAAATGATTCTTTTCATAATATTTTCTCCTCTTTTTAAATTATTTTACTTTTTTTAAAATTATTTTTTCATAATACACCTTTTCATAATACACCTTTTCATAATACACCTTTTAATATACACCTTACCATATTTTTTACATTTCCCCTCGGAAGCTCACGCTCTCAAACTAAGGCTACAAATCACTTTGGCACCGCGTTTTGTAGCCATTATAGAATAAATTTAATTTCGCAGTTATTGATGTATAGTTTTTCTAATTTGTAATAATAGTGAATAGATGGTGTAATATCTCTTGCCTGCGCAATACTTTCCGCAATATTTTTAATGATTCTAATCACTTTCGTAGAATCGCGCATTTTTATTATGACTAAATTAATAAAAAAAGGAATATAATATAAAAATATATTTACTTTTAGTTTCACTCTTGCTATTTTCTTATTTTAATTCAGTTATTTTAAAATTACTTAATTTTGAAAATTGATTAATTGCAAAGAATGATTATTAAGTGGGAAACAATCGAAAAAAAAGAAATTGCTGATTATAAAATTTTTAAGGCTATCAAGGTTCGACGTCGCCATCCCGAGCAAAATAAAGAAGCGGAATTTGTGATTTTGAACTCTCCAAATTGGGTAAATATTATACCTATAACAAAGAATAATGAAATTCTATTGATTGAACAATATCGGCAAGGGACTGATAGTATTACTCTTGAGATTCCTGGTGGATTGATTGAGAATGGCGAGCAACCTATCGATGCCGCAAAACGTGAATGCATTGAAGAAACAGGGTATGCGAGCAGTGAGGATTTAATTTTAACAGGTATTTCATATCCAAATCCCGCATTTTTGACAAATCAATGCTTTAGTTATGCTTGGATGGATGTAGAAAATAAATATCAGCAACATTTCGATATTGATGAGGATATACGAGTGATTCCAACGCCAATTCCTGAAGTTAAAAAATTAATTATGGATGGGCGGATTAATCATTCTGTGATTTTGACTGCATTTTTTTACTTTTTTTTAAAATTTGGATATTAGATTATGGGAAAAATTATTGCGATTGCAAATCAGAAAGGTGGTGTGGGGAAAACAACTACAGCTATAAATTTATCGGCTTCTCTTGGGGTGCTTGAACTTCCCGTTTTGCTTGTGGATAATGATCCGCAAGCAAATTCATCATCAGGGCTGGGGATTGACCCAATGTCGATAAATAACACAATTTATGATTTATTGCTTGGCGAGGAAGCAGTTGAAAATGTAATAATTTCAACAAAATTTCCAAATCTGTCTATTATCCCTTCGTCAATCAATCTTGTTGGCGCAGAAATTGAACTCGTTAATCAATCCGATAGAGAAATAAGGCTAAAAAAAGTATTGGATGCTGTAAAGGATCAATATTCCTTTATAATTATTGATTTGCCACCATCGCTTGGATTGCTTACTGTGAATGGACTTGTGGCAGCAGATTCAGTAATGATTCCCGTTCAATGCGAATATTATGCGCTCGAAGGACTTGGGCAATTGCTTAATACAATTTCGCTTGTGCAATATAATTTTAATCAGAAACTTGAAATAGAGGGTGTTCTACTCACTATGTATGATTCAAGGTTGCGTATATCTAATTCTGTGCTTGCAGATGTCAAAAAGCATTTTGGAGACAAAGTACTGCAGACGATAATCTCAAGAAATGTTCGTCTTGCAGAAGCGCCAAGCTTCAATATGCCTGTTATCGAATATGATGCAACGTCGGTTGGTGCGCAAAATTATCTTGCTTTGGCAAATGAAATATATTTAAAAAATAAAGATTATCTCTCAAATCATAAAAATGCATAAATTTGCAAAAAGGCAGGGTGATAGATGAAAACAAAAACAGGATTAGGCAAGGGATTGGATGCATTGCTTCCACATTCGGAAATTGTTTCGCAAGCAAGTGTGCAGCATTTTCGCGATAATGCTAAATTCTTTGATTTTATTGAGATTTCCAAAATATTAATCAATCCATATCAGCCCCGCCAAAATTTTGATTTGCAGGCAATTGAGGAATTAAGTCAATCAATAAAAAAGCATGGTTTATTGCAACCCATTACCGTTCGGCGAGTTGTGGATGGATTTGAATTAATTACAGGCGAGCGACGTCTGCGAGCTTGCAAGCATGCTGGTTTGGATAAAATACCAGCTTATATTCTTGAAATTGATGAAGATGTGAAATTGCTCGAAATGGCAATTATTGAAAATGTGCAGAGAGTTGATCTAAATCCAATTGAACTTGCAAGCGGATATCAGCGTTTGATTGAAGAATGCAGTTATACTCAGGAGCAAGTTGCAGAACGTGTCGGCAAGGAACGCTCGACAGTAACAAATTTCATTCGCTTGCTTAAATTGCCCGAAAAAGTGCAAGACGACTTGCGCGACGGATTTTTGTCAATGGGACACGCTCGTGCTTTGTTATCACTAAATGAAAAGGATTTAATTCTTGCAGCTGATGAGGAAATTAAATCCAATCAATTATCGGTTCGACAAACCGAGCGGCTTGTAAAAGACATACTTGATGGGAAAATTGTGCTTATTAATGGAAAATTACAATCTACTAAATCAATACAGCAAAATGATTTCCAGGAAGAAATTCGAGTATTTTTACAAGATAAGGAAGATGAACTTCGTCAAAAATATGCAACAAAAGTAAAAATTAAGGCAAAGGATGCTGATAGCGGCTCAATTGAATTTGAATTTTATTCAAAAGATGAATTCGATAGGTTATTAGATATATTCACAAAATTAAAATGAAATGGGAAATAATAAATTAATATATCATCAAAATGTGCGGGTAATCTATGCGGATACAGATAAAATGGGTGTTGTATATAATGGCACATATTTTAGATTTTTTGAAATAGGCAGAACAGAATTAATGCGGTATTATGGTTTAGTGTATTCGGAGTTGGAAAAATACGGCTACCAATTGCCATTGCTTGAGGCTTATGCAAATTATCGGGCTGGCGCTCATTATGATGATTTGCTTGATATAGAAACGACACTTGATTTAGATAATATTGGACCTAGGGTGCGTTTTGATTATAAAATTTTGCGTTCAAATATATTAATTTCAGATGGATGGACGTCTCATATATTTTTTAATATTATAAATCAAAAAGCTGTAAAACCCCCGCGGGTATTTATGGAAAAAATTGAAGAATTAAGACATAATTTGTAATAAAATAAAAGCAAATTTAATGCGAAGAAAATTCATAATCATAATAATATTAACTGCATTAAGCGCAACAATTGCAAAAAGTGAAAATACTTTTAATTTTTTACGGTTGGCGGGTAATGCTCGATCTTCAGCCCTTGCGGGAAGTTTTGTTTGCATTGAAAATGATATAAATGCAATATACTTTAATCCTGCAACGCTATGGACAGTAGAAGATAGGGATTTTTCAGTTACATTTTTGAAGCACACTCTTGATATAAATTCAGGAAACGCAAGCTATAAATTGCCAGTAGAATGGATGGATGGGAAATTTGCTGCCGCCGCGACATTCACAAATTATGGTTCATTTGATTATGCGGATAAAGATGGAATAAAAGGAGGCACATTTTCCGCAAGCGATCTTGATTTAGCATTTTATTATTCTAATAAAATTGATACAAATTTCTTCTATGGTGCAGGTGTAAAATTCATTTATTCAGGGATTGAAAAATATTCATCAACTGCTTTGGCATTGGACTTGGGTATTTTGTATAAATTGAAAGATGGTCGAACAAATATTGGCGTGTCATTGCTTCAAACCGGATTTCAACTTTCATCATATTCGGGTGAAAACGAAAGCTTACCTATTGATTTGCGCGTTGGATTCAATCATCATCTTATGGGATTACCATTGCTATTCAATTTTAATTTTCATCATTTAGCAGATAATACAAACAAATTTGGCGACCGTTTCAGGAATTTTTCTGTTGGTGGTGAATTTTATATTGGTGAATATGTTGATTTAAGAATAGGTTATGACAATCAAGTTCGCAATGTTCTGACTAATAATGTTAGTAAGGGGCTCTCAGGATTTAACGCAGGAGTTGGAATAAAAACAAAATATTTAGATTTCGATTATGGTTTTTCGCAATATAGCTCAGCAGTTAATTTACATAGATTTTCAATTTCATTAAATTTATAAAAGGATTATATATGAAAAGGTTAGTAATTTTAGCAATCTTTTTTGCATTTTCTTTCGTAGGGTATTCACAGCAACAACCACAAAATTTACAACAGCAACAACAGGAAGCTCAAATTTTGCATCCAACTGTCATCGTAGGTGATATAGCATTTATTGGCCAAACACTTAAAACTGTCGAAATCAAAGGCTCAGAAGTCAATGCTTACCTTGATGTTGAAAAGGAAATCACTCGAATTCTTACAGAATTGCAGCAACAGAAAAAGAAGCTTAGCGATTCTGTCCAAATCGATATCCCATTGAATATAGCTCAAAATACGCTTACATTTATGGATAGAGCAACTTTGACTGGACAGAATGCTGCTATTTATAAGAGATTTGCTGATGCACTTATAGCTTCTGCAAAGAAAAAATAAATAATAGCATTTTTGTTTATTTGCAATAATATATAATATATAGTGCAAAGATGAATAAATGAGCATAATTAGATATATAATAATATCATAATCTTATGCGAAATATACACCTTATCATCTTTGCACTATTATTTTATTCTTCAGCACATTCGCAAATTCCATACACACTAAATTTACAAGGCATTGGGTTCCCTACTGGAATGAGTGCTATTTCAATAAATGAAAATCAATATTTATATGATTCCACTGAAAAATTTGAAAATACTTTTTCCCTTTGCTACCAACCATCTCGATTTGGACTGACTGAAATTTCGCCAGTATCAATTATGTATTCAAATAATATGATTAAAAATTCAGGCTTTTTCGCAAATTTGGATTATTTTGGATTTGAATTATATAATGAATTTGCCGCAAGCGTAGGCGGATACACAAAATTGAAATTTCTAGAAATTGGTGGCAAAGCAACATATCATAGAGCAAATATTAAAGATTATGGAAATTCATCGGCAATATCGGTTGATATGTATACAAAATTATGTTTGCTTGATAATTTAGCATTTGGTTTGCTTCTGGAAAATTTAAATCGAGCATATTATACAAATGCTAATCGCACAGTCCCGCAATCTGCAATATTATCAATTGGATATACACCATTAGAACAATTAGGAATTGATTTTGGAGCAAATATTGATTTAAATACCAATGCATCTATGATTGCAGCGATACGATATCAATTTAATCATTATCTTCAAGCAAATATTAAATGTAATACCTCGCCATTTCTTATAATTGGCGGTATCAACCTGTCTGCATTTGATTATTTTAATATCCTCTTCTTCTTACGTTATCAAGAGGAATTTGGTTATGACCAAATTATTGGATTAGAATTCAAATTTTAAAGAATAAACTTAGAATAATCCATATTTTTAGTAATATTTGCTAGCTTATTCTTCACAAATTCAGCATCAATTGTTATTTTCTTATCTTTAATATATTCAGGTATATCGAACATAATCTCATCAAGCAGCGATGTCATAATTGTATGCAAACGACGTGCGCCAATATTTGCAACTTCATTATTGATTAATGCAGATGTAGAAGCAATTTCCCTGATTGCATCGTCGGTAAATTCAAGTTCAACTCCCTCGCTCGATAATAATGCCTGATATTGTTTAATTAAAGCATTTTCAGGTAAAGTCAGAATTTTTACAAAATCATCTTCGGTCAAGCTTTGCAATTCCACGCGAATTGGGAACCGACCTTGCAATTCAGGAATTAAATCTGATGGCTTAGAAACGCTAAATGCACCTGATGCAATAAAAAGAATATGATCAGTCGATACTGTGCCATATTTTGTCGTGACAGATGAACCCTCCACTATTGGCAGCAAATCCCTTTGCACACCTTCTCGAGATACATCAGGTCCTCCACCGTGGTCACCAAAAGATACGATCTTGTCAATCTCATCAATAAATACAATGCCATTATTTTGAGCTCGCTCAAGTGCTTCACTAATTACTGAATCCATATCAATAAGCTTCTCAACTTCTTCTTTTTCAAATATTTTCAATGCATCGCTAATTTTGACTTTACGTTTTTTACTTCGTTTCGGAACCATACTTGACATAATATCTTGAATATTCATACCAAGTTCATCCAAACCCAGCGGACCAAGCACCTGCATAGAAGCGGTTTGATCGACCATTACATCTATTTCGATAATTTGCTCATCAAGCTTTCCTGCTCTCAGCAATTCGCGAAATTTTTCTCTTGTTTGCGTGTTGTCCTCGGATTCTTCTATAGTGGAATAGAATGAAGTTTGGGATTTTGGTCTTGTAGGTGGAATCATTATGTCAAGCAAGCGTTCCTCAGCAAGTTTGTGTGCTTGCTCTTCTTTTGTATGTTGTTGCTCATCTTTTACCATTTGCACTGATTTATCCACCAACTCGCGGATCATAGAATCAACATCACGACCCACATAGCCAACTTCGGTGAATTTTGTAGCTTCTACTTTGACAAAGGGTGCTTGAGCAAGAGATGCCAAACGTCGAGCAATTTCAGTTTTTCCAACGCCTGTCGGACCTATTAAAATTATATTATTTGGCATAATTTCTTGACGCATAGCGCCTTCGACTTTTTGCCTTCTCCATCGATTTCGTAATGCAATTGCTACGGAATGCTTTGCTTCGTCCTGCCCTATGATATATTTATTTAATTCTTCAACAATTTGGTGTGGAGTCAGATAATTATTCCGACTTTCCACACTATTATTTGAGCGATTATTCTTTTTTTGTATTTTTTCTGTATTATTATTCTTTCCCATAATTTATTCGAGTGTTTCAATTGAAAAATTAGTATTTGTAAAAATGCAAATTTTACTTGCAACTTTCAAACTTTCATTGACGATTTCAACAGGTTCTAAATTTGAAAACTGCATTAGTGATAAAGCTGAGGCATAAGCATATAAGCCCCCTGAGCCTATTGCAATTACAGGTTCTTCGGGTTCGACCACATCGCCAGTTCCGCTAAGCAAGAACATTGAATTTTTATCCATAACAATCAGCATAGCCTCAAGTCTTCGCAAGTATCTATCCATTCGCCAATCTTTTGCAAGCTCAATTGAAGCACGTTGCAAATTGCCGTGCGTTGATTCAAGTTTCTGCTCAAATCTTTCAAGTAATGTGAATGCATCTGCTGTTGCACCTGCAAATCCTGCAAGCACTTTCCCATTATATAGTTTGCGAATTTTTTTGGCATTGCCTTTCATAACAGTATTATTAAAAGTAACCTGGCCATCCGCGCCTATGACTGCTTTACCATCTTTTATAAGTCCAATAACTGTTGTGGACTTAACTTCAGGATAAAAAGAATTTTTCATTTTTCTTTATAATAATTAAAAATTAGAAGAAAATATTAATATTCGCGTTTAAATGGATTAAACCAAACCTCACCTATACTTATATCTATAATTAAACGAATGTACTTATCTTGCACAAGTCCATTAGAATTGGTTCCACGTAATCCAAAAACCAATGTTCCGTCGATCATTCCTGAATTTGAAACAGGAAATGAACCACCAATTGAAAATTTATATTCGTTAATATCTTTGCCCATCACTTGATAATAAAGATTTGAATAACCAAAACCCGCCCGATAGGTTATACGGTCTAAATAATCCGCCATTTTGCTTAAATTGCCCAATCGCTCTCCACCAAATGATATGGAATATGAATTCTGGAATTTTATATTTTCAGTGGAATTATAATTTAAATCTGAGATTATCAAATAATTAAAATCACCACCAAATTGAAATTTCCCTGTCTTGAAACCTATGCCAATCCCAAATTTCTTTGGCGCATTAATTGAAGCATTGCTATAAATTGATGTATCTGTAACTAAATCTGAACCATAGCTTTGCTGGCGCTCTATATCTATTGTATTATTATTTTCAAAATATGCACCTATAGAAAATCCTAAAGGTATCTGACTATACAAACCGAATTTATATCCAAAACCTGAAAAATTATCCTTTTTTTGATAATATGTATTATAATTATATATATCAAAATATTCTACTTTATTTGTATAATATGCAGAGCCGAAATTCCCGAAAATTGTTGCACCCGCAAAAATAGGACCCCATATTCTACTCGCTAAACCTAAATAAAGTGATGAAAGTCCTCCCTGTCCTTGATATTCGCATTGCCCTTGTGATACCTCACTTTCATCAACAATTGTAAAAATGCTCTTAACTGAATAATTAATTCTTGTGCTTGGATAAATACCGAAGGATGCAGCAATTCTTCTGTTTGTATCGATCATAAATATTGTGCTCATCGAATTGATAGTACCATTATTTTGTAATTGCTTATTTTGAGCATCACTTACAAAATGTTGATTAAATCGATAACCTGCTTGCAATCGTGTAGTGTTTACCTGCGTCCATATAGCTGGATTTAAGAAATTAATAGCATTATTATCAGGCATTGCTATTGATGTGCCGCCCATCGCTTCATATCCTGATGACACAGAAATACTAAAATCGCCTAATCCAAACATAGAATAACTCGAACCTTGCTGCGAAAATAAAGGAGCAGAAGAAAATAGTAATATGAAATAAATATATATATAATTTCGCTTCATTGTTAGTTAATTATTTAATGATATTATAATAAATTTTAACGCGGGGGCGTTTCGTTGGATCAGGTTCGTTAATCCCATAGAATACCCATCTATCAAGTTTCTGATAATGATCCATAAACTCGTAAGGGCTTATACGTAAAATGCCCTTGCCTTTTCCACGGTTCCATAATTGAACAGCGGAAGTTATACTTTTTGCAATATATACATTTGAAGTAGAATCATTTGGTACTGCATAATAAGAATAAGTGGAAGTTGGATTTAATGTATCATTAACATAACTAATCATTATTACTTTTGATTGTGTATAATTTCCACAATAAGATTTTTGCGGGTTCAATGTTAATTCTAATTGAGCTTTATTAATTCCTGAAAATGGTGGCAACATTGATACATCAAAGTATAAATCGGTTTGTAAATCCACTCCACCCTGGATAACTATATCATTTTTATCATAGTTATCTAATTTAAAAAAGGTTGTATTAATTCCTGAATTTAAATAAAGAGTATCTTGGTCGTAATTTTTATTTTTATAAATAATCTCAAGTGTTGGACTTGTGCCTGAATATTCAGTGCTTATACCTTCTGCTCCCATTGAATTAATAATAGTTGAATTATCCTGAGGAATCAGAGCAATACCATAATTTATAACAGCAACATTTGTATCCGGACGCAATTGTAACCATTCAGGAACAAATTTTGCAGATAAACTTACTGATTCCACAGCCATCGTATCTTTAAGAGTAATTTTTTTATCAAATGACCCAATCTGATACCCCATAAAATTGGGAACAGAAATTGAATCCCAAGTTGCATTTTCTGCCCAGGGTAAATTTACTTTTTTTATTATAAAAGGATTTGCTCCATTTATTGTATCTCCAAGTGCATATCGTTCAGGACTAAAATAAAGTGTGACCGACACAATATCACTTTCCAGCAAATATGACAAAGTATCAGGAATATTAGCAAAGCGAATGATAGATATAGCCTCAATTCCATTTGCTTTTCCTACAAACATTCTCCCCATATTGAAAAGCATTGGAGAACGAGTTTGAGCTTTAAGGTCATAGATCAATGTTGTATCATCGCTTGTAATTTTTTTTACTAATGTAGTATCTTGCAAAAAATTATACCCAACTTCTGTCGGTCCTTCGTTGCAAGCATAGAAAAAAGCAGAACAGAAAATGAGAAATAAAATGTATCTTATTATTTTTGAATTCATTAAGATATTATTTTCCTTTTATAAGACGAGTATATAATGCTTTATATTCCTTTGCTCCTTCGTCCCAAGAGAATTTTTGAGACCTTGCTTTATCGATAATTTTATTAAACGTTTCTTTATCATCAAATATTTTGATAGCTTCAAGAATATAGTCATAAAATTCCTGTGGGTGTGCTTTATCAAAAATCATTGTAAAGCCATCATAGGTGTCGGGACTATAAGGTTTAAAAATGCTTCTATCAATAAAATTATCATGAACAATTGGTATCGCACCATAATTTGCTGCGTACATTAAATTGAGATTTGTAGGGTCGTGAGTGTCAAAAGAAAGAAAGAAGTCCGAGCCTGCAAATAATTGATGAAAATATGATTGGTCGTTTGTATATAATACCCTAAGATTCCTCTTATATTTCTTTTGCAATAAGTTAATTGTATTCCTATATTTAATTTCAACGCGAGCAAGGGTAAGTACGATTAAATTTTCATTCTTGAATATTTCGGAAGCATTATCTATAAAATAATCAATTGCTTCATATTCATTGACGTCAAGTATTAAACCAAAAACAGGTATTGTTGGGTCAAACTCAATGCCAAATTTATTGCATAAGTCAATTTTATTATTATATTTAAAATCTTCAAAATCATATTCCATTCTATAAGCAACAAGTTTGTCTCGAGTTGGATTCCATGACCATGGCTCAATTCCAATAGGTATTGCTAAAAATTCTTTATCATCAATATATTCTATAAGTCCATTAGAAAGATGAGGATTTGCCAATATCGCTTCTTTATATACTTTGTTAGAAGTTGTAATAGCGTCGGAATAAATAATTCCTGCTTTTAGGAAGTTGAATTTATTTTTATGTAGAAAATTGTCTTTATATTTTTTGGGGATACATAACTTATCATAAATTGATTTGTCTGCCTCTACTTGTTCCTCAAAATTGTGAATTGTAAGCAAGAATTTAGTCTTTTGAAATTTATCAGGATAAAGTAATTTGAACATTGCAGGAACAAGTGCGGATTCACCATCCACAACATGAACAATATCTGGAACCCATTCAATCAAATTGCAAGTTTCCACCACACTTCTATCGAAATACATATATCTCTCAGGATTATCCGGATAAAGTTCAAGAGTTTTTGCATCTCTATAAATTCCTTTATGAGAAGAAAAGTATTTCTCATTATTTGTGATATAAGCTTGTACTTTGGTTCGCGGGGTATTCATCGAGGAAGACTTAACACTGGCAGGAATTCGCTCCCTGCCCATTTGTATCTCGATATTTGTCAAGCGATTAATGAAATGTATCTGATGCATCCGCTCTGATATAGTCCCATAACGTGGCATCATTAGCCTGATATCAATACCCTGCTCTCGCATCGCCATTACAAAAGAATATGAAATATCCCCTAAGCTATGAATTCTTATATAAGGCAGTGATTCAGGCGTCACATAAAGAACATTAATTGGCTTCGAACTCATAACAAATTTTGTTAAATTAAAAAAAAGCAAAATTACAAAATTCTAATCGAAATTCTTTATTTTATAAAGACTTTTCTATATTTTTTATAATTTTGTAAAAAAAATAATCTTATTAATGCAAATACTAAAACATCTTTTAGACAATATTAATATAATTAATATATTTGGGAATGATGACATTATAATATCATCAATTGAATACAATTCAAAAAATGTATCCCCAAATTCTTTATTTGTAGCAATTCACGGTGAGAATTTCGATGGACATCAATTTATAAATGATGCTATTGAACGCGGAGCAACTGCAATTGCTTGTGAATTTCTTCCCGATGATTTATATAAGAATATTACTTACATTCAGGTTCCTGATTCTCGTATTGCACTTGCCGAATTATCAAATGCTTTTTATGATTTTCCCTCGAATAAATTGAAAATCATCGGAATTACAGGTACAAATGGAAAAACAACGATCACATTCCTTTTGAATCATATTTTCCAGTATTTCAATAAAAAAACAGCAATCATTGGCACAACCGGGATATTTATTGATAACAAAAAAATTCCCACCACTCATACAACTCCTGAATCTCTTGAATTATTTGCTTATTTAAATCAATGTGTAAATGTAGGCGTTGAATATGTCTCAATGGAAGTATCATCGCACTCGCTTGTGCAGCATCGAGTACATTGCATAAATTTTATTGCCGCTGCTTTTACAAATTTAACCCAAGACCATTTGGATTATCATAAAACAATGCAAGATTATGCAAATGCAAAAAAATTATTATTTGACAATTTGCAACACGATGCAATTGCTGTAATTAATGCAGATGATACTTATGCCGATTATATTATAAAGGATTGCAAAGCAAAACAAATATTTACAGTCGGAAGGAAATCAGATTCTGATTATATTATTAAAAATGAAAATTTATCGATAAAATGTGTAGAGTTTGATATTGTAAATAATAATACCACATATAAAATTCATTCCCCTTTGCTTGGTAAATTTAATATTGATAATCTTGCCCAGGCTTTTGCAATTGCATCTGAGCTTGGTTTTGAGCCAAATGAGATTTGCCAATGCTTAGAAAATGCAACAGGAGCCCCCGGCAGAATGGAAAAATATAATCTTCCAAATGGAGCCATAGCAATCATTGATTATGCGCACACTCCCGATGCACTTGAAAAAGCATTGCAGTCATTGAAGCAAATTCATTATGCGAATTTGCTTAATGGAAAAATAATATGTGTATTTGGTTGTGGTGGAAATAGGGATAGAGATAAAAGGCATAAAATGGGCAAAATTGCTTGCGATTTATCTGATTTTGTGATTATTACTAATGATAATCCTCGGAATGAAGATCCCCAGGTGATTTTTGAGGATATTTTAAAAGGTATAAATGGAAATAAGCGAAATACAGTTTCAATTATCCAGGATAGAGCAGAAGCAATTCGTTATGCAATCGAAAAATCCACCAAAAACGATATAATTTTAATTGCAGGTAAAGGACACGAAGATTATCAGATAATACGGGGAGAGCGTCGACCATTTAGCGATAGACAAATTGTTCAAGAGTATTGTAAGTAATTTGTATATAATAATGACTTAATTAAAAATATCTGAATTGATAATTATAATATCCTTTATTACAAAATAATTTCATAATTTTGAAATACCGTTAATTAATAAATTATCAATTTAAATTTTTGAGGATAAATATGAATAGAGCACATAATTTTTTTGCTGGTCCCGCAGTACTACCTTATGAAGTACTTGAGGCAACACGAGATGCTGTAGTAGATTTTGCAGGTCTTGGTGTTTCAATTATGGAAGTCAGCCATCGAGACAAGGCATTTGATGCTGTAATAAAAGAAGCGGAAAGCGATTTACTATCATTAATGAATTTATCAAAAGATGAATATTCAGTGCTATTTTTAGGTGGTGGTGCAAGTTTGCAATTTGCTATGGTTCCATATAATTTTTTGCAAAACGAAGCAGATTATATTTCAACAGGTTATTGGTCAGAAAAGGCAATAAAAGAAGCTCAAATGACAGGAAAAACTAATATTATCGCAACCTCTAAGGACGATAATTATTCTTATATTCCAAAAAATTTCACAATATCACCAAATGCTGATTATGTCCATATTACATCAAATAATACAATTTACGGAAGCGAGTGGAAAAAGTGGCCCGATACAGGCAATACGCCTCTGGTTATAGATAATTCATCAGATTTTCTCGCAATGGAACGAGATTACAATAAAGCTTCCTTGATTTATGCGGGTGCTCAAAAGAATGTCGGACCCGCAGGTGTCACTGTAATTGTCATAAAGAAATCATTTGTGGAACAAAAAGCTCGCAAAGATGGTTATACAATGATGAAATATTCCACTCACATTGAAAAAGAATCTCTATATAATACGCCACCTGTATTACCCATTTACACAGTAGGTCAAACATTGAAATGGCTTAAAAAGAATGGTGGATTAAAAGCTATGCAAGAAAAAAATGAGAAAAAAGCAAAAATGATTTATGATGTAATTGATGCTCATCCCGATTTCTTCATCGGAAGAATCAAAAATAAAGAGGACCGTTCCCTTATGAATATTACTTGGAATTTGCCCACTCCCGAATTGGAAGCTAAATTCCTCGAGGAAGCTAAGGCTCAAAAAATGTTAGGACTTAAAGGACATCGTTCAGTAGGTGGATTACGGGCATCTGTCTATAATGCTTGCCCAATTTCCTCAGTAGAAGCACTTGTCAATTTGATGGAAGATTTCTATAAGAGGAACAAATAAGTACAAAAAAGAACCCACGATTTTAGTCGTGGGTTTTTTTTATCATTATTAATGAAATTTAAAAGACATCAGTGCTTTCATATACTGCGCTCGCTCATAAGCTGAAGGATTTGGAACTCTTTCTTGGGACATTACCCCAATAAATTCGCTAACGGATGAATATTCTTTCAGCAACATCCACTTCTGAAGATCCTTGATAAGCCTTGTTAAATAATCTAAACCACTCCAGGCAAATGTTGAAAACATTTCCACAACATTTGCACCTGCAAGCAATGCTTTAATTGCATCTTCTGCTTTTAGTATTCCGCCTGTTGCAGCAAGATCTAAATTAATTCTACCTTTAAGCATCGCAATCCATCGCAGTGCAATACGGTTATCGGCTGAGGTGCTTAATGATACTTTGGGCTCAACTTCCAGAGTATCAATATTTATATCGGGTTGATAGAATCTATTGAAAAGTACAAGCGCATTGGCTCCTGCATAATCAAGGCGTTTTGCAAAATTTGCAAAATTTGTGAAAAATGGACTGAGTTTTGCTGCTACCGGTATGTGAACTTTTGTTTTTACTTCTCTAAATATTTGAACATAAGTATCTTCAATTTCATCGCCTTGCAATGCAAAATCTGTTGGAATATTATAAATATTCAATTCGATTGCATCGGCTCCTGCTTCCTCCATTTGCTTTGCATAACTTATCCATCCACCTAATGATGTACCATTGAGGCTTCCGATAATAGGGACATTTGTTTTCTCCTTAGCTTTACGAATAAGTTCCAGATATTCATCAGGTTCTAAACGATATTCATCATAATTTGGGAAAAATGATTGCGCTTCGGCAAAACTTTCTGTACCGTGAGTTAGATGATAATCTAATTCAAGTTGCTCATCAATCAATTGCTCCTCAAAAAGCGAATGAAGTACAATAGCACCAATGCCTAAGTCATTCAATCTGATAAGATTATCAATATCTTGGCTAATTGGTGAAGCAGAAAGTACGAATGGCGATTGCAATTCATATCCTAAATATTTTGCCTTGATATCCATTATTTTGCTCCTTCCTTACTTGTAAGATTACCATCGATTTGATTAATATATTCTGAAAAATCGCGTTGTGCAAGATACGTATAGTATTTGTATCTTTCATTAACAAATTCCTGGGCTTCAGTATAGAATTTTTTATACCCCTCAGGATTAATTTTGCTCAACATCTTGTAGCGTGTTTCTAAATCAAGGTACTGTGAAACTGGAATCTTTGGTGCTTTGCTATCAAGTGTTAATGGATTTTTGCCAGCCAATTTATTATTTGGATTATAACGATATAGTATCCACTGACCTGAATCGACCAATGCTTTTTGCACTGACAAAGGATGCTCCATATCAATACCGTGAGCAATACAATGGCTATATGCTATAATAATAGAAGGACCATCATAAGCCTCAGCTTCCGCAATTGCCTTAAGAGTTTGTGCATCATTTGAACCAAATGCGACCGAAGCAACATAGACATTCCCATAAGCCATAGCCATCATTCCAAGATCCTTTTTTGGAGTAGGTTTGCCGCTCGCAGCGAATTTTGCAATTGAACCTATTGGAGAGGATTTTGACATCTGCCCTCCCGTATTAGAATAGACTTCAGTATCAAGCACAAGTATATTCACATTTTTGCCTGAAGCAAGAACATGGTCCAATCCTCCGTAGCCAATATCATAAGCCCAACCATCGCCACCAATTATCCAAACTGATTTCCTTACAAAATAATCTGCGACATCAATCAATCTTTTTGCATCAAGTGAATCTATTTTCATCAATTTTTCTTTCAAAATTGCAACACGATTTCTCTGAGTTGCTATTTCTTCTTCTGTTTTTTGATTTGAATTTAAAAGCTCATTTATAAAATTTTTCCCAAGAACATCTTCAAAATTCATTACCAGATTGCGGGCAATTTCTTCTTGTTTATCAATTGCGAGCCGCATTCCAAGTCCAAATTCTGCATTATCTTCAAATAGTGAATTATTCCATGCCGGACCGCGGCCTTCGTGATTTTTTGACCAAGGTGTTGTCGGTAAATTTCCACCATAAATTGATGAGCATCCTGTTGCATTTGCAACAATTGCGCGGTCCCCAAACATTTGTGAAACAATTTTTACATATGGTGTTTCACCACATCCAGCACACGCCCCCGAAAATTCAAATAATGGCCTTTGAATTTGCTGTTGTCGTATATTGGTATATTGTATTGTGGAGCGGTCTTTATCGGGAATTGATAGGAAGAAATCCCAATTAATCTTCTCCTGTTCCCGTAATGGCATTTGCGGATACATATCTAATGCTTTATGCTTTGGATTTTTCTTATCCGTAACAGGACATGATTCTACACATACTTTGCATCCTGTGCAATCCTCTGGCGCAATTTGAATTGAGTACATTTCTCCTTTGTAATCCTTTGAGGGCATTGATTTAAATGTTGGGGGAACATTTTCCAAATATTTCGGGTCATATACTTTTATACGAATTGATGCATGAGGGCAAACAAGCGCACATTTTCCGCATTGTATACAAATTGATTCATCCCATACAGGAATTTCCAAAGCAATGTTACGCTTTTCATATTGAGAAGTTGCTGTAGGCCAGGTGCCATCAACGGGAAATACGCTGACAGGCAAATTATCGCCTTTTAATGCAATTATTTCACCCTCAACTTTTTTGACAAATTCAGGTGCATTAGGTGCTACGGGTGGCAATGTATCCCATTTTGATGTTACAGTAGAAGGTACAGGAATTTCAAATAAATTAGCAAGTGTATTATCGACTGCATCAAGGTTCATCTGCACAATGTGTTCGCCTTTTCTTCCGTAAGTCTTGCGAATTGACTTTTTGATTTCTTCAATTGCTTGCTCTTTTGGTAAAACACCCGATATAGCAAAAAAGCAGGTTTGCATAATTGTATTAATTCGGCGCCCCATTCCGCTATCTTCGGCAACCTTTTGCGCATCTATTGCATATACCTTTATATTCTTTTTTATAATTTGCTCTTGCTGAGATTTTGGCAAACTATCCCAAACCTCATCCTTTGGAAATGGAGTATTTAGCAAAAATACACCATTTGGAATCAAATCTTTAATTAAATCGTATTTTTCTAAAAATACAGTTTGATGACATGCTACAAAATTTGCGTGAGTAATTTTATATGGTGAACGGATTGGTTCAGGACCAAATCGCAAGTGCGAAATTGTAATAGAACCTGATTTTTTAGAATCATATTCAAAATAACCTTGGCAATAGAAATCAGTATTTTCACCAATTATCTTAATTGAATTCTTATTAGCTCCTACTGTTCCATCAGAACCCAGCCCGTAGAATAAACCGCGGAATACTTTATCTGATTCTATATTTAAGGATGCATCGTAATCTAAACTTGTGAAATTCAAATCATCTTTTATTCCAACTGTAAAGTGTTTTTTAGGCTTTGGATTATCTAAATTATCAAAAATGGATTTTACCATTGCTGGTGTAAATTCTTTTGAAGATAATCCGTAACGACCACCAATAATTTTTGGCATTCTTTCAAATGGAGCAATTCCATCTTGCATTGCTTCATAAATAGCATCAACTACATCTAAATATAACGGTTCGCCCGATGCTCCTGGTTCTTTTGTTCTATCAAGTACCGCAATATTCTTTGTAGTTTTAGGAAGCGCTGATACGAAATGTTTAATGCTAAACGGACGATAGAGATGTACAAGCAGTACACCAACTTTCTTGGCAAGTTTTGCATTTAAATAATCAACTGTAGAGCGAGCGACATCGCCTCCTGAAGCCATAATAACTATAACATTCTCTGCATTTGGATCGCCAAAATAATCATATAAATGATATTGCCTGCCTGTCAAGCGAGCAAATTTGTCCATTTCTTCTTGAACTATATCGGGGCACTCTTCATAGAATTTATTAGCTGTTTCACGATTTTGGAAAAATACATCGGGATTTTGTGCTGTACCCCGCAATACTGGATGGTCAGGCGACAAGGCACGCTCACGATGTGCTTTCACTAGCTCATAATCCACCATTTGACGCAGCACATCATCGCTCAGCACTTCAATTTTTTGAACTTCGTGAGATGTTCTAAATCCATCAAAAAAATGTAAGAACGGAATTCGAGAACGCAATGTTGATGCCCAGGCAATAGCTCCCATATCCATAACTTCTTGCACATTGCTTGATGCAAGGAATGCAAATCCAGTTTGCCGTGCTGCATTTATATCGCTATGATCTCCAAAAATCGATAGGGCGTGGGATGATAATGTTCGTGCTGATATATTAAATACTGTGGGTGTAAGCTCGCCTGCAATTTTATACATATTTGGTATTTTCAGCAGTAATCCTTGAGATGCTGTAAAAGTTGTTGTTAAGGCACCAGCTTGCAATGCACCATGAACAGCACCTGCC
>Ga0067045_1028237_pt1 | contig 38577 bp, 33 predicted proteins | sample TerdegcTABiofilm_FD_59184 | JGI IMG/M metagenome (GOLD analysis project Ga0067045, IMG submission 59184) | Combined Assembly of (Gp0054472, Gp0054536) Wastewater bioreactor microbial communities from Singapore -Terephthalate degrading... | reverse complement strand
TGTGGTATAATTTCTCTATTGCTTCTATGGTTCTGGAGATTATCTCTCCAGCGGTTTTATAGGATCCGCTCTGTTGACGACCGGTGACCTCAAAGATCTTCTTCTCTGCCTCCTCAATTATTACCCGGCTGTCAAGGCTTTCATCGTGCGCCTTAGCCACAATCTCGTCGGATACCTTAAGAAGGGTTCTTCTTACACTGCAGCCCTGAACTATCCGGGCATAGTACTCCACATTTGCACTGGTTGGGACAAAGGAGGTAAGGGAGGAGATGTAGGCTAAACCACCGCTTTTATCAAGATTATTTCGGATTTTTAGTTCATCTGCCAAGGTAATAAGATCAATCGCCTCTCCCTTGTTAAAAAGGGAGATAATAGAATCAAAGATAAGTTTGTGTCCTGTTTTGTAAAAATCTTCGGTTCTAAGATACCGCAGAACCGTAGGAAGGGCATCCCCATCGAGGAGCAGAGCTCCAAGGGTGGCTTTCTCCGCATCCTCGTTGTGGGGGGGGATTCTATCCATTAAAGAAACCGGATTCATTTAAGTAATCCTGTTTTATTCTTCCGTTTCCTTCTTTTCCATGTTGATGGCAATTTTTATTTGGGCAGACTCATTGCCGTAAAGTTTTATTTTGGCTTGATAATTGCCGCTCATCTTTATATTGTGCTCCGGAAGTTCGATCCTCTTTCTTTCAACAGAGAATCCCAGTTTTTCCAACTCCTCGGCTACTGTGGCATTTGTTACAGATCCGAAAAGCTTCCCCGTATCGCCCGCTGGCATTTTAAGATGGATCTCCAGAGCTTCCAGTTTCTCCTTCAGATCCTTGGCATGATTCTTTTTCTCTAGTTTTCTTTTTTCTATAGCCGCCTTCCGGCTCTCAAAGATAGCAATATTCTGCTTGTTATAGGGTAGCACAAAACCTTGGGGAATAAGGTAATTCCTTGCGTATCCTCTTTTGACTTCCCTTACTTCCCCTTCCTCTCCCAGATTAGCTACATCCTTATTCAGTATAACCTTCATCTATCCTTACTCCTTTCAATAACTCTATATTTTATCCATAACTCTGTAACTCCCAAAACAGGGATTCCCACATAGATCAGCATATTAAGTTTGGGTACCATCAGAAGAATCACAACTAAGAACATACCCAGCATTTTTAACCTCGGAGTAATTCCGTACTTCAAGGTAATAAACTGTATTATCCCGATCCCTTGAATTCCAAACAAAAAGAGGGTTATTAGCCCTACATTCCAAACCAGGTACTGGAAAAATCCCAGATCAAGATAGATTCCTGCCAGTACACCAGCCCAGGAAATCAGAAAGGGCCATACAAAACGGTCATCCAGATGGAATTCCCACAACCCCTTCCAGGACTCTCCCTTAGTCCGGGCGCTAATAAGCATCCCTGCCCTGTAATTACCCGTTAGGATCAGGAAAAACACAAACACATAGTTTCTGAAGAAGCCTTCCTTGATGAGGGCAATTATTGTCGCTATCTGTTCCGATCCCCCCTCTCCTTCGCCTGGCGAAGGCAGCGAGATCTGGAAAAAGACCCTCATGCTTTGAAGAATCTGATTCTCCAAGAAACCTACTATTCCTTCCGAATTTCTTACAAGAAACAATACCGGAAGGCTTAAAAGAGCAAATCCTGCCGCTGCGGACAAGAGAGAATACAGTCGGCTTTTAAAGGGAAAGATCCGATTATTAACCGCTGCTAATCCAAGAAAAAACAGGACCGGCAGACCGGCGTCGAGACTTAGGATCATCCACCGGGTTTCTGAATCGGCTACCCCCCGGGTCTTGAAGAATCCCCAGAGGATTACCGAAAGAATAAACAGCCCGGTAGAAATAAAAAATGCCCGGTTTCCCTGCTTAAAGAAAAGCAACTGTAAAGGAACACAGAATACAAAAATGAGAAAGCCCGACTGATACAACAAAACAGAGATTACAGTAAATATTGCAATCTCTGTTCCTTCCCTTTTTATATGCAAAACCACCTATCTCTTTACATAGGGGAGCATACCCAAGACTCTAGACCTTTTTATCTCCCTGGTAAGACTCCTCTGGTGTTTGGCACAGGTCCCTGTGATTCTTCTGGGAAGAATCTTGCCCCGTTCTGTAATAAATCTCCTAAGGAAATCGGGGTTTTTATAATCTGCCACTACCTTCTGGGTGCAGAATCGGCATACCTTTTTCTTGAAAAAGCCTTTGCCTCCCCCGCCGCCACGGGAAGTTTTATATCCTGACTTTGAATCCTTATCAAAATTCCTGTCACCATCGTATCTTCTGTCTTCTAACTCTTCTTCTATATATTCATCTTCCCGAATATCTTCATCCATAACTTAAATTACTCCTATAAAATTAAAATGGGATATCGTCGTCGAAATGATCAGGAGAAATATCCTGAACCTCTTGGTTGTTGGCATTGCCGTACCCTCCGGACTGCTGACCGGAACCCCTAGCTGAACCTAAAAGCTGTATATTGTTGGCAATGATCTCCACCTTGCTTCTCTGTTGTCCCTCTTGTTCCCAACGGTTCTGGTGGAGCTCCCCTTCCAGGGCTATCTCTTTACCCTTTACAAGGTACTGGCTCAAGACCTCTGCTGCCTTACCCCATAAAACAATATCAAAATAGTTTGCTTCTTCCACCCACTGGTCCCCGGATCTCCTGCGTCTGTTTACAGCCAGAGAGAATTTACTCACCGCGGAACCGGTGTTTGTATACTTTAATTCCGCATCCCGGGTTAGTCTTCCAATCAGAACTACATGATTAAGATTTGCCATGATTCACACCTGTTTTTTAATCGTCTAGTTTTATAAATAGATACTTCAGGATTTCAGGGGAAAGCCTGAAATTCCCTTCCACGTCAGCTATTTTCAGCGGATCCAGGGTAAGCTCAAAAAGAAAGTAATGGCCTCGGGTCTGCTTTTTAATTGGATAGGCAAGATCCCGGTTACCCATATCCTCTTCCTTTTCGATTTTGCCTCCGATTCGGGTTAACTCTTCAATGACGTAAGTTTTTCCCTTAGCAAAGGACTCTTCCTCTGACCGGAAAACAAAGACTACTTCGTATTTCCTCATATTTCCTCCCTATGGACTTGTTGATCCGGTCGTTCATCAAACCGGATAAAGAGGTCTCGAAAGGCTATCATGGTAAAGAGTTACTGTCAAGATGGAGAGATTTTTACCGATTCTAGAAGTATTATGGTAAAGAAAATACACTATACAGACAATCTGTTTTTTATAAACGAGATAATCAAGGCCTTTGAGGCAGGGTTAAAACTTAAACTGGATTCTCACCTACTCTTTGACAATATGATAGAAAACACCCTATTCATCAACTCCACCCTTAATTCTCTCTACTCCTCCCTAAAGGATAATCCCTATATATTAGGGAGAGTCGAGTATTTAAGGACTTTAACAAAAACAGAAACTCATTATAAAAATTACCTCGAACTGCTTTTGGAAAGGGAACACTCCTTTGAAGAAGCGATCGGGCCTTTCCGGGATAAACTGAAGGAGATGCTGAATCTGCACCAGGAAAATCTGCAGACCCTGCAGAATCTGCTTGTGAATTTCAAGGACGAAACAGTCCAGGATATTGTTTCCGAGGAGGAGTTCTCCTTCCTCCTCCGGGATGAAACCGAGGAATAGATTGTAATCTCCCCCTTTATTGAAAAAGAACTCCCCCTGGTATAAAGTAGGTGTAATGGAAAAGGACACATACTTCGGGAAGAGCTACTATTTATCTGCCGACATAGGTGGAACAAATACAAGAATCTCCCTTATTGAAAGGGAGGGGGACACCTATACTCCCCTTTTTATAGAACGGCTAAAAAGCAGAGAGATCCGGGATTTACCGGAGGTCTTCCGGAAGGCTTTTACCCTAGCAAAAAGAGAAGGCAAGATCCCAGTTGCCTTGGCGATAAGCGCTGCTGGTCCTGTAAGGGATAACCGGTGTACCATGACGAATCTTCCCTGGGTAATTGACGGAAGGTCTCTAACCGAACAATTAAAGATCCCTTGCAGGGTAATGAATGATTTTTCCGCTCTAGGATATGCTTTGCCCACCCTGGATCTGGAGGATCCCTCCAAGGTTCTTCCCCTCCCGAAGCCCGGGGGAGTCCTCCCCGAACCCTCCGGTTCCGTCTGGGGGCTTGTTGGGGCAGGCACAGGCCTTGGAACCGGTTTTGTAGTTAAGCAGGGCAAGCTGGTTATCTCCCTGGCCTCCGAGGGGGGACATGCCGATTTTCCCGTCTTTAACGAGGAGACCTGGGAACTGCAGCAGTACCTTAGAGATAAACTCGGCTTTAATCCCGAGGTTGAACGGATAGTATCCGGTAGTGGAATAGCGTCAATCTATGATTTTTACAGAGGAAAGGGGGTAATAGAGGATTCAGAAAATACCAGAAGGGTGGATTCAAAATCGGAAAACGAAAAACCTGAAGAAATATCAAGGATTGCAAAGGAGGATCCAAGCTTTGCACCAATATTCCATCTTTTTGTGCGCTGCTATGCCCGGTTTGCCGCAAACCTGGCATTGATTGGTTTATGTTCCAGAGGGATATTTTTAGCAGGTGGGATCGCAGCAAAAAATGAAATCTTTTTCTTATCCGATTTCCTTTTTGTGGAATCCTTTGTTTTCAGCAAAAACCCTGTCCTGCGAAATATTCTTTTTAACACTCCGGTGTATCTTTTAAAAGATTATGATCTTTCCTTAATAGGAGCTGTAAAAGCCCTGCAATACCTGGAGGGAAAGGAGGAAACTTATGCCGGCTGAGGATAAAACCGCCGCAGATATTATTGATTTTACTTTGACTAATCAGATACTCTCCGCTTATAACAACGGGGACTACGATAGATATGGAAAAACCAGAGTCTCCGAGCTACCTACCCTGGATGGAGAAACCATAATTGACCGGGAGGGGGATAATTTTCTAATTCCGGAGAGCACAGCCAATCGTCAGATTAAAAACCTGAATCTTCCCGTATCCCTGGAGGGGATACCCTGTAATGAAAAGAATCAATATGTGCTTTCCCACACCTTTCTGGAACAGGTTGGGATTCTCCTCTATCCTCTCCTCTCCTACGGTGTTCTGAATGGGGGCTCTGCCACAAGTTATGTGGACCGGAAAAAGAACAAAGCCTTTGATGAAAGGCTCTTTGCCCTTTACAGCCAGGATTTTCAGTCTCTGCATAATCTATACACAGATCAGGCTAAGGGTATAACACCAGCTTTTATTCAACCCAACGGAAAGCCCGGACCAAGTTTCATGGAGCTAAAACTTCGTTCCCTGCTGATAGAATCTCTGAAATACCAGCTTCTTTCAGAATCAAAAAATCCAGGTCTGAATCCCTTTTTTCAAATGACCAGTATCCAGAATAACGAGCAGATCTCCCAAGCCTATAAGAGTTACTCCGAAAGCCCCCTTCTTAAGCCTCTTATGGAGGAAACAGGGATAAACATAACCTCCCCGCTGACCGGAATACAGCCCCTTATTGCTGCTTATACCCATTCCAGCTTGGGAAAACCTAAAAGGATATTTCTCAATGCCTATGGAAAGGATAACGCTCCCCTGCCGCTACCGGGAGGGCATGGACAGAATTTCTATGTCTTAAAGGAGGCTTACAGGACTTTGTACAGTCGGGGAAAAAGGTTTGTCTCCCTGGGGAATGTGGATAATTTAGGATACACTCCAGACCCTGTTTCTCTGGCAATTCTTGCCCTTACAGGAAAACAGGCAGGATTCGATTTCTCCTTCCGCACCCCGGTGGATATAAAAGGGGGAATTCTTGTTTTAGATGAAAGGGGAAGACTGAACTGTGCTGATATAGGCCCTGCCATCTCCCCGGAGGAGGTTCTTAAGGCGGAGGAGAGAGGAATCCCTATACTTTTTAACTGTGCCACAGGGCTTTTCAATCTTGAATACCTTATTAATAATCTTGACAGAATAATAAGGGAACTTCCTGTTAGATTTACAGATCAGGATAAGGATGCAGGAAAATATTCACAAGCTGAACAGGTAACCTGGGAAATCCTGGGTCTTCTTGATGATTTTATTATCTTTGCAGTGGATAAATTTAAACGATTTCTGGCTTCAAAACTCCTTATAGAAAACTTTATGACCAGTGGTCTTAAACTAGAGCTTTTTCCGGAGGAGACCCCAAAGGAACAGAAAATAAAAAAAATGGCTCTTAACCTCAACCAGGGTCTTGCAGACCGTCTAATCCGGGTATACGGGATGAAGCAGGAGGGAGGGATATGGGTGCCCCTGAAGGTGGAGGAACTAAAATGTCTGTAAAATTCAATGACCATGGCCTTGTTCCCGCTATAGTTCAGGAAAAAGAGACCGGAAAGGTTCTCATGATGGCTTATATGAACCAGGAAGCCCTGCGACTTACCCAGGAGACCGGTCTTGCTTATTTTTATTCCCGCAGCAGAAAGAGTCTCTGGAAAAAGGGGGAAACCTCCGGGAATTTTCTATTAGTAAAGGAGATCCGAATTGATTGTGACGAGGACACCCTGCTTGTAATTGTGGATTCCAAAGGCCCCGCCTGTCACACTGGAAACAAGAGCTGCTTCTACAGGAAATTATAAAAAAGGACTTGCCCCTCTCCGGGGAAGTCCTTTAATTAAAACAGATCGGTCCCTTAGCCTGCTAAAATTGCATCTACAGGACATACCTCTGCACAGGCGCCGCAGCTGGTACACTCATCAGGATTGATCCACCGAGCATCGCCCTTTTCGCTGATGGCTTCTACCGGGCACTCTGGTTCGCAGGCGCCGCAGTTTGTACATTCATCAGTAATTTTATATGCCATTTGGCTCTCCTTATAGTAGGATATATCAATAGAATAATATAATAATAAAAGAATAAATACAATAAAGGAGAGGCGGTAATGCACTGGGAATCTGTTAATTTGGAAAGATGCTTCCAGGAGGAGGATCTTGAAAGGGAATTCCTCTCCTTTCTTGAAACTTTGGGCCGGATCAGGAATCTTCTCCTAGTGCCCCCGGATCTTTCCCGTTTAAAAAGCAGGGCGGGGTTTCTCTCCCGTCTTGCCTGGAAATACTTTGGCCCTGCAGTAAAGGGGGTTATTCCGGCCCTTGGAACCCATAGGACAATGACCTCTGCGGAGATCCGGGAGATGTTCGGAGATCTGCCCGGCGAACTTTTCCTGGAACACAACTGGAAGAGGGATCTTTCTCTCCTGGGGACCCTTCCTGCAGAACTGATTGCCACACTTTCGGAGGGGAGATTTTCACGATCTCTTCCAGTTAAGGTTAACAGGGAGCTTACCAGAAATAAGGTGGATTGCATCCTCTCCCTTGGGCAGGTGGTACCCCATGAAGTGGCGGGAATGGCAAATTACAACAAAAACATCTTTGTGGGACTGGGGGGGCCGGAGATCATCCACGGCAGCCACTACCTTGGAGCTGTTTATGGTATAGAAAGAATCCTTGGAAAGGCGGAAAACCCTGTAAGAAGCCTTTTCAATTTTGCCGGAGAGAAGTTTGGAAGCAGGCTTCCAGTGATCTATGTTCATACAGTAGTGGGAGAAGACCGGGAAGGGAATACAGGAGTACTAGGACTTTTCTGTGGAGATGATATTACCTGTTATAGAAAAGCGGCCGAGCTTTCCCGGAAGGTAAATATCTTTAACCTGAAGGAGAAACAGAATAAAATAGTAACCTACCTGGATCCTAGGAGGTATAAAACCACCTGGATCGCCAATAAGGCAATCTACAGAACCCGCAAGGCGATAAAGGAGGGGGGAGAGCTTACGGTAATTGCCCCAGGAGTTGGAGGCTTTGGAGAGGACTTGGAGATAGACAGGCTTATCAGAAAATATGGTTATTCCGGTAGGGAGAGGATCATGGCCCTGGTGGAGAAGGAGGAGGAATTATCCGAAAACCTATGCGCAGCAGCTCATCTTATTCACGGTTCCTCGGAGGGAAGGTTTTCCATAACCTACTGCACCGAGAAACTTACGAGACAGGAACTTATCTCCGTAGGTTTCAATTACTCTTCCGTAAAGGAGATGGAAAAAGTATATCCAGTCCGGGAACTGAAACAAGGATTTAATAGAACCAAGGAGGAAGAGGAATTTCTTTTTATCGAGGATCCTGGCTTAGGGCTTTGGGTAGTCGGGGAGGAGTAAAAAGGGCTATCGGACTATTACATACTCCATAGGACCATAAACCTTGAAATCCTTCGGCTCCTCTCCGGGCAGCCTAATCTGCCCGGAAAATTCCCCCAAACACCGGAAAAAAACAGGTCTTTTAAAAATAATCGAGGCAATGGGTCTTATAATCTCCGGAATTTCCTTCATTACATCGGTAAAATTGAACATCTTATTCACCCAGTAGGTTCCGGAAACCAGAGCTCCTCCGGAGGAGGAAAAGATGTTTATGCTCCTGGGATACTCATAGGGGTATTCCGGTTCCTGGATAAAATCGCTATAGGTTATGGAATAGTCCTCTGAAATATAAAGCCATTCCTCTTCCTTCCCAACCCATAATTGAGGAAAACGCATAGAACCAAAGGCCTTGTGGGTTCTGTGTTCCAGAAGGTTTAACTGCCAGCTTCCCTCTTCAAGATTGGAACTGAAGAGCCGGAGACTAACAATCAGAGGGTCCAGCTTAAGGGGTGGAAAAACCTGGATCGACCTGTCTCCATAGGCCTGGCCCTGCACAGGTATACTTTTGCCTGAAACAGTTATTGTACCGAAAGCTTTCCCCCAAGGGGTGGTTACAATCCTTTGTACATAAACATCCCGGTCAGGGCTTATGAAATGATACCCGTCCCTCTCCTTCCAAGGAGATAAATGATTATCTACGGTGATATCACAGGAAAAATCAGAGTAATCACAGACAATCCTGAAGGTACTTCCGTCTCCTTCAAAGGTTATATTCCCGTCGGAAATGAACAGCCTATCCTCACGGATCTGTAATGCCTTTTTATTCAGCTCCCCCTTGCGAAAGAAACTCCTGCCCTCCGGATCAGTTATTACGACATACATACCCCACTTTTCGAAGAATCCATAGGTATAATGAAAGAGATCTATGATAAAGATCCAGCCATTATCAAATACTGCCATATAATAGATATTGTTGCTGGCCGCATGATTGTGTTTTATTGGTGTGAAGGCAAAATCCTCAGGGGCAACTGCGGAGAGGGGAGATAGATTCCCATAAACAACCCTTCCTTCCCCCAGCATCGGATACCCGGAGAAAAGCATGAGACACAGGATAGTGAAGGAAAGTCTTGACGTTCTTTTTAATGATTTATTAGAGTCCCAGAACCGGATCCTAATCATGGCTTCGGGAAACAAGGGGTACCAATCTTAAACGGCCCATCTCCTTAGAGATAACAAGCTCTGCTATTCCCTGGGCATCCAGCCTATTTTCGGAGAGAAGCTCCTCTCGGGTAGCATTTGGATAAACCTTATCCGCTAGACCGCAATAGTGGTATTCTGTCTTTATTTTCTCCTTCAACACAAAGGCGCCAATCTGCTCCCCTATTCCACCCAGAGCAGCACTTTCCTCAAAACAGAAAACCGCTCTATAACAAGAGAGGAGCTGCTTTAGATAATCCTCATTTAGGGGTTTAATAAACCGCAGGTTGTAAAGATCGGTTTTGACGCCCTTTTTTCCCAGAATCTCCCGGGCTTTAAAAACCTCCCGGTAAATACCCCCTGCTCCTATGAGCAAAGTATCCTCTCCTGTTTCCCCCTCAAGAAAACCCTGTCCCGTTACCACGGGAACATCAGGAGTCTCGCAGGCAGGGCAGCAGATGGAACGGGGATACCGAATTATAACCGGTCTATTAAGGGTAAGAGCATAGGATAACATGGAAGAAAGCTCCCCGGCTCCGGAAGGAGCAAGGATTGTAAGACCAGGGATGGATCGGAAAATGGGGATATCATACAGTCCCTGATGGGTTTCTCCATCGCTTCCCACAAGACCTGCCCGGTCAAGACATAGCACAACGGGAAGCCCAGGCAAAGCTATATCATGAATGACCTGATCCACCGCTCTTTGGATAAAGGTGGAATAGATGGAAACCACAGGTTTTAGCCCTGCAGAAGCAAGACCTGCAGCAAAGGTGAGGGCATGCTGTTCCGCGATTCCTACATCAAAAAAACGATTGGGAAACCTTTTTTCAAAGGGGGCAAGACCAGTTCCATCCGCCATGGCTGCGGTTATAGCCACGATTCTGGAATCCTTCTCTGCCTCCTGGATGAGGGATGCAGAGAAGGCCTCGGAAAAGGTCAAGGTGTTCTTTTTTTCTAGCTTGCCATCCACCAATGCTAGGGGAGAAACCCCATGGTACAGGGTTGGATTCCCCTCTGCCTGCGGAAAACCTGCTCCTTTAGTAGTAATTACGTGGACCACTACAGGGCGGTTCAACTTGCTTACTGCCCGGAAAACCTGAAGAAGATGGGAAAGATTGTGTCCGTCGATGGGTCCGACATATTCAAAACCCAATTCAGAAAAGAGGGTTTCATTGAAGAATACAGCCTTTATTCCCTTTTTAAGTTTTACAACACACTCAAAGATCTGATATCCAAAAGCAGGAACCACCTTAATTCCCCGGTCGATTCTATCCCTAAGGTTCTGATAATAATCCGTAGCGGTGATCCGGCTTAGATACCTGGAAAGGATACTGTGGGCAGAATAGCGGGATAGGGCGCCGACATTTTTACTAATGGCCATTTTATTGTCATTCAAGACAATGATCAGATTCTTTCTTAGGTGACCGGCATTGTTCAACCCTTCAAAGGCAAGCCCGCCGGTTAATGCCCCGTCTCCAATAACTGCAATTACCTTTCCCTCCTTTCCCGACAATTCCTGGCCTACTAAAAGACCCAGGGCTGCGGAGATGGAGGTAGAGGCATGCCCTGTTTCAATAATATCATGCTCGCTCTCTGTTCTTTTAGGAAAACCGCTTATTCCCCCCTTCAAACGCAGGGATTGGAAACCTTCCTTTCTTCCTGTGAGAAGTTTATGGGCATAGGTTTGATGACCCACATCCCAGACAATCTTATCTTTAGGGGATTTGAAAACCCTGTGGAGTGCCACAGTCAGTTCCACTACCCCCAGATTGGAGGAAAGATGCCCCCCGTTGGTGGTAACAACCTGGATTATATCCCTGCGTATCTCCGCACAGAGCTGTTTAAGTTCCTTTATTGTGAGATTTTTAAGATTTTCCGGGCTCTTTATTGACGACAGAATCGATTTCTCCATCCTAATAATAGCTCCCTGTCCCGGTATCTATAAAGATTTACCGGGACAGCTCTTTTTCTGGAGTTTTAATATTATTAAATATACCACGGAAATCATGGAATCTTATTTTTTCTTGTGTCTATTTTTCCGGAGTTTTTTCTTTCTTTTATGTGTAGCTATTTTATGCCGCTTTCTCTTTCTACCGCAAGGCACAGAAGTTCTCCTTATTTAGGCTTTAGTAATGGTGTAATTTTTTCCCACGCGATGAAAGATTATGCTATTTGTTTATAATACAGTCAATAGGGTAAGGGAATATAATGATTGAAAAGAGCCGAGAACTTGGATATATTTTGACTAAATGGAAAAGCTCCTCAATGAAATTAGGCTGAATTATACCGATGGAACAATAAATGCCCTTTTACAAAATCAGGCAGAGAATAATGGTTCCCTCAACTGCTACTATAATCAGAGCGAGGAGATGTTTGTGCATCTAGAGGAAGAGTTTGAGGTTCCGGCTTTTCCAATACACCATGATATAGAAAAAAAATCTCCCTCCCAGGAGTATCTGGAAGCCCTTAAGACCTTTCTTTCTCAGGTGGTACCAAAGGCGCCGGCAATTTTCCGGGAATTAACCTATTTTTTCGACCCCACGGAGATCCTGCATCCCTGTTTCTATCAACTTTTTAAAATTGGGGATCTTTTATACCTGTATCTTTTAAGACTGGATCTTATGTTTCATACCCATCAGGCAGAGATAGTAAAAAAGGGAAGCAATGATCATACTCCTGTTTACAGGACTTATGATATATTTATGGAATCGGATCTTATCCCCCTGGAGAAGGTAGAAACCAGGGCAGGAAAACTTCATTCCTTTGTAATCCATCAAACCATAAGCCAGACTTGGATTGGCGAAACCGGCAGGGGATACTTCCTTCAGGGAATCTGGATGGATAATGACTTGACCAAATTCTTTAGCAAGCTTTTTCTACCACCGGGTAAGAGAACCTATCCCTACTACCCCTTTTCCTGCAAATTCAGAACCCTCTGCCTCTCTCTACTAAAATTTGCCCCCGAGGACCGCAAGAAATTCCTTCCCCTTCTGCACAAGGCGCAGGAGATAGTTGTACCGGAGATTGAAACCATCCAAAATAGTCTTAAAAACATAGCCTTTTCCGAGGAACTCCCTGCTTTTAAAAAATTAAAAACCACCATCCCTTCCGCCCTCTCTATGCCCTGGAACAGTCTTAAGGTTGTTCCCTATCTGAACAGCCGGGACATGAAGGAGTTTAGAATTGAATTTTCAGCTTAAAGACTATAAGGGAAAAAAGGTCACGATTATGGGATTGGGACTCCACGGCGGCGGCCTTGCCGCAGCCCGTTTCTTTGCCGAAGCAGGAGCTCAGGTCACTGTAACCGACCTTAGAAGTGCCGAAATCTTAGCCCCCTCCATAGCAGAGCTAAAAACCTGGGAGATCCATTATACCCTGGGGGAACACAGAGAGAAGGATTTTATCCAGGCTGATCTGGTAATAAAGAATCCCGCGGTACCGAAAAATTCCCCCTTCCTGACCCTGTCAAAACAGGTGGAGACGGATATATCCATCTTTTTACGCCATTGCCGGAATCCCCTTCTGGCTGTTACAGGCAGTAAGGGAAAATCCACCGTTGTAACTGCCCTTAAAGAGATATTGTCCAGTGAGTATCCGCAGGTAAAACTTGGCGGTAACATCACCGTAAGTCCCTTGAGTTTTCTAAAGGAACTGAATGAAATCTCCTCCAAAGTCCCTGTGGTGCTGGAGCTTTCATCCTGGCAGCTGGCCGATCTGGAGGGGAAGGATCTGCTAAAGCCAAAGGTGGCGGTTTTTACCAATCTTCTTAAGGATCATCAGAATTTTTATAGCTCCCTGGAGGATTATTACAGGGATAAAACCCATATATTCTGGGGACAGGAGAAGGAAAACAGCACACTCCTGAATTACGATGATCCCTGGGGTCGGAGAGCCTATGTAGAAACTCCAGGGAATCCCTTTTTTTTCTCCTCCCGGGGGCTTCCTAAACTTTGCAGCGGCGCCTATCTTAAGGGAATGGAGGCGGTATTTAAAAAAGGCAAAGATGAAGAACTCCTGTTTTCCGGGGATCTAAAAATTAAGGGGGAGCATAACAGGATCAATCTTCTTATAGCCGCTGCGGCAGCCTACCTTTTTGGGATACCACAGGATAGGATTCAAGATAAGGTTTCCTCCTTCCAGGGCATAGAACACCGCTTTGAAGAGGTTATTGTTTTCCGAGGGGTAAGGTTTATCAATGATTCTGCAGCAACCATACCTGAGGCTACTGCTAGGGGGATACAGAGCCTTAAGGACGGGATCATCCTTATCGCCGGAGGGGCGGATAAAAATCTTGATTTCAAGGAGCTTCTTCCCGATCTTAAAAGGGTCAAAAGAATAGTCCTTCTTTCTGGAAGCGCCACGGAAAAACTTTTACCCCTCCTTAACCGCGAGGGGATCCCCTTCCTTGGTCCCCTTAATTCCCTGCCCCAGGCGGTAAAGGAGGCATACTCCTGCGCTTTAGAGGGAGATACGGTGCTTCTTTCCCCAGGTTGCGCCTCCTTTGGACTCTTTCTAAATGAATTTGACCGGGGAAGAAAATTCAAACAGGCGGTCCTTGATCTTGAAAAAGAGATCCCAGGAGAAAAAAAATGAAAATAAAAGGTTTTCTTAGGCTTTTTGCCATGCTTGTTACCTTCCTTTCCCCACCCTTTGTCACTCTTCTGGAGGCTCAGTCCTTTGTAGATATAAATCTTGCCAATGCCCAGATCGAGAAACTCCGTCTCCTTAACCAGGAACTGGAAAAGGTAAACCAGGAACTTTCCGGAGAAATTGATAATCTCCAAAAACAGATCCCCCAATGGAAGGACGAGATAAAACGCCTGGAGACCGCAGTCATCGAACTCCTTGGAAAGATTGAACAACTAAAGGATGCTGTTAAGGGGGTCTTCGACCAGCTGGTAAAGGAACGTACAGGGGAGGCTTTGGAAAAAGCTGAGGCACTTTTACAGAGGATTCAAAAGAGGATCGATTACCTTCTGAATCAGATTAAAGAAGCAGAAAAAAAGATAGAAGAAAACAGAAAAGCCCTGCAGATGAATGAGATTAAAACCAAGGAGAACCTCCAAACCCTGGAGCAGCTTGAAAAATCGATCTCCTTTACCCTTGGAAAGAGGGAATCCCTGGAACCAGTGATAAGGGATCTTCAGAATACCATGAGCCAGATTGAATCCATGCTTCCGAAGGAATAGATAGAGTTCCCTCTGTAGCTTTTTTCCTACCTCTTCCTAAAGGATCGAAAATACCAAAGCCTTAGCTTCTCTGCCCAGGAGTAAAACTTGTACAAGGTTTTGCGATAGGGGAGATCGTAACAGCCGTAATAGTGGATAATTTCGCCTCCAAAGCCGGTTTTAAATCTGTAAAGTCCGGACATTGGGTGGTCCGGATCCTCTTTGGGGGGAATTCCAAAGAGATCATAAACCTTACACCCCCTGACCTTTGCAGCCCTAAGGGCTTCCCACTGGAGAAGATAGGAAGACATAAGATTCCTGTGGGTGTTGGAGGAGGCTCCATAAAGATACGTTGCCCTGGTTCCGAAATGAGAGACTATTATCCCGGCTATAGGGATCTCCTCATAATAGGCAAGATACAGCTTTAGCTCCCGTAGGGTATTTTCCCTTTCTCCTGCACCATTAGAAAAGAGGTCGAAGAGATTACTGTAGTACTCCTCTGGATGAATGGTGATCCTATCCCTCTCGGCGGTTTCCCTGTAAAGATTGTACCACACAGGCAATTTCTCTCTGCCCTCTTCCCGGACTGTAACCCCTCTTTTTTCTGCCAGACGAAGATTATACCTTGTCTTCTGCTTCATACCGGAGAGGATCTCCTCCTCCGATTTTTCCAGATTCAGGAAAACCGTATCCGGAGGTTGGATGTCTCCCTGGGCTTTTACAACTCCATTATTGTTCTGGAAAAATGGGATCTCCGGTTTTATTTTCCAGGGCAGATCGTATCGGATAAAAATTGTTCCAGTAGAGAGGTAGGGTTTTAATCCTCGGGATATTTTGGCCAGGATTTCCGGCTTCTGGAAACCCTGGGGTAAATCCGGCCCGTGAGGAACATAGGCAAAACCGAAAGAAGATTTTGGAAGTTTTCTATAAAGGACGATAAGGGGGTATCCCTGTAGGAGGAAACCCTTGGGCTGCCAGCCAAAGGCCTTTTTATGAGAAGCCCAGAGTCCAGACTGCAGAAGGTTGTCCTCCGCCTCCAGGTAGAGGTAATCCGCCGGTGTAACAGCGAGATCTCCGGAATCCTTATCCAACGGTACCCTCACGGATCTGTTTGGTAAAAACTCCCTTCCCATCGCAGACAAGCTGCATTCCCTCGATCAGTACCCTGTTTTCCTTGACCTCAATTTTTACGGAAAAAAAGTCATCCACAGTTATCTCCGGCAGGGGAAGGTCTTCTCCTAGGTCCCCCTGAAGGAAAACCCTTGTTCCCGGTTGAACCTCCGGTACCTCCAGAACCTCAACCCTGCCCTCCCCGTCGTCTGCGGCAAGAAGCATCCCTTTACTTAACAAACCCCTCAATTTTGCAGGTTTAAGGTTTGCCACCAGGATTATGGTTTTACCTAAAAGTTCCTCTGGCTTATAGTGGGGAACCAGACCGGAGAGGATCTGTCGGGTTTCCTTTCCGCAGTCGATCTCTTCCACATAAAGTTTCTCCGCATCCGGATGCTTTTCCACCTTTACTATTTTTGCAGCCCTTAATTCTACAGTGTTCTTCAGCCAGTTTCTTGTGTCCGCCTTTGCCTTCTCCCGAGCAGTCTTCTCCATCTCCTCCAGAGCCTCTTTTCTCTCCTTCTGGCTGCCGGAAAACCGCTGCCGGAATCCCTCTATCTCCTTGTCCTCCAGTCTCCGGAATAGGATCTCCGGAGCTTTTATCCTGGAGATTCCACCCGGTTTTCCTAGATCCTTCCAGGAGGCATCTTCGCAACCCAAAGATGAGAGGATCTTACAGGCTGTGGCAGGGATGTAGGGAATGGATAGAACAGCCAGATCCCGAACCAGGTGCACCAGGTCGTGCAGGAGGGTTTTGATTGCCTCGGGTTCTGTTTCCCTCCGCTTCCAGGGTTCCGCATCCTGGAAGATCTTATTCCCTCGGGAGGAAAGGGTAAATATTTTACGGAAGGCATCCCGAAGTTCCGCCCTTTCCAGGTGGGCTGTGATCTCCTCCTCTATCCCCCGGATCTCCTCCCATAGGCCAGAGTCTCCCACTGTCTCGGGAACAAGGCCGTCATAGAAACGGCTTACAAAGGTAAGGCTCCTATTCACAAGGTTGCCAAGATTTCCTATTAACTCTCCATTTACCTTCTCTTGAAAGTCCTTCCATGCAAAGAGGGAATCCGATTTTTCCGGCCTGTTGTAAAAGATGTAGAAACGCCAGACATCCGCCGGTATCCCGGTATCCATTACATCATTTCCAAAAACACCAACCCCCTTGCTCTTGGAGAATTTCCCCCCCTCGTAGTTGAGATATTCTGTGGAGGACATATGGTGAAGCATGGTCCAGTTATCCCCCGTGCCCAGAAGAGAGGAGGGAAAGATAACGGTATGAAAGGGAATATTATCCTTTCCTAGGAACTGGAAAAGATCCACCTCCTCCGGGTTCTTCCACCAGCTCTCCCAAGCCTTTGTAAGAGTGGCAGTAATAGAGATATAACCTATGGGAGCATCAAACCAGACATAAAAGACCTTATCTGTAAATCCTTCCTTGGGAACAGGGATTCCCCACTTAAGATCCCGGGTAATACATCTTTCCTTAAGGCCGTCCCGGATCCAACTTCGAGTCATAGCCACAGCATTGTTGGCCCAGAAACCCTTCACTGATGCCTCGTTCATCCAGGCTTCCAGCTTGGGCAGAACCGCCGGAAGATCGATATACAGATGCTTGGTAGATCTTATTACCGGAGGTTTCCCGCATACTCCGCACCGGGAATCGACCAGTTCTGTTGGTTCAAGGAGTTTTCCGCACTCCTCGCACTGATCTCCCCTTGCCTCGGTATAACCGCAAACAGGACAGCTGCCCCGGACATACCGGTCTGCCAGGAACCGACCACAGGATTCACAGAAAAGCTGGGTAGTCTCCCTTTCTGTGATATAACCATGGGCATCCAGTTTCCTGAAGATTCCCTGAGTTATGGCTGTATGCTCCGGAGTGGAGGTTCTTCCGAATTTGTCAAAGGAGATGTTGAACCAGGTATATATCTCATTGTGGATTTTAAAGTAACGGTCGCACAGCTCCTTGGGGGTTATCCGCTCCTCCAGGGCTTTCGTTTCTGTGGCTGTTCCGTATTCATCGGTTCCACAGACATACAGGGTTTCGTAATCCCTTAAACGGCAAAACCTGGCAAATACATCCGCAGAGAGGACCTGAATAAGATTGCCCAAGTGAGGAATATTATTCACATAGGGTAAGGCTGAGGTAATAAGTCGTTTCTTCATAGGGAGACTATAGACGTATCTTTCACAGTTTTCAAGGTGGTCTCGCCTTTTAATCTTTTATTGAATGTTTCAAAGCGACCTATCGGGCTTAGAAGAATTGCCTTGACTATAAAGCCCCATATCAGTAACCTTTATTAAGCAGCTAAATTTTTTACCTGTAATCATTTTTATAAGGAGGCTCTATGTCTGAACGGGACATCACTCCCCCGAGAAAGCCTATTAAAATAAGACCCCGTATGATTGTAATTGCAGTTATAGTTATATTCATCCTTGCCTTGCTTCTTACAAGCTTCTATATGGTGGATCAAACGGAACAGGCGGTAATACTTCGCTTTGGAAGTTATATCAAAACCTCCGGAGCGGGTTTGCATTTCAAACTCCCCTTTAATATCGACCAGAACTACAATGTTCCGATCCGGGTCCAGGACCTCTCCTTTGGCTACAGAACCGAAAGGCCGGGGGTAACCACTACCTATGCAAACAGGGACTATCCAGAAGAGTCGATAATGCTCACAGGAGACCTGAATATTGTGGATGTGGAGTGGGCAATTCAATACCAGGTGATAGATCCTGTAGCCTGGTTATTCAATGTGGAACTGCAGGAAAAGACCATCCGGGATATCTCCCAATCCGTGGTCAACTCTTTGGTGGGAGACAGGGCGATCCTGGATGTAATCGGTTCCGAAAGGAGCAATATCCAGCTTCAGGCCCAGGACAGAATGAATAATGTATTTGAATTCTACAACCTCGGTATTCTTGTGCTTCAGGTACAGCTTCAAAATGTTGTTCCCCCGGTAGGCGCCGTACTGGATGCCTTCGAGGATGTAAACAAGGCAATCCAGGACATGAACCGTCTTATCAACGAAGGCCAGGAGGAGTACAACAAAGAGATACCAAAGGCCAGGGGACAAGCGGAACAGATTATCCAGCAGGCCCAGGGATATGCCGCAGAAAGGGTCAACACCTCCCGGGGAGACGTGGCAAGGTTCCTGTCGGTACGGGATGAATACCGGAGGAACAGGGATGTTACCCGTTCCCGTCTCTATATAGAGATGATAGAAAATGTATTCCGGGAAGAAAAGGATACGGATCTGGTGGATAAGAATCTAGAAAACTTTTTACCCATAAAATCCTTACAGGGAGGTGCCAGATGAACAAAACTATAACTATTCTTGTGGTTGTACTTGTAGTATTGGCGGTTCTTGTTCTACTTGGCCCCTTCTACATTGTAAAGGAGGGTGAACAGGCAGTGGTTACCCGGTTCGGGAAGGTGGTGAATACCGCAACAACCGCAGGCCTTAAGATCAAGGTACCCATGGTGGATACGGTTATTAAATTCTCCTCCAAAATTCTCTCCTGGGACGGAGATCCCAAAAAGATACCCAGCAAAGAGAACCAGTTTATTTGGGTGGATTCAACTGCCCGATGGAGGATTGTGGATCTTAGCAAATTCTATCAGAACCTCAAGACCATGGATAGCGCCTACGGCAAACTGGACCAGATTATAGACTCCTCCATAAGAACCGTAATTGCGGATAACCTTCTAAGAGAGGCAGTAAGAAATACTAATATTATTAACGAGATTCAGAGAAGTTCCATTGTCGAAGAGAGTGCCGATATTGAGAACATAGAGGCTATTACGGAACTAACCGCAGTAAATGTGGTTTATGAGAAAATAGAAAAGGGAAGGGAGGTTCTCTCCCAGGAGATGTACGCCCAGGTTAAACCTCGGCTTGAACCCCTTGGAATTGAGATCATAGATATAATCATCCGTCAGATCCGCTACTCCGAGGATCTTACGGAAAGCGTTTACAGCAGAATGATAGCGGAAAGAAACCAGAGGGCTCAGGCCTTCCGCTCCTATGGAGAGGGTAAAAAGGCCGAGTGGCTTGGAAAACTGGACAATGAAAGAAGAACAATCCTCTCTGAGGCCTATAGGAGGTCTGAGGAGGTCAAGGGACGGGCGGATGCCGAGGCTGCTAGAATCTATTCGGAAGCCTATTCCCAGGATACGGAATTCTTCGAGTTCTGGCGTTCTGTGGAATCCTACAGAAAAACCTTGCCCAATTTCAGCAAGACCCTTACTACCGATATGGACTACTTTAAATACCTGTACAATATGTACGGCCGATAAATCACACAACCGTTAATTCTTCCGCCCGGGAAACCGGGCGGTTTTTTTTACCCTTCTCTGATCGATTTTGGTTTGCTTATTCTGAATTTCATACTAAAATTGGCATATGAAAGAGAGAGGTATGGAAAACATAGTTGTTTTTGGAATTGGAGGAATCGGAGGATATCTGGGAAGCAGGCTCTCCGAACTTAAGGAGATCCCCAAATACCGAGGTCTCGAGGTTACCTTTGTTGCCCGGGGGGAACATCTCGAGGTAATCCGGAAAAATGGGCTTGCCTTCCTGGATCCCAGGGGGGAGGAAACCCTGCATAGACCTACCAGAGCGGTAGATAGCCTGGATTCTCTTCCCAAAATTGACCTCTGTTTTATCTGCGTTAAGGGATATGACCTGGAAGGGGCAGTAAGAGCTTTGGACCCGAAAATATCCCCTCAAACGGTGATTATACCCCTCCTGAATGGTGCAGATATCTCTGAAAGGATCAGGAGAATAACCGATAAGGGGATCCTCCTTCCAGGCTGTATCTACATAGGTGCAAATATTGTAAAACCCGGAAAGGTTCAGCAGACCGGAGGCAAGGGCCTCATCATCCTGGGGAGAGATCCTAAAAACAGGGACTTTAAAAAAGAACCGCTATTGACCCTGCTTGAGGATGCAAGGGTTCCCTACCGATGGGAGGAAGACCCGAGACAAGCTATTTGGGAGAAGTATCTCTTTATTGCTTCCTTTGCTCTGGTTACAGGTCTATCGGGAAAGAGTATCGGGGGAGTAATGGAGAGTATCGAGTTAAGGACAAAAACACGGCAGATTATGGAGGAGATTTCTGCCCTGGCAAAGGCAAAGGGGGTGATTCTTCCGGCAGATGCCCTGGATAAGGTTTTTGCCACAGCTCTATCCTTTCCCTTTGAAACAAAGACCTCCTACCAGAGAGATCTGGAGCAGAGAAAGGAGAAAACAGAAGGAGAACTTTTCGGGGGAACGATCTTAAGGCTTGGAGAGGAGATGAAGATTCCCACTCCTGTTACCAGGGAAGTTTGGACTACCCTTTCCGCCTTTAATCTGGGAAGAAGGAATTAAATCCTCCCGATTTTTAGGAAGGGATGTAGGCAGCGCAGTTTTTCTCGGTTTCGAAAACCTCAACCTTGGAGAGTCCTCCTCCAGGCATAAGTTTTTCCAGTTCCTCATAGATTGTTCTAGCAATAAGCTCGGCACTGGGTTCCAGTTTATCAAAAGGGCTTTGCTCATTAAGAAGGGTATGGTCATACCTTTTTAATATCTCCTTAAGGTAACCCTTAAGGATTCCGAAATCCATTACCATGCCTCCCGAAGAAAGCTCTTCCGCCTGGGCATAAACCCTTACTTTATAATTGTGTCCGTGGAGATGCTCGCATTTTCCATGATAATCCCTAAGGAAATGAGCAGCAGCAAAATTATCCTCTATTCTTATCTGATACATACCCTACCCTTTGCAGAAATCTGAAGCTTGTGTATACTCCTTGATGTGAACCAAAAAAGATTATCACTCTTTATTGACAATATCAATCTTATCAAAAGAACCGGCCCTGGGGATCCAATAATCGGAAGCCTGGTCTACGATTCCAGGGAGGTTAAACCTGGTTCGCTCTTTTTTGCCCTTTCCGGGGTTCATACGGACGGGCATCAGTACATTAGCCAGGCCTTAGATCGGGGAGCTGTAGCGGTAGTCCATTCCTTACCCCTTTCGGATTACAGACCAGGAATCGTGTACCTGCAAGTGGAAGATACCCGGAAGGCGCTTTCACCCCTCTCCTCCGCCTTTTTTGATCACCCCTCCAGGGATCTTTTTGTTTTAGGGGTAACAGGCACCGACGGGAAGAGTACTACAGTGTATATGTTACAGCAGCTTCTGGAGAAGGCGGGAACCAGGACGGGATTTCTTTCCACTGTTCAGTTCAAAGCGGGAGGGGAGATCAGCTCCAACCCTTACAGGCAGTCGACTCCAGAAGCGCCGGAGATCCATTCCCTTCTTTCACAGATGAGGGACTCTGGAAAGAGGTTTGCTGTGCTTGAGGCTACCTCTCATGGACTTTCCGAAAGGAATTCCCGGCTTGCGGATGTTCTGTTCTCTGCCGGGGTACTTACCAATATCACCCACGAGCACCTGGAGTTTCACGGCAGTTTTTCCCAGTATCGCTCCGACAAAACCAACCTCTTCCGGTTTCTTGCAAAAGCTCCCCAGTCAAATAATCCCTTTGGTGTTATTAACAGGAAGGATCCCAGCGCCGATTATGTACTCTCCGCATGTCCTGTTCCAGCATACACCTATGGAATGGAGGATCCAACTGGTACTGATCTTAAGAATTCTCAGCCCATCGGATCGGCTTGGGCAGATCTGACAGCCCGAAAGGTCAAACCTTCCCCCGACGGATCGGAGTTCATCCTCTCCTATAGGGGGCAGAGTATCCCTGCCCGTCTTTCCATGCCTGGTTTATTCAATGTGGAAAATCTTCTGGCTTCCCTGCTTTCAGCATCCCTGGCTTTAAGGGTTTCCCCCCTGGAATTGACCCCCTATATACCAGACCTTAGGCCGGTTAAGGGAAGACTTTCGCCTGTAAAGAGGGGGCAGAAGTTTTCCGTAATTGTGGATTACGCCCACACCCCTGGTGCTTTTCTTAAACTTTTCCCCTTTCTCAAGTCTCAGAGCCAGGGAAGACTTATAGCCCTCTTCGGATCCGCAGGAGAAAGGGACACGGAAAAGCGACATCTCCAGGGGAAAATTGCTTCGGAGTATGCCGATCTCCTGGTCCTATCCGACGAAGACCCCAGGGGAGAGGAGCCTCTGCAAATTCTCAAGGAAATTGCACAAGGATGCGAGAACAAAAGGAATAATGAAAACCTCTTTCTGATTCCGGACCGCAGGGAAGGTATTCGGAAGGCTCTGTCCTTGGCAGAACCTGGAGATCTGGTGGTCTTTCTAGGTAAGGGGCATGAATCCTCGATCATCTATTCTTCGGGAAAGATACCCTGGGATGAGGAGGCGGAGGTTGCCCTGGCCTTGCAGGAACTAGGGTTTTAGGAAACCGAGCCAACTACCAATGATTGTAGGAAACAAGACTCTCCAGAGGTTTTCTTTCTGTAGGAATATCCGGTTTTTCCTCCGGATAACCAAGGAGAAGCAGCATTACCACCCTCATGGAAAAGGGAACAGTCAGCATCTCCAGAATATCCCTTTCATTGTAGGTTGTAATGACACAACTGCCTAACCCCTCCTCCTCCGACTGAAGCATCATAAAGGATACGGCGAAACTTAAATCTATGGGGTAGGATAACTGACCATTTGGCATTTTATAGTCGATATTGGTAGTACAGGCGGCAATTATTACCGGCGCCTGGCCTACATGCTCCTGACCAAAAGCAGCCTCCTCCACCCGGTCTTTCAAATCCTTGTCGTCGATTACAATAAAACGCCAAGGTTGCCGGTTCTTTGCTGAGGGGGCTTTTCTACCGGCTTCCAGAATTCTGGTAATAATCTCTTTCTCTACTTCCTTTTTACTAAACTTTCTTACACTGGTTCTCTTTTCTATACAGGGAAGCAGTTTCATTATAAACCTCTTACTTTAGTTGTCCTAATAGTATAACCTTAAATTGTCATTCTGTAAAACTCTTTCAGGATTGACTAAGTGAATGGGATTTACTTAAGGTTGTTTCAGGATGCAGAAATTCATCTTTGTCATGCTTTTAATTATCCTCTCCTTTATTCCGGTTGCGGGAGCTACAGAGGAATCCACTTCTTCCTACCCGGAAATCCTTATGGACAAGGTTTCCAGGCATTGGGAATTTTTTCAAAATCTCTATCCCCGGGAGGAGGGAACTTCCCAGGAAAAAAGAGCCAGAGAGTATATAAAGGAGATACTCTCCGGATCTGCCTACAGCATAACAGAGCTTTCCCTGGAGGATCTCAATCCCGGCCACTCCTTCTCCACAGTATTGGAGATCCACAGGAAAGGCCTCTCCTCCGACGAAATTGTTCTTTCCATACCCTTGAGTTCAAGGCCCCTTTCAAATAAACAGGAGGATGGTTCACTTCTTCTTGCCTCGGTACTAACCTTCCTGGAAACCCTCGAGGAGGAGAATCCCCAAACCGGTCTCAGGGTATTGTTCCTGGGTGGTGAATACGGACCAACGGATCTGTATCCCTTGGGTAGCCGCGAGTATCTGGATCAATACTATCCCGAAGGTAACTCTATCTTCCTTTACATCGATCTGCCCTATCCCCCAAAGGAGATCCTCCTGGATGCCGGAGGAGCCGGATCGGTTTCTCCCGCCTGGATGGTTAGGGAATCCTATACCACCCTTTCCAAGGTGGAGTTGAATCCCTACTTCTCGGACAACATAAACAGTATCCACAAATTAGGGTTAAGGGAGAGAACCCCTGTTTTCTGGTACTTTTTAGAGGAATACCCAACCCTTCGTTTGGCCCCTAAGGGCACTCCGGTATCGGAGGATCCGATACTTTGGGGAACCAGGTTTGTCCAATTCCTTTCCGGTTTTATCCTGGAGAGAAGAGAGCCCCTTCCGGAAGAATGGGACTCTAATTATCTCTTTTTTACCACCCCAGGAGAGGGGATTCTTATTACAGAAAAAGCCTATATCCTTATCCTTATTGCACTCTTTCTTCCCCTCCTAATCTACCCGGCCCTAAGCAGCAGAGGATTAAAAAGATACCTGAAGGTTGTAAAGAGGAATATTTGGGCTCTTCCCTTTCTGCTGGGACTGATCTTTCTCTTCCTAACCGCAGGAACGGCCCTGAACAGTGCACTCTTATCTATAAAAGGGTCGCCCCACTTCTGGAGGCATGCCCCATTACAGTTTTTTATTCTTAAGATACTCTTCAGTCTTTTCCTTTTCTCCCTTCTCTTTCATCTGCGGAGATTCATCTATTTTTCCTATAATTCCAGCTTCTACTCCGCCTTGGCTCTTTTCCTTCTTATCCTTTCCGTTCTATGCACGCTTTTTATAAATATCACCCTCTCTTACTATTTCCTTTGGGCTCTCTTTTTTACCTTTCTCTTCTCCATTCTCCCCTGGAGATGGGGCAAGGTTATTGTTTTCCTCCTCTCCTTTCTAATGATCGGGAGGGCGGTCCTTGATTTTTTTACCTTTCCAGCCCTGCAGGTCTCATCTATCCTGATCTTCTCCTGGATAAATGGAAATCTACTTCTCTCCCTTACTATCCTTCCCTTTTTCCTGATGTTGATTCGGCTGGATTTTCTTTTCAAACATCCAAGAAAGCTGAAACAAAAACTCCTGCTTAAGATAATCTCTCTAATCTTTGCTGCAGGAATAGGTATTCTGATTATCCAGATCCTCACCTTGAGACCCTATAATGATGATAATCCTCAAAAGATTCAGGTTACCGAGGTTTTTGATAATAATTTAAAAACCGGAAGCCTCTCCCTTAAGAGTGAATCCAGGCTTGGATCCTTCGCTATCTCCACGGATATGCAAAAGGAGGAATATTCCGAAACCGGATTGTCCCTTGGAATTCCCTACTCAAGTTCCAGAGAGTATCTTGATTATAGAATAACCCGATCCTCCTTTCTGGAAAGGGAGTATATTCAGATAAACCTTATGCCCCTGGGTTCACCGGAACGGATCAGCCTCTCCTTCCTCTCTGCCGAGGGCCAGCTTACCGTATTTGATAGTAATTTCCCCTTTACAGGGATTAGAGAGGGAGAAGAGATCCTCTTTTTTATAGGCAGCAATCCTACCCTCCCTCTATCCCTGGATGCCACAATTCCCCAAAAAGTTCAGGCTTCCTGCAATTATGTACTTTATTATAACCGGATTCCCTACGGGATACAGTTTCAGGGAGAGAACAAGGATTTTATCCATACCCTAATGGTTACAGGCTCCTTTCCCCTGAAGGAGGCGGAATAGTGGCCGAAAAGGTTATTTTCCATGTAGATATGGATGCCTTTTATGCCTCGGTGGAACAGGCGGATAATCCTGCTTACCGCGGCAAACCGGTCATAATAGGTGCAGATCCGGGAAAACGGGGTGTAGTAGCAGCCTGTTCCTACGAGGCTAGGAAATTCGGTGTACATTCCGCCATGCCCATAAGAACCGCCTTCAAGAAATGTCCGAAGGGGATATATCTCCCCGTGCGCATGGCAAGATACCAGGAACTTTCGGTACAAATAATGAAGATCTTTGAGGATTTTACCCCCAGCATTCTGCAGATCTCCATAGACGAAGCCTTTCTGGATATGACTGGTACCGAGGGTCTCTTCGGAGCGCCGGAAGTTACAGCAGAAAGGATTAAGCGAGTGATCAGGGAAAGCACAGGTCTCGCTGTTTCCATCGGCATTGCCCCCAACCGGTTTCTGGCAAAACTAGCCTCGGATTACAAAAAACCAGATGGTCTTTACAGGATTCTGCCGGGGCAGGAGCTGGAATTTATAAGCTCCCTCAAGCTGAAAAATCTATGGGGCGTTGGTGAGAAGACTCTGGAACGCCTTATGGAACTGAATATTCTTTCGATTCCCCAGCTTCAAAGGTATCCGGAAAGCACCTTAAAGACTCTGCTGGGGAATGCCACGGGAAGTTATCTGTACAAGACTTGCCGGGGCATGGATCCTGGGATCTACCAGGAGGCAAAAAGCCATTCCATAAGCAATGAAACCACCTTTGAAGAGGATACTGCCCAGGAGGAGCTACTTCGGAACACCCTTCTATCCCTAGCCCACCAGGTAATGTTCAGGTTGATGAGGGAGGAAAAGAGAGGGAAAACCGTATTTGTTAAACTCCGTTACTCCGATTTTACCACCACCACAATCCAGCACTCCCTGGAGCATCCTGTTACCACTGCCGAAGAGCTATTCAGCCAGGGATGGAAACTTTTTATTAAACGATGGAACGGCTATACTCCCCTCAGGCTTCTGGGCCTTGGAATCTCCTCCCTGGAGGATTGCACAGATCCGGTTCAGCGGGAGCTTTTCGAATCCGCCTTTGACAAAAAAAAGAAGGTGGAGGAAACGGTATTAAGGATAAAGAACAAAATCGAGACTCCTCTTGTAAAGGCGAGCCTTTTGGAAAAGAAAAATCATGGTAGGTTGTCAGGCCACATACCAAAAACTCCCTTGACAGGAAAGTAAACAGATGCAAGAATAGCCTCTAAGCAGACAATTGTACAATGCTGCAACTATCACACAGGAGGAGGAATACCCCTCTAGGTGCAAAGGAGTACCCCATGAGATCCAAAGAAGAAGTATTAAGAAATACTATTGAAAGGTGCAGGGAAAAGAATATAATCATCCCCACCTATAAGCAGATGCGTGATCCATCCGCAATACCGGAAAAGATTAAAAAGGAACTTAAGGGTGTAGGTCTTTGGGACCTTAACCCGCTTAACCTTTTCAGAATCACCTGGAAAAACGAACCTGTATCCAAGGGAGGCGGATTTGGAGAGGTTAATTTTGTGGAATTCCCCCCGGAACTTACCGGTGTAAAAGCCCGGATCTTCATGCTCGTGGGTAAATTCTTTCCCACCGGAGCCCATAAGGTGGGAGCAACCTTCGGACCCCTGGTGGAAAAGCTTGTATCCGGCACCTTTGATCCCACAACCCAGAAAGCCCTCTGGCCCTCCACAGGGAACTATTGCCGGGGTGGAGCGTACGATTCCTACCTTCTCGGCTGTCAGTCCATAGCAGTCCTCCCGGAACAGATGTCCAAGGAGCGTTTTGACTGGCTGCATGAACTGGGGGCAGAGGTTTATGCCACCCCAGGCTGCGAAAGCAATGTAAAGGAGATCTACGACAAGGCCAAGGAGCTTTGCGGAGCCAGGGGCGAAGAGATTGTAAACCTGAACCAGTTCAGCGAAATCGGAAACCCCCTGTGGCACTATGCTGTAACAGGGCCGGCGATGGAAGAGGTCTATAACAGATACAAAAAAGCGGATAACCGGTTCAGCGGAGTCTTCCTTACCCAGGGATCCGCGGGGACCTTAGGGAGCTGTGACTACCTACGAGAAAGGTTCCCCCAAATGAAGGTTTGCGCCGGAGAAGCCATCCAGTGTCCTACCCTGCTTTACAATGGCTACGGCGGACATAGAATAGAAGGTATTGGGGATAAGCATGTACCCTGGATTCACAATATAAAGAATATGGATCTTGTGGCAGGAATCGATGACGAGGCCAATATACAGATAATGCGGCTCTTCAACGAACCGGAAGGAAAGGACTATCTTGCCAAACAGGGTGTAAAAGAGGAGTTCTTAAACAAACTCAACCTGCTGGGGATCTCCTCCATAGCTAACCTCATGGGCTCTATTAAGCTTGCAAAGTATTACGAGATGAATGAGAGGGACGTAATCTTCACCGTAGCCACCGACTCCATGGATATGTACGGCTCAAGGCTGGTGGAAGAAAATGAAAAGAACGGCAAATTTACCCGGGAAAGCGCAGCTGTGGTTTATAACAGGGATCTTTTAAGCCTTTCCAAAGAGGCAGTCTTGGAGATGTCCTATTGGGACAAGAAGAGGATGCATAATCTCAAGTACTTTACCTGGGTTGAACAGCAGGGCAAGACTGTTGAGGAGCTGGATGCCCAGTGGTATGACGATGATTACTGGAAACGCCAGTTTGCACAGGCGGAAGACTGGGACAGGAAAATTGAAGAATTCAACGAAAAAACAGGTCTTCTCAAGAAATACCTGTAAAAAAAGATGAGTAAACCCCGGCCGCAGGTCTATACTAGAACCATAGCACTTATAGCAGCCCTGGCCGGGGGCATTATTTTACCCCAAGCCTCAAAATTATCCTTTCTTATCTCCTATCTGATTCAGATAATGCTCTTCTTTTCCTTTCTGGATGTTAACTTTAATTGGGCTTCCTTTAAACCCAGGGCTTTTCTTGTGTTTTTAGCCAACATCCTGATTCCCTTTGCCGGATATCTTATTCTTCTGCCTGTAAGTAAGGAGCTCGCCCTGACAGCCTTTATGACCGGTATAACTCCCACAGCCACGGCTGCTCCGGTAATTATGGGCTTTTTGAAAGGCTCTGTGGAATATGTAATAGTGATTTCCCTCCTAACCAATATCGGGATATCTCTGCTTTTGCCCCTTTTTATCCCCCTGGTTACAGGTGCTGTAATTGTTGTTTCCTCCTGGGAGGTCCTTAAATCGGTATTATCCATAATTTTTCTTCCCCTGCTCCTCTCCAGGATAGTTCCTCTTCTCCCCTCCCCCCTTCAAAAGGGAATAAGATTTGCAAGACCGGCAGCCTTCCCCTTATGGCTTTTTTCACTCTTTCTTATCACAGCCCGGGCAGTGGCCTTTATAATTGAGGACACGACCCTATCCCTTCCCCGACTCCTCTCTATAGCCTTGATCTCCCTGGCGGTTTGCATAATCAATTTTTCCCTGGGAGCCTTGATAGGCGGGAAAAAATACAAAAGAGAATCTAGTCAGGCCCTCGGGCAAAAGAATACAAGTTTTACAATCTGGCTTTCCCTTGCCTTTATAAGCCCCCTGGTAGCCATGGGTCCGGCCTTCTACGTTATTTTTCATAATCTGTATAATTCCTATCAATTGTACCGTTTTCAAAAAAAGGAAAAGGAATCCTAATCTGGGTGATCTCCCGGGTTAATCCCTATTTACCAGTTTATCTTTTTTTGTCATAGTCTGCTAATGATTGCCATTACAGGGCAGCTTCTTGCCTTAGCCACCGCCGCCTGCTGGGCTCACAACTCAATAATGTACTCCTCTGCGGGTAAACGGGTTGGATCCAACACCGTAGCACACATAAGACTCTGGATTGCTCTTCCCGCCATCCTGCTCCTGCATCTTTTATTCCTTGGAAATCTGTTTCCTCCGGGGCTTTCCCTAAAGCCCCTGCTAAACCTGATTATCTCCGGAGTTCTAGGATTCTGTATTGCCGATCTTTTCATTTTTCAGGCCTTGGTCAAACTGGGTCCCCGGGAAACTCTGGTTATCCTTACCCTTTCTCCAATCTTTTCCGCCCTCTTCTCCTGGTTTACCCTTAAGGAGCAGCTTTCCCTCCTGCAGATAAGCGGAATTCTGGCCACCATAGCCGGAGTAATCTGGGTAACCTTTGCAGACAACAGGGAACTAAAGAAAAAGAAACAGATCTATTCCTTTCTGGGACTTGCTTTTGCACTTTTAGGAACCCTCTCTCAAGCTGTTGCCATGGTTCTTGCAAAGGCAGCGCTGGTTCCGGAGATGCATCCCGTATCAGCAAACCTGATCCGGATTGCCTCCGGTTTAATGGGTCTGATCCTTTTTTCTATCCTAAGAGGGACTTTCTTTACAGATTTTAAAAAGATGAGGGACCGCAAGGCCCTGCTTTACATATCCACAGGATCCCTGGTAGGTCCTGTCCTGGGTATCGTGGTCATGATGTATGCCCTCTCTCTGGCACCGGTGGGAATCGTTACCGCCCTGAGCCAGATAAGCCCAATTCTTCTTCTTCCCTTCGAACGGTATGTTTATAAAAAGGTTGTCCCCTTAGGGGCAATTTTTGGGACTCTTTTAGCCTTGGGAGGATCGGCCCTGTTATTTATCTTTTAAGGGGCCTTACAAGCAAGCCTAGGCTGAAATCTATTCCTCGACAGCTTTTATAGCGGAATCTACATCCGGATAAAGGTCAATAACCTTATCCAGAAGAGTCAGTTTGAAAATAGAGGCAGGCATCTCTGGCAGAGCCGAGAGCTTCATCCACCCTCCCGATTCGCGGGTCATTTTTAGGGTGGAGATAAAAACAGCCAAACCGGAACTGTCTATAAAGGACACTCCGGAAAGATCAAAGATTATCTCCCTGTTCCCCTGCTCAACAAGGGTATGAATATCCGTCTTCAAGGCTTGGGAATTTAAGGCTGTAAGCCTCCCTTCAAGGGCTATCAGAATCCTGTGGGGATTCAATTGTTTGTAATCTAATTTTATTGTCACAAGCAGATCCTTTATCTATTTTCTCGGCATCGGATTATGGTTTCTGGAGAAGGTTTTTCCCAATCCGCCGGAGGATTGTAAAAGGCAGCCCTGACAATGGTAAAGAGATGCAATATATTGTATCCAGCCCAGAAAATGTTGATTCCTGCTCCAAGATGGTTAACATCACCACCTGTCACAATCCGGTAAAGGCAGAATAGAACCGATGCCAGAGACAATAAGATAAAAAAGGCTTGAACCCTTATAGCGGAGTAATGCCTGCCCGACTGCCTCTCCTTTGCTGTTACTACGAATTTGGGATTCCTTCCTGAGAGGACAGAAACCACCGCCTTTATCCAGACCGGAAACAGAGCCACAGAGTAATGTTCCCCCCTGGTTACCTTAGTGCCCCGGGCAGCATACCGGAACATGATCCTGTTAAACAGAAGAAAGGGAATAAGCCTCCAAAGGAACTCTCCGGAGTAGGATGTCACCGGGGCCAACCCTGTAAAAAGAAAGATTATTGGGGAGAGTATAAAAATCAGGGTGGCAAAACCGCTGAAATAGGAATAGATGGTGGTAAAATATTGAATCCTCTGAGCCAAGGTCAATCCCTTTACTGTTAAGGGATTGCTTTTTAACAGCACCTGAATGGTACCCTGTGCCCACCGCAGCCTTTGGCTTAGGGCGGTTTTAAGATCCTCCGGGGCTAAGCCCTGGGCAAGAATATCAGGATGGTATACGCTTTTCCATCCTCTGGAGTGGAGTTTTATGGATGTTGCCATATCCTCGGTGACACTGAGGGTGGAAATTGGCAACAGAGGGATCGCTTCCTTTGATCTTGTTATATCAAAAGCTGAGACTATCTCTTTCGGTAGTAGATTAAAATAACCAGTTTCCTTTAAGACCTTTAAAAGCCTCCCGTACAACTCCTCAAGAGGTCCTCCCTTTTTTAATTCTCTTTTTACTGCCTTTAATTCCGATTTCAAGATTTTATAGGCCTGCAAAGAAATCCGGGACCAGTTGCTTTTTTTTCTTAACCATTTGTTTAAGACCTGGAGCCCTCTTTTCCCCTGTTTAACACTAGTTTCCACATATTCTACGATTCCCAGTTCCAGGAGTGCTTCTCTCCTTAGGATTGCATTGGTTCCACAGAAAAAGGCGGAATTCCATCCATCCTTTCCTTTCAGAATAGGTCCATAGAAAAGGGGTGCATCAGACCCAAAGGGGTCTCCGGGAGGAATATTGTAGAAGTGCTGAGGGGTTTGCACAAAAGCAACCCGCTCATCCCGGAAGTAACCGATTATCCTTTGTATGAAATACGGTTCCGGCAGATGATCGGCATCGAGGATTAGAATAAATTCTCCCGAAGTCTGTAAAAGAGCATTGTTCACATTCCCTGCCTTGGCATGCCGCGGTTTTCCCTTCCATTCCTCCCCCCGGGTTATTATCTCGCATCCGTATTCCCGGGCAAGATCAAAGAACTCTTTTCTGTTTCCATCATCCAGAATATAGACCTTTTTGTTCGGCCAGAGGATCTTATTGGCAGCTTCTACCGTCCATTTTACAAGTTCTGCAGGTTCGTTGTAGGTGGTTATAAAGATATCCACCGTAGCTTGGGACAGGGGCGGAGGGGACCTTCTCTCGGCAGGCTTCCACATCATCAGGGCAAAAAAAATGGTGTCCAGGATGGAATAGGTTTCCGCCAAAACCAGGGGAAGGGCAAACCAGAGAGCATCCCTGTTCAGGCTGAAACCGTAACGCCAATATATGTAATAACAGGCATAAAAAACAGCTCCCAGAGAGAGTAGACGAAAACCAATATTCTTTTTCCGGCTTCCAGTCACAATTCCCGGTACCTGCAGTATAAGGAGAGATAAGAGCACAACAGTTCCCACGGACAAAATTACGGGTTCTATACTGATTCCTACGGAAGTTATAGCCACTATTCTGTTCTCCTTTTAATTACATGCCAGTTATTACCTTCTGGACCTCCCGGGGTGTAGGATAATTCGCTGCAAAGTTTTCGTACAATCCCCAAACCATAACTTCCCTCGGAAAGTATTTCCGGATCTTTTTTAGGAAGAGAGGGATAATTAAATGGTTTTGTTCTGTCAAAGAGATCCAAGGTTGCCGCTTCTGGTTCCAGGGAGAGCCTTAACCGTAATTCCCCTTTATCTCCCGCAAAACCGTGCTGTATGATATTTGTAAGTAACTCTGAGGTTATTAGCTCCATATGAAAGGCAAACTCCTCTCCATAACCCCGGCATAGGGTTTTGACCTTGCTACAGGCCTCTTCCAGTTTAGTTAAATCAGCCAGGTATGTAAAATCGTACAGCCGGTTTTTTGCCTTCAAGATTATCAGGGAAAGATCATCAAAGAAGGTAGCCTCTCCCCGGAACTTTGTAACCTCCTCTAAAATTCTATCGATTAATTGGGGCAGATCAAGCCTAAAATTTTCCTCTGCCAGAGAAATCAGCCGATTAAGACCGAAAAACTGCCAGTCAGGATTCCTAGTTTCGGTGATTCCATCGCTGTATAGAATCAGGATATCCCCCGGGGACAGAACATACTCCTTATCTTCAAAATTGTCCGTATCCACCACTCCAAGCGGAGGTGCAGTGGCAGGAAGCAGATACGATTCCCCGGCCTCTCCCCGAATCACAATAGCCGGAGGATGCCCGGCACTGGAGTATTTAATAATTCCTTCCTCCAGGTCCAAGCTTAAGGCCAGGAGGGTGATAAACAGGCCAGAATTGGTTAATTCCGGCAAAAGTATTTTATTCATCCTTCCCAGCATTTTGCCCGGCTCCTCGGGATCACAGAAGACCCTGATCAGGGTTTTTACAGAGAAGGAAAGCATGGCTGCAGAGATACCCTTACCGGAGATATCCGACAGGGTTAAAAGAAGTTTCCCGTCCTGGGGTAAGAAAAGATCGTAGAGATCTCCGCTGACGTATCTTGCCGGAAGGGCGTAACTCCCAATTTCATAATCTTTAAGTTTCGGCACCGAAGCAGGCAAGAGACTTCTATGTACCTCCCCGGCCAGAGAAAGTTCGTTTTCCAGAAATTCTGCATTTTCCCTCAGAATCTGCTCTGCCTTCTTTCTCTCTGATATATCCTGATGAACCGATACATAATGGGAGATCTCCCCCGAAGCATCGTAGATCGGAGCTATTGTTTCCTCTAGGGTGTAAAGACTCCCGTTGGGCCGCCTGTTCACTACCTCCCCGGACCAGATAAGACCTGTAGAGACCGTATCCCAGATCTCCTGGTAGAAACTCTCCTCCCGCAGGTCGGAACCTAAAAACCCTGGGGCTTTTCCAAGGAGATCTTCCCTGGGATAACCTGATATCCGGCAAAAGGAGGAATTAACCCAGATTATCCTTCCCTCCCGGTTTAAGAGGGAGATTCCACTAGCGGCAGATTCCATGGCTGCATAGCTTATTCTTAATTTCTCCTCCTGCTGCTTTAGAAAGGTTATATTCCTTCCTGAGAGTTCTATTAATCTGCCGGTTTTAAGGGTGAGGGTATTCCAGAGCATCCATCGTGTTTCTCCTTCTGAACCCTTAATAGCTGTCTGGAATTCTATGGTATTTCCCGTATAGAGTGCCTTTCTTATAAGGATTCTTACCTCCTCCCTCTCTTTTTCTTCCAGGATCATGCAGAAGGTTCCAGAGGGCGCCGCTCCTTTTTTTCCAAGGGTGGTTTTAAAGGCAGAATTAGTAAAGATTATTTTCCCCTGCTCATCAAGAATGCATTTCGGATCCGGAGAAAGAGCAAAATGATGATCCTGCCGATAGGATTGATCCGATTTTTCCTCCTTCCGACAGGCCAATAGGTAGAAAACAATCAGTAAAAGGGGGGTCTCCAGAGCAATTATAGTGCCTGCCTTTATAAGGAGGGCAGGAAAGATTAAGAGTAGTACTCCCTGAAGAAGGGCAAGGAGCATTAAACAAATAAAAAGGATTATTTTTCTCCTTGATCCGGCTTTACTAACCCTTTTTAATTCCTTCGGGTCAGGCCGATCCTTTCTGCTCCTGGCTGTTTCTTCCACCTTTACTCTCGCGTTTCCCTGCTCTTTTCAAGAAAAGCCCTGAACTCCTCGGCATGATAGGAGGATCTTACCAGAGGTGCCGAGGGGGCATACTGAAAACCCATCTTATAAGCTTCTTCGGAAAAGAAGCGGAAAGTCTCCGGATCTACATAACGCTGCACGGGAAAATGTTTCCTCGTCGGCATAAGGTATTGGCCAAGGGTGACTATATCGGCACCGGCATTTCTGATGTCCCGCAGAGTCTCCAGAACCTCCTCGTCTGTCTCCCCGAGACCCAGCATTATTCCGGATTTAACGGGCAGGGAGGGGTTTATCTTCTTTGCCAGGGTAAGAACCTTTAAAGAAAGGTCGTATCCCGCCCTCCTGTCCCGCACCAGAGGGGTAAGCCTCCGAACAGTTTCCAAATTGTGGCCCAAAACATCGGGGCCGCTTTGGATCACCTTTTCCAGAAGATCCCTTCTGCCGAAAAAATCGGGTATCAGGGGTTCGCAGAGAACTCTGGGAACCGTTTCTTTAATTCGGCGGATGGTAGCTGCAAAAAGCTCGGCTCCCCCATCCTCAAGATCATCCCGGTCAACGGAGGTGATAACCACATAATCGAGACCCAGGTCTTTTACCGCTCCCGCAACCCGCTCCGGTTCTGTCCAGTCTAGGAATCCTCTGGGATTTCCGGTATCCACAGCGCAGAATTTGCAGTTTCTTGTACAGACCTCCCCCAGAATCATTATGGTGGAGGTACAGCGGCCCCAGCATTCCCCCTGGTTTGGACATTGGGCAGACTGACATACCGTATTGAGATTATACCTGGCCAGGATAGAGTCCATCTTTCCGAAATCCCCCTTTCCAGGGAGGGTTACCTTTAACCAGGAAGGTTTTCTAAGGATTTGATCCATTCTTCATCCCTCTCTTCTAGATTAATGGAAAAGTTCCTTTCCATGATTTTCTTAAGCTGATTCTTTACCTCCTGCAGGTCAATTTTTTGACCCAGCTCCTTCTCCATGGAGGTAACACCCCGGTCAACAAGACCGCAGGGTATGATCAGATTAAAATAGGAAAGATCGGTATTCACATTCAAAGCAAAACCGTGATACGTCACCTTGTTTCTAACAGCGATTCCCAGGGCAGCAATCTTGTTCCTGCCTACCCAAACCCCTACGGGAGAACCCTTCTCAAGATCCTGGGAGGGAACTGCAGAAATGCCGAATTGCCGGAGGACTTCCGCCAGACTCCTCTCCAGGGAATAAACAAAACCGCGGATATCCCCGAGGCCCCTTTCCAAAAGAAAAACAGGGTAACCCACAAGCTGTCCCGGGCCGTGAAAGGTAAAATCGCCTCCCCTTTCTACAGAAAACAGTTCCACCCCCCTTTCTTTTAGAAGAGGTTCCGGGACCAGAAGACTTGTATCCTTGGCGGAACGCCCCCGGGTTATTACAGGATCGTGCTCAAGAAAAATGAGAGTATCAGGAATCTTTTCTGCCGCCCTTAGATTATGTAATTTATGCTGCAATTCATGGGCTTTACCATAGCGCGCCCTCTGCAGATCCAGATAGTATCCGGTTTTCATCCCTTTTTCTGTCTCCTAAGGTACAGAGTATGATAAAACAGAAAAAATAGGAAGAACTTCTTGCCAGAAATTAGGCTGTTACAAAACCCGGGTTAGGCGGACTACGACACTGGGATCTGCAAAATAATTATTTAATCCCCCGCCACATAGGTCAAAAGATACCCTTCCGGAATATTAAACTGCCAGGTTCCAGAAACCGCCTGAACCTCCCGGAAATAACCATTTGAGACAGGGTTACCGTATCCGATCTCTCCCTCCGGCCAGAAATAGGGTCCTTCATGCCAGGTTCCATCCTGGAAATTCAATCTGTAGTAGTAAAGATTTATAGAGCCCAGGGAATAGTTTATGCCCCCCAGCAGACTGTTAAAGGCTCCTCCCAGATTGTACTGTTTCTGGGAAGGGGCATCCATTCTTGCAGAGAGAACCACCGCGGCTCCCCATTGGCCTAAGACCTCTCCAAAAGAAAGCCTGTACCCCGCCAGGGCAAGAGCTCTTTCCACCGCATCGGCAGAGGTTTTATCCGATTGGACAATATTCCGGAAAAGAACGGCGCCCCCGAAATTTCTTGCAAGATAGGCTCCGAAGGCATAGGCAATAGCGTAACTTCGGTAAACCCGATATTCATCTTCATAATCTAGTTCCGGCCAGAAGGTTAGCTCATCATCATTGTAGTAATTAAACAGGGAGAGTCTCTCGGAGATAATAGGAGGAGAACCGGCGGTATAATCTGTCGGATCCACACCCCGGGGTCCCGGCACTTCCAGTTTATCCGCCACAAAATCTTCTGCCATAAGAGAGCACATCTCATTAAGCCATATCTCCGGATTAACCCCAAAAATAACCCATTTTTGGTAAAAATTGATCATATGCTGAAACTCATGGGCCAAGGTAGATATAATTCTTTCGGGCCATTGATCGGTTATATCCCAGGAAGCCCCCTCCGGGGTGGCAAGAAAAACAGAATCCAGATAAAACATTATTCTTTCATTGGACTCGGGATAAAGATCTTTTTTGTAATTATCCCTGGCCCAGAAGTAGCCGAGAACTCCGCCTGTTTGGTTTACATTCCCGTCCTCATCAATATCATTAATTAAAATATGAATTTCATCCGAAGGTTCTATCAGGTTTGAATATCCATGAGACCCCCATTCCTCTCCGAAAATTCCGGAAATCCAGTCGTAGATATCATTGCCCAACCCCTCCGTAAGGAATCTTTCCGCTACCTGGTCCACCATGGACTGATCCACATAGTAGACCTTACCGCTGCCTCCCATATACCAGGAAGCATCCTCTACCCAAACATATAGTGTTTTCTGGCCAAAGGGAGTGGATATGCTGGCTTTTACTTTCCTACAGGTGGCCAATATTGGAGAATCGATGGTATTAAAAATAATCTGATCCCCCACAAGGGATCTTAAGGGTTCGGTGATAGGAGTAATGTTTTTCGGTTTTATGGCGTCGTCCCTTATTTTAACCGGGGGATTGTTGTTGAACTCTGTAATCTCCGGTTTCCCGGATACCGGTGGCACGGCAAAATCCTCCGGGATATCCTTTTTAAGAAGGACCTGGGAGGGGAAAAGGGCGGAACGGGAAAGAAGAGAATTGTACTGCACCGCATTTCTGAAGATACTCGGGGGCGGATCGGGATTATCCGCATCCGGATTTGTAAGAATAAAGTAGATATCTCGGGAGGAATTCTTGAAATCGAGCATAAACTGGAAGGTTCCTGTTCGGGTGGAGGAGACAATACTCCCTGTTTCAGAAAGGGTAACAGTATATTCGCTTCTGTCGCCTTTTTCATTGATCACAGAGTAGACTACAGGAACAGAAAAATCGTTGGAGGTGATCCCACTTTCCTGAAAAACATCGCCTAACTTTACAGCCGTATTTTCCAAACTGGAAAAGGATGCTCTCAGATCGGTGAGCACCGTTCCAAGGGGAATTTCAACTTTTACTGTTTTATCGGCCTCCCTCACAACCCCGGAAACTCCGGCCAGAAGATAGGAAGAATTATCCTCCCAAGAGAACCGGAATTCCAAAAGTTTTGGAAGTTCCGGCAGATGGTAGGTTTCCGTTGCGATTTCAGAATCGGCCCATCCCTGTTTATAGGCGATAGCCTTA
>Ga0067045_1003064_pt1 | contig 38591 bp, 38 predicted proteins | sample TerdegcTABiofilm_FD_59184 | JGI IMG/M metagenome (GOLD analysis project Ga0067045, IMG submission 59184) | Combined Assembly of (Gp0054472, Gp0054536) Wastewater bioreactor microbial communities from Singapore -Terephthalate degrading... | reverse complement strand
TTAAAAAAAATGTAGAAAAGCTTATAAATTAGTATTAATACCATAAACATCATGAAGGTGATTTCAATGAAAAAGGTTGGAATTGCTCTGTTATCAATTGCAGTTTTGTCATTGATAGTGGCCATCCCTGTATTCAGTGACAATTATACTTATAATTTTGAAAAAGGTACCGATGGTTGGGAAGCTACAGGCATGTGGCATATAGTAAATGAAAAATCCCAATACAGAAATGCAAACAGCGGAGTTTCTAGTTTCTGGTACGGAAATGAGGTTACAGGAACGTACGATTCTGGAACAGCCAACAGTGGAAGATTAGTATCTCCTCAGATTAACCTAAAGAATTCTGAGAAAGCTACTTTGACTTTTTGGTACTGGTATCAAACTGAAACAATGGGAAAGCTTTACGACCAAAGATTTGTTCAAGTAAGAGAAGTTGGAACTGTCGAATGGAAAGATTTAGAGCAGTTAAACGGAGACCCGATGGAGAAATGGATTCAGAAAACTTACGACCTAACTCCTTACAAGGGCAAAGTTATTGAGGTAAGCTTTTACTTTGACATGAGCGATGAATTGGCCAATGATTACCGTGGCTGGTACATTGATGATGTCGAAATACAAGCCTAAATTTATTTTATTTTCTAACTTTTTTGAATAATTTTTTGTAACTGATAACATACTAACAATTACTGATTACCAAAACTTTATAAACTAATTCAGATTGGTATGTTAGAGGTCAAAAAATGAAAAAAGTAATTACCATAAGCCTAGTTTTGGTATTTTTACTGGGAACCTTAACTGTTGCTATGACTTTAGCAAACGGCGATATAACAGTCAACAGCACTAAAGTACAGAAAGGAGACATAATAATTGTAACTTCAGTTGGTTGCTCAAATCCAAACGATCCAACTATCTCAAATGAAGAGGCATACAGAGTTGAAAAATTCTCTAATAGAGAAACTATATCCGAAGCTACACAAACATATCAGTGGAAATATAAGGCGAAACAGATTGGAAATGTTACCTTTACAGGTTACTGTGGAGGAAAAGCAACAGTTTACATAGCACCAAAAGAACAGCCAATGTATTTCTTTATGAAAATAATTGGATTTGGAAAGAAAAAGTAAAAATTACAAACTATTTTATTTCTATTTTAAAGTGTCTTATTTTCTTTGGTATTTCGAGAACTAGAATGCCTTTTCTAAAGACAGCTGAAACGTTCTCTGGATCAGTAGGGAAAGGTAATCTTATTTCTTTCTTAAAACATACGCCTTTTGTAGTCGGTGCACAAACTCTTATACAGTATTCTTCAGAGGTCACATCAATGTTTTCCTTCTCAACACATGGTAAATCTAGATTAGCAATTAGGGCATCATTTGTTTCATGAAATTCAGTTAAAGGTTCAACGCTATGTGGGATACAATAATTAACATACCAATATTTTTCAGTTGTTGAATTTTGTTTATTCTCCCTTATTACATAATATCTTCTAATCATAGAACCTACCTATACATTGTTGGAATTTCTACTTTAGTTTCCTTCTGCATTGATGCATTTGTCTGTTCCATTAATGCACGATAGTTAATCTTTACTTCTTGTGCTTGATCTATTAACTGTTTAACATCTATATTAATATCAATCATCTTGTTTATGGTCTTAAGAATTGATGCGGCGGCACCTGGGTCTGGATAACTTGGGTAGCTCTGTGAAAGTAGCACAGAGGAATTTATACCTAATTCAATGCAATTTTTTAAGATAAGCGCATAGAAACCTGAGATAAACCCCTCTTCTAGTATCTGCACACCTATTTCTTCCATTTTATTAAGAAGCTCTTCTTTATTAGAGGTTCCGAAGACGATAGGATCATCAATATCAATTCTTTCTTGGACTGGTGTTCCACTTATCGAAATAACTAACTCTGCACCTTTTTCTTTATACCAATCGACAAGTCTTTTTGAAAGAAGAAATCCAAGTTTTGGATCAACTGGTATCTCGGCAAGGATCGCCAAAATTTTTCCCTTTTGGAAAATTCTTATTGGGTTCAATACCTTCCTTTCATGGATAACCATTACAGGTGGTAAAAGATCTGATTTAATGTAACCTACTTCTTCAAATTTATTTTCGAGTACCATATGGCTTACTGCGATTGAACCTACAAGACCGATGTCAGGTACGCCTTCTATTATAATTGGACTTTCTATATCAATCTTTTTTGTTTCAACAATAGCTATGTCTTCAGAAAGACCCATAAACTCACCTTCTTTAGATGAATGATTAAAGTTTAAATATCTAATCCCGATAGAAAGAAAAAAAATTATTAATAGTTTATTCTTGTCTCTTCTCAACGACTATTTTACATTTTACAGCCAATGCTGCTATAGCTCCCACTGCTGCAAGCCAAGGCGCTATAAGGGCCCCAACAAGCCCCGCTACGACAGGTATATCTAGTAAAGTTCTATCCTTTTCATCTTTTATTATGATCCTTGTGGCGATACCCTCATCAATTAGCTTTTTTATTTCTTCAACAAGATGATCAGAATCAACAAAAAATTCTTCTCTTTTACCTGTTGAAGAACCACATTGAGGACAGAATTTTGCCGTATCATCTATCTCAATATTACAATTTTTGCATATCATTTTATCCCAATATAAATACAGAATTCTAGTTTAAATTATTATTTAGTATCCTCCCAATTATATATAGGTTTAACATAGATAAAGAAATGATGCAAATTTAATCTAATGAATTTAAGAGATTATCTTTATAAAATTGAAATAAAAATTTAGAAAAGAAATTATTGTTTTTCTATTTCATCTAGTAATCTCATGCCTTTATTGAATGCAGGCATTCCTGAAGTTAATAGTACAACTCTAAGAACATCTACTATTTCATCTTTTGTTATTTTAAATTCATTCATAGCTGAGATCATTTGCCTTTTTGTTGCACTTTCATCAGATCTCGATGCAACAATAGCCAATGCAACTAATTTTTGAGTTCTATAATCAAGGACTCTTCCAGTGAAAACTGCTTCATCAAGTTTAACTATAGCCTCAAATATTTCAGGGTATTCAGTTTTTATTTTGTTGACTCCTTTGCCATAAAACACTCCATCTTTCATTATATCACCAGACGAAATAATAAAAATTTGAATATAAAATAATTTGTTGAATAATCATATGCAAACTTAATCCCTTTTTAAATCCTAAAATCATCACCAAACAAAGGTGGCGTCATAAAAGAAAAATATGTCAATATGGGAAATTTTTGCATATACCCCAATATATAGAAAAATATTTAAGGTTTAATTTAATCTATTATTTTATGAAGAGAGAAGAATTATTGTCAAAAGAAATAGAACATATAGATATTAAACGTTTTGATTCTAGAGATTTAGTCGATGCTTTTTCAAAAATGGCTTTTCAGGCCAAAAACCTTGCAAGGGCATCATACATTTATGACAAAATGATTGAAGATAAAGACTGCTCAATTATTTTATGTTTAGCAGGGTCAATTTTTAGTGCAGGGCTAAAAAAAGTAGTATACGATATGGTTAAGCATAATATGGTCGATGCAATAGTATCAACAGGAGCCATAATTGTTGATCAGGAATTTTTTGAAGCCCTAGGATTTAAACATTACCAAGGGACCCCTTTTATCGATGATGAGATGCTTAGACAACAGAATATTGATAGAATTTATGATACCTACATCGATGAGGAAGAATTAAGGGTATGTGACATGACTATTGCAGAAATTGCTAACTCACTTGAGCCAAGGCCTTATTCTTCTAGAGAATTCATCGTTGCTATGGGAGAATATCTTGATAAGCATGGTTCTAAAGTTAATGATTCAATAGTTCTTGAAGCATACAAAAAAGCAGTCCCTATATTTGTACCCGCTTTCTCAGATTGCAGTGCAGGATTTGGGCTTGTTTATCATCAGAATGAAAGAGGTAACAAACCAAAGGTATCCATTGACAGTGCTAAAGATTTCTTGGAATTGACAAAAATTAAAATAGCTTCCAAAGACACAGGTCTTTTCATGATTGGTGGCGGAGTTCCAAAAAACTTTTCTCAAGATGTCCCAGTAGCAGCAGATATCTTAGGCAAGCAAGTAAATATGCACAAATATGCAGTCCAAATTACTGTTGCTGATGAAAGAGACGGAGCACTTTCAGGTTCAACTTTAAAAGAAGCTCACTCTTGGGGAAAAGTAGATAGTGGAAGCGAACAAATGGTCTATGCCGAAGCAACTATTGCAATGCCATTAATTGTTAGCTACGCTTACCATAAAGGTGGATGGAAGAATAGAAAGGAAAATAGATTCAACGATTACTTAAAATAATTTTTTTATAATTTTGAAACTTAATAAAGATTTTTTAAATAGATTATTGTTTCTTTTGGAGTATTTCTTCCGCTTTCCTTTCAATTTCATTCATTCTAGAACTTATATTTTTTAAAGTTGCTTCGTTTTGTCCAATATTTTTTTCAACTTCTTTTAAAGTTTCATTTAGCTTAGATATAGTTTCTTCTATTGTCCTTTCCATAGTGACGTCTCTTGCAAGGGTAGTAATTATATTTTTTACATCTCCTATTTTACCCTTAACAAAATTTCCGGCGCCTATTGGTATAAGTATTTCATTACCTTCTTTTACATTCTTTAGACCTTCAAGTGTAATTATTGACATGCCAAGTTCATTTCTGTGAGAGGAAAGTAAAGATAGATTACTTGATAATATTTTTGATTGTTCATTTAGATAGTTTAGTTCAGAGCTAAGCCTTCTAATAGCTTCTTCCTCACCGGCCATTTACATTTCACCTTGTTTTTCAACGATGCTCTTTATTTCAATATTTCTTCTCTTACATCCGTAAATAGATCCATATTTAGAATATATATCTTCAAGAACATCTTCTTCCTTTATTCCTTGAAAATCCTTAACAAAGTGTTTTTTACTATTTCTTAAGTTAATAATTCCTTCAACTGTATAGGTTTTAATCATTAAATCACCTCATATGCCCATAATATCTTCAATATAGCTCATTTCTATACCCGTAGTAGTTTCTCCAACGATTGCACCTTTATCATTTGCTATAATACAAGCGCTAATATAAGATACTCCCCGATTCAATGTTGCCATTTTTACATCAACCTTCAAAAGGTCTTTTATCAATGATATATCATCCTCTTTTGCCTCTTTGTGAACTAAGCATCCCATGTTATTAGTGCTAGCGACGCTTCCAACATATTTATGATTGCCTATTGTTGAAATGGCTGTTTCAACTCCAAGGATATCTTCGATTAATTGTTGTTCGCTTGACAGTATAGGGCTAATAATAGCTCCTTTATCATTTGATAATATTAAGTTTCCAACTGCTGTTTCTTTAGTATCTAGGATACATTTGTTTATCCCCATATTTTCAATTAATCGAAGTTCTTCATCTTCTATTACATATGGGAGTATTATTCCATTATTATTCCCTGATAGATAAATACCTGCCAAATCAGTTGAGGCAACAGTACTAAGTATCACTTCAGTTCCTAAAGTATTCATTAGAACTTCTTCGTTATCTCCAATATCTCCTCTGACTAGAGTAAAGCTATTATTTGTGAAGCCGAATAGTCCAACGAAGGGATTCCCACTGAAATTCAACTGTCTAATCATTAGCTTTACTCCGCAAGATACGCAGTAACAACTTCTCTTTTTTCTTCCCCTTCTTCTCCTTTAACGACTCTAATCTTTATTTTTGAAGGAGAACTCTCTATTCCTCTCTCCCAAAGTTTTTCATTGAGTTGTTTGTCAATTTTAATATTCTCACATTTCGAATGTTTCTCAACAAATTCCTTCAAAACTCTTGTTGCTCTAGCCGCTCTCTGAGTTCTGGGGGCATCTTTAACTTTTCTTAAAGGTACTACATACATTCTCTCTTCATTAATATCCAAAACTCTCACCTCTACTTCTTAAGAGAAGTTCTTCGCCAATTTCTTCTTTTCGGGTGTGATCTTACTTTCAACTTAGTCTTGGCCCATACCCAAACAGGGACTCTTCTGTTCTGGTTCATAGCCTTACCAAGTCTCTTCTTTTTTCCGAGTCCTTTGTTTCTCGACATGATAATCCTCCAATAATAGCGAGTTTAATAGGCATTTAAGTATCCATTTATATGTCTTTTGTTTATGTCTTTCAGAGATAAATTCCTTTTAAAAGCCTTTCATAGGGCAATTATCTCCTAAAAATATACCTTGCAGGGCTTCTTCCAAGGCCTATTTCAAATCTACAGTTTTTGCACATTTTGCCAATCGTTGTTGCTCTTCCAAACAAATCCTGGGACATTATATTCTGAAGATCTTTTCCACAAAAAGGACAAATTTTGATCTCTTTTCCTTTCCTAGAGTGTACTTGGACTTTAACTCCATACCTTTTAGCCACTTTTCTTATTCTTTCAGCTGAAACCTGTATTTCTTTATTTATAGATAGTTTGTTTTTCACTTTTTCTAAAAGCTCTTTTTGTGAATGAATTATTGTATCTTCACTTAATACCTTTTTAATGGCCTCAAGAATTTGTTGATCAGTAACCCTCATGATATTTATAAACACTTTAAAATATAAATGATTATCTAAGAGTTACTACTTTGCTTTCATAAATTCTTCAAGCCTTGTAAATGCATCTTCCATAACTTCTATTGTGGGTAAAAATACTGACCTAAAATGATCTTTTCCATAAACTGGACAAAATCCACTGCCGTGTACTAAAAGAACTTTTTTCATTCTTAAGAACTCATAAACAAATTCTTTGTCATCCTTCCATCTTTTTTCTAATTCTACCTTTGGAAATATATATAGGCCGCCCATTGGTTTTGTGGTACTTATCCCTGGGATCTCATTTAGTCGCTTGTATGCAAATTCACTCCTTTCTTTTAATTTTGAAACCATTTCCACGACATATTTTTCACAGCTCTTGTAAGCTTCAATTGCACCTACTTGGCAGATTGAATTTGCAGCTATTCTAGCGCGAAGTTCTTTCATTATTCCTTCTTTTATCTCAAATAGTGTATCCCAGTTGTAAAATGCCATATATCCCACTCTCCAACCAGGTGCTAAATATATCTTAGAAATTCCATTAAACGTAAGTATTGGGACTTCATCGGTCATTGAAGCCGGGCTTACAAAGGAGTTATTAAATGATATTCGATCGTATATTTCATCAGATATTATAAATAAGTCGTAATCTATTGCAATGTCAAGAATTTCTTCAAGACATTTTTTTTTGTACATTGCACCTGTTGGATTGTTTGGATTTATTAAAACTATACATTTTGTATTGTTTGTAATCTTTGATTTAAGATCTTCGACATCGATATTCCAATTTTCACTTTCTATAGTTCTGTATGTTATGGGATTTGCACCAAAAAAAGTTGCATATGATGTATAAGTTGGGTATCCTGGACCAGGAACTAAAACTTCATCACCGGGTTCAAGAGTCGCCCCAAAAACAAGTTGTACACCTTCTGTTACGCCTGAAGTTATAACTACATCTTCAAAATATATCTTACCATTATTCTTTGATTCTCTCTCGGCAATAATTTTCCTTAGTTCTGGATTTCCCAATGAATCTTCGTAACCGTTAAAATTAGTTTTAGCCGCATTGATAATAGCATCAACCATAGGTTCAGGAGTATTAAAGTCAAATTTTAATGGGTCTCCAATATTCAATTTTAGAATTTGATCTCCCTTGGACTCAAGTTTTCTCGCATATTCTACAACATCTCGAATTGCATAGCTTATTGTCGATGACCTTTCTGAAACGTTCAATGATATCACCTTATCTATCCAGCTATTGAAGTTTAATTCATGAGTATTTAAATTTATCTATGATATTAGAACATAATACTAAAAAATAAATAAAATTGTAGAATTTGTTCTATAATATCTATTATATTAAAATAATGTAGTTTACTTAGGTATAAACAAATAAATATAGTATACTCCTATAAGAATAAGCAGCACCCCACTGATTTTGTCCAATAGTTTTGAATACTTTTTAATGAATTCTTCAACTTTATTGAGTCCAAAAATTGAAGCTATAATTATTAATGGTGCCCCTACCATAAATGAGTAAATTAAAAGAGAAATTACTCCTATTACTATATTTTTTTCTAAAGCTACTATTGAAAGCAATGATATCAATAAAGGTGCTGCTCTAGCTATTGTAATAAGCCCAAATGAAATACCATACGTATATGGTGTAGAACCATAAAATTTCTTGTCTTTTTTTACAGAGAGTATGTAACTAATTTTTATTAATCTTAATAGTATTAAACCTATAACTATTGACAATACCCCTCCAAATAAAAATCCCAATTTAGTATCGGAACTTAATATAAAAGAGATTCCTAAATTAGCCAATAGTCCTAGTGGAACAAAAATAGTTGAAATTCCAATTGAAAAATAAATCGCGTTTAAGAAAGACTTATCCTCAATAACTTTTGGAAAAATAGGAAGAATAAAAAAAAGATTAAGTGGACAAAAACCTGCAGTAACCCCTAAGACTATAGAGGATATAATTGTTTCAAGCATTCTTAGATGAACCCCATCTCTTTTTCCTTTTCTCTCACATTTAATCTAGTTTTTATAACTGTATCAGGATTTAAACTGATTGAGTCTATACCACTTTCGACTAAGAAGGAAGCAAATTCTGGGAAATCAGAAGGTGCTTGTCCACAGATACCAATTTTTTTACCTTTTGATTTAACAACTTCTATGGCTTTTTTGATTAGTCTCTTGACTGCAATGTTTCTCTCGTCATAGATACTTGATACTATTTCAGAATCTCTATCAAGACCTAATGTAAGTTGAGTCAAATCATTTGAACCAATTGAGAATCCATCAAATATTTCACAGAATTCATCTGCAGCTAGGACGTTTGAAGGTATTTCACACATTACATATATTTCAAGACCGTTTTCACGTTGTACAAGGCCAAATTCTCTCATTGTATTAACAACTTTTCTTCCTTCAGCTGGAGTCCTACAGAAAGGTACCATTACCTTTATGTTGTTTAAACCGATTTCTTCTCTTGCTTTCTTAATAGCTTTACATTCAAGAGCAAAAGCCTTTTTGAAATTCTCATCATAGTATCTAGAAGCTCCTCTCCACCCAATCATAGGATTATGTTCTTTAGGTTCATACAGTTTTCCACCAATTAGATTCTCATATTCATTTGATTTGAAATCACTTAAACGAAGGATGACATCTTTAGGATAGAAAGCTGCTCCTATCATAGATATTCCATAAGTTAACTTGTCAACATAGAAATTAGTTTTTTCTTCGTATCCGGCAGTTTTATCTTCAATTTGCTTTACTACTTCAGCAACTGACATATCATATCTTGATTTTTCTTTTAGTTCATCGAAGTTTACAAGTGCTAAAGGATGAATCCCTATGTAAGAATTAATAATAAACTCTTCTCTTGCTAAGCCAACACCATCGTTTGGGATTTGAGATTGCATAAAAGCTTTCTCTGGAATACCAACATTCATCATTATTTTTGTCTTGGTTTCCGGAAGTTTTTGTATATCAATTTCTTCTATTTCATACTTTAAAATCCCATCATATACTGCCCCTACTTCTCCCTCTGCACAGCTTACGGTGATTTTTTGACCATCTGATAGAACTTCAGTTGAATTATCTGTACCAACAATGCAAGGTATTCCCAATTCACGTGACACTATAGCAGCATGACAAGTTCTTCCTCCTCTGTTAGTTACTATGGCGCTTGCTTTTTTCATTACAGGTTCCCAATCAGGGTCGGTCATTTCTGTTACAAGAACCTCTCCTTCCCTAAAAAGAGATATTTCTTTAGGAGTTCTTATTATATGAGTCATTCCTTGCCCAATCATGTCTCCAACTGCTTGCCCAGTGACGAGTTTCTTTCCTTTTTCTTTTAGTATATATGTTTTAATAGTGTTAAAATCTCGTTGAGACTGTACAGTTTCAGGCCTTGCCTGAAGTATATAAAGTTCTTTGGAATTTCCATCTTTTGCCCATTCAATATCCATGGGTGAAAATTTACCTCTTTTTTTAGAATAGTGATCTTCAATAATTACAGCCCATCGTGCTAGATTCAAAACATCTTCATCTGAAATTGAAAATTTATTTCTTTCTTTTTCTTCAACTCTTATATTTTTTGTACCTTCATTGGGATCATCTGAATAAATCATCTTTCTTTGCTTTGCCCCTAATTTTTTGCTAATGATAGATTTGTATCCTTTCTTTAAAGTAGGCTTGAACACATAAAATTCATCAGGATTAACGGTTCCTTGAACAATGTTCTCCCCAAGACCAAAGATAGAGGTAATCAAAACAACGTCTTTGAAACCCGATTCTGTATCTATAGTGAATATAACCCCACTTGAACCGTGGTCGCTTCTTACCATTTTCTGGACGCCAATTGAAAGTTTTACTGAAAAATGGTCAAATCCTTTATCGTGTCTATACGAAATAGCCCTATTAGTAAAGAGAGACGCAAAACATTTTTTACACGCTAAAATTAGTCCTTCTGCTCCTGTGATATTTAGGAAAGTTTCTTGTTGTCCTGCAAAAGAGGCATCTGGTAAGTCTTCGGCCGTTGCAGATGATCTTACTGCTACATCAACATTTTTGCCATAAGTAGATTCTAGTTTACCATATGCATTTACTATTTCTTTTTTTAGTTCTTCAGGAAATTCAGCTTCAATTATGGCATTCCTTATCTTTTCTCCTCTCGTTGCAAGATTTTCATAAATGTTTGTATCAAGATCCTTTAAAATTTCTCGTATTTTTTCTTCAATTCCAGCTTCTTTTACAAAATAATCATAAGCATAAGATGTAATTGCAAATCCTTCAGGTATTTTAATCCCCTTACTTTTTAGATTGCGTATCATCTCACCAAGAGATGCATTTTTACCACCAACAAAAGGAATATCATCGATATCTATCTCTTCAAAAAATAGTATTAGTTTACCTTCCTTACCCTGAGGCATAATCCCACCTAGAATTAATCAATAAACAATCCTTAAATAGTTTTGGTTATCTAACTTAAATCTTCATATATGAGATAATTTTTATCAATAGTTTTAAATAAAAGAAAACTATACTTTTTTCGTGATTATATGAATTATAAGATGATATCTTTATTAATGACTATATTATTATCTATAGGCACAATCTCTTCTGTAGCATCAGTTGAATTCAATAACAGTGTAATCTATACCGATAAATTTGACATTCTAGAAATCCAATCTGATGATCTGAATAATGATGGCAGCAACGAGATAATTGCCTATACCGCTGGTAAAAAACTCATATGCCTTGATGATAAAGGCAATGTCAAGTGGAACGTTGAATCAAATAACTCATTTTCTATTGTAAAAATAATGGATGTTTATGGAGAATCTGAAAAAGAAATTATTGCAGGAACAGAAAATAGAGTTATTTCAAAAAAAGAGATTTATAATGGATTATTTTATTTACTCGACTCAGAAGGAAAAGAAATAACTGTCATTCCTATCGTAGGGTCTGTATTGGATTTTGATATAGGGGATGTGGATTCAAACGGCACTTATGAAACTATTATAGGTGCAGATGATGGCAATGTTTACTTATTTAATCAAGAATTAACTTTTCTATGGGATTATAAGACCAAAGGATATAACTTCAGAACTCTTATAACAGATCTTAATCAAGATGGGAAAAATGAAATCTTAGTTGTATCATTTGATAATACCTTTATACTTGATGGTCAAGGAAAACTAACAAACTCTTACAATACAAAGAATATATTAAGAGAACTTTTTTTAGACAAGTTCAATAACATGATTCATGTTTCTAGATGGTACAGAGACGAATCTCAAGATTGGAAAGGTACTATTGTATATTCACTAAACAGGAATCTAGCTCCAATGTGGGAATTTAAAACTGAAACAGATTCTGTAGCTTCAGCATTATTTGATATAAATAACGATGGAAAAGAAGAAATCATATTGGGTGGTTCTAAAGGAGAGATAATTGTATTAGATTCTAAGGGTACATTCATTAAAAGATTTGATTTACCTGATAGAATATTCAAAATCGGCGTTATTAAATTCGAAAATCAACCTTCTTTAGTCTTAGGATGTAAAGACAATAATCTGTATATTTTGAATACAAACTCTGGAATTACGGAATACACTTTGTCTACAGGAGGATGGGTAGAAACATTTTTCATCAAAGACTTGAACAACGATGGGCTAGAAGATATTTTAGTTGGTTCAGATGATAATAAAATATACTTATTAACTCAGAAAAAAGTCGTAATTCCTTCAAATAACGACACAAATAAAACCGAAACTAAACCAATTGAAGAGCCCAAATCTGAAACAAAAAATACCCCTTTTGAAGAAGTGGGAATAATAGGGGGAACTATATTCGGAGCTATTTATCTTGCCTTTAGAAAAAGAAAGTAATTAATTTCTTTCTTGAATTTTTCTTTTTCTTACGTTTTTAGATATATTTTTTTTTGTTTGATTTATAGTTACTTTTTGTTTAGGGATTTTCTTTTTTGGAATATCCCTAGAGGGTAAAGTTTGCATTGATGAATAGACTATTATTGTGCCAGATATTGCTATTCCTATATAAAAGAAAATATTGATTGAGTTTTGAATAAATTTGATTCTTTCTTGTGTCAAGATGTAATTTTTTGCAATAAAAATTAAGGCTTGTGTTGGCCCTTCTCTCAAAACTGAAGTTACTTTCGATTTAATGTTAACATCTTTCTGAAAGTTTTGAGAAAATTGTCCTGAAGAAACACCAATATTAATTATATAACTACCTGGTTCATTGTATTTAGCCTTAAAAATTAAATCTTTTGTTTCTCCAGATTTTAGCGCACCTTTCCAAGAGCCATCAATTATACTTAATCCAGACCCTTGTAAGATTACCTCTAAATTTTCAGCATTTGCTTTGCCTGTGTTAGCTAGAGTAAAAGGAATTTCAATAACATCTCCTTCTTCAGCTTCAAGTTTTTTTGTTACAGTAAGAGTGACATTAGGGCTATATTCTGTGACATTAATTGATAGAGGGTGATAAACGTTTATATTTGCACTGTCAGCACCACTATCACTTAGTTCAAAAAGATAGCCATTTATTGATTTTATAGATCGTTTCTTTAGTATAAACTCTTGGTCTTGGAACTTTATTGTAGTTGAGAGATTTGAAGTGTCTATGACTTTAAAATCAGAGCCACCTATATTGAAAGATTCTCCTTTTTTTATAGATATCTCTGATTTAGAAAGAGAATTAATGCCCGATATGGAATATACAGTAAATTTAATTCCGTTATTAGTTTTATTAAGTACTTTAACTCTTATGTTACCGAAGGGAAGTATATCATCGGATACACCATAGAGAGTTTCTGAATCAATGTTATTTCTTACATTTACAATAAGTTTATCTTCACTTCTATTAACTATCATTGAATAGACTTTATCTGCTTCACCGAAATATAGAGATATTGGACTTTCTATCATTTCTCCTGAATAAATTGGAGTCATTTCTCTCAAAACGTCTTTAGCCGTATATCCTAATTTAAAGTTAGCCGCTCCTTGGTCAAAATAAATTGTGATTACAAAAATTGACGTAAATTTGATATCCTCAAACTCAATTGTCAAGGGGATTTCCCTTACCTTAATTATATTAGGAACTACGACAGTTTTTATTGTTTCATTATTGTATTTATTCTTTTGGAGAATATTAAGCTCAATAGTGTTTATACATGAACCATCAAATAAGTCTTTATCACATTTTGTTATTTCTACAAGCCTTATAGAATAATTATAAAGGTCGCCTTTTATAGTATATTCCTCATTTTTTTCTTGATAAAGAGGAATCATTATAGTAACTTCCTTATCCACATTTGCCCCATAGACTAGATTTATCGAACAAATAAGTATAAAGCACGTTAAAATTGACAAAAAACGCTTGTCCATTGAAGATAATGTTAGAGTAAGGCTTAAAAGACTTATTATCAACACTCTTTCATGGTAAAAAAGGTACTTCCTTTAGTCATTATCTCATTTTTATTAATCCCGCTATATGGGGCTGCAGACCCTGATCCAAGAGTAGACCTTGTATACCCATCACAGATTGAACCTGGCAAACAAATTATAATAGAAGTAAAATTGAAGAATACGACTTCTGAAATGCTTTGGGATCTAGCGGCAGTTATAGAATCGAATAATATCCCCCCTGAGATTAGAGACTACATAAAAATAATAGACGGGGAAGAAAAATTTGTTGAGGATAATGATCACAGTATTAATGTGCAAGATGAAGTATCAGTTAAATTGTCAATTGAAGTTGATAAAAATGTTGAAGCTGGAACATATACCATACCATTAAAAATTAAAGGGGAAATTGGAAACTGCAGACAAGGGTGCAAACCCTATTTACTCATGAAAGACATTCAGTTTAAGATAATCAAAGAATATCCTTCTATTAAAATAGAATTATCTTCTACCCCTAGAGAAGTACTTCAAGGGCAGAGCATAGATATTCCATTTAAAGTATCTAACTATGGTTTAGGATATGGTAACAATATTAAATTAAACGTTCCCTCAACAAATAATTTTAGTACTTCTTTGGATGTAGACTCAATAGGACTTATGAAAGCAAATGAATCAAGAAATGTAACATTAAACATAACAGCTAAAGGCGACGCCCCTTCAGGAGCTTATAAGACCGATATTATAATCGAATATTTTGATTCATATGGAACTAAAAGAGCTGCAACTGAATCTGTCTCTTTTACTATTAAAGATTCAGCACTAGTTAAAGATGCGGAAAACTACTACTCCCAAGCAAATTCTTACTTTGAAAAAAAGAATTATTCAAAATCACTTGAATATTACCAAAAATCAAAGGAAGCTTACCAGAAACTAGGCCTGACAGAAAAAGTTAATGAGATTGAAGCCAAGATAGAAATAGTTAATAACGCTTTAGAATCTTCGAAATCAAGTGTAGGGCCATCCATATATATCGCCTTTGGGGTATTGCTTAGTGCAGTTACAATGGAAATTGGAGTTTTACTGGGCACCTTAATGAGAAAACCCAAATCTTCTTCAAAACAGTCTTCTATTCCCAAAACTGAATATTAAAGTGGAATGTATTCAGCGACAAGTCTTTTGTAAATTGGGTATTCTTTTATTATGCCAATTTTTATTTTTCTAGAAAAATTTGTATCTTCGGATATTTCTTCAGCAATTGCCCAATGTGTGTAAACTTTGTCATCTTCAATTTCGTACATTCTCTTTGAGATATTTATTTTATTTATTAGATATTCAACTATTTCTTCTGTATCCCCTTCTAATACTCCTTTGACAATTAAACAGTCTTCTATTTCTTCATAGTACTTTTTAGTGTTTCTAGCCCTTATTTCCCATCTTCTTCTCAGTTGGATTGCGTCTTTTAGAACAGAAGGGCAGAAATGAATAGGAATATTTGAATCCTCAAAAGTTTCTATCAATTCAAGTGAAAGTTCTTTACTACCTTTAATCATGCTTGTATCGCTATCAAATTCAAATCCTCTTTCACAAAGATTATCCCAATTAGTATCAGTGTACTCAAATTCATTTAAATTAACAAAGGAAAGGTGAGTTTTTTCAGCCGCTTGTATTATTTTTTTTATCCTTTCAAAATCCCCAGGTATAGCAGGTATCTCAATACCAAAAATAAAGTTCATATCCAGAAAAGCATCGAGCTTCTGTATTTCATCTGCATTTTTAACATGAAATCTAACTTCATCGACATAACCTTCTAATTTCTTAAGATTTAATACAGATTTATCAGTTGTTCCCGTATACAAATGGATATGCGCACTATTATAATTGTCTTTAATTAACTTGGAATACTCTAAGCATCTGTTTATTCTTAAAAGTGGATCTCCACCGGTCAAACTTATTCCTTTTGAACTACATGCTTTTAATTCTTCTAAAATATCTTGGTTCCCCTCTATTTTTCTTTCATTTATATATGAAAAGTCCCTCCCCTTCTTCTCTTCTGACAATGGGCAGTAATAACAATTAACATTGCAGACTCCAGTTACAAATAAAACTGATTTTCTACCTTTAATACATAATTTGCACCCTTTAGAAATTTTACCTGTATGATATGAGTTGGCATCAGTTTTTTTAATTGACATTAAATTTTATATTGCCTATTCCCTTTAAAAGATATCTTCAAAACTTATTTAAACTAATATATAAAAATTGTTTAAAGGTGTACCAATGGACTTTGTTAAGGTCACAAGTGAACTAAAAAAAGAAGTAGAAGACGAGATCAAATCCTTCTTTGAAATAGAATTGCAATCTATTAAAAATGATATAATTTGTGATTTTTATAAAGATATAAGGCATCATACACTTCTTGGTGGAAAAAGACTTAGACCAATTATGTGTATTATGGCTTATAGCGGTTATTCATCTTATGATAATAGAATACTAAGAGCCTCGATAGCGTTTGAACTTCTACATTCTTCTTCGCTTATATTGGACGATGCGATGGATGAGGACGTTATCAGACACGGAGAGAAAACTTTCAATGCGATATATGCTGATAAATTTCTTAAGTCGGCCAGGTTTGACCTTACCCCTTACTCAGACGGAGGTAATTGGATAAAAAAAGATGGTCTTTCACGACTTCTTCTTATTCAAAGATCCATTTCAAGGTATTCTTATGCATTATCTGTTCTTGGTTCAAATATAATGTATGCATTAAGTGAAAAGGCAATAAGGTCTAGTGGGTTTAATGAAAGTCTAATTTCAAAAGCGTTGGATATGCACAGAGAAATGTACACTAAATTAAATGAAGGCCAGCTTTTAGATATCCTTATGGAACAAAAAGGGGGTAACGAAGAAAAGTATTTTGAAATGATAGATAATAAAACAGGTATTCTTTTCAAATATCCTTTAAGAATTGGGCTTTTATTTACAGATAAAGTCGATATTAATTCTTTAGATAGGTACTCTCAATATCTTTCAAGAGCTTTTCAGGTTCATGATGATATACTTGGTATTTTTGGAGAAGAGAATACTACTGGAAAACCTGTCGATAGTGACATTAAAGAAGGGAAGAATACCCTATTGGTCATAAAGACTTTTGAGTTGGCAGATGAAACTCAACTAAGAAAAGTAAAAGCAATCATTGGAAACAAAAATGCTTCTCCTGGGGATATTGAGGAAATTAAAGATATTATGCGTGAATGTGGTTCACTTGACTACTGTTGTAAAAAAGAAAATGAATTTATCACAGCTGCTAAAGAATCAATTGATCCTCACATGGAAGAAAAATCTAAAAATTTTCTAACTGAACTTTGTGATTTTATTATAAAAAGAAAGTATTAGAAAATTACTCAAAAACAATATCTACGTTCTCGCCCGTAATTAACAAAAGTATTTCTTTAACACTTTTTGTTGTAATAGGAAGCTTCTTTTCAAACTCTTTTCCTAATCTTAATCTCTTTAAGATGGAACCGTCTGGCAAGTAAACAATATTTATCCCATGAACTTTAGCTGGGTATAATAGGTCAGAAGCAACTTTTTTGATATCTTTACTTTCTTCAATTACTCTTATTTTTTTGTTTAATTTTTTGCTTAATACCCTAATTACATTGCCACCTTTACCAATAATACTCCCTATCTCTCCTGCTTCAATGAGAATAATTATAAGATTACCTACCTTAATGCTCCTCTTGAACTTTACCTCTTTAAGCCCTTTATTTTCTTGGGCAAGTCTGTAAAGCTCTTTTGCAATTTCGAGGTCAGTGTCATTAAGTTCGCCATCTTTAATTTTTTCGGTACAACCTGGGCAGAGCATTCCAGTCTTCAAACAAATCTCACAAAAAGGTAGCTCCAATTCTCTTTCACCCTCTATATTACAACTTTATTTTCCTATCTTAGCCCTTTTTAAAAAGGTTTCGGTAATTATTTTTTTAAAAATAAATGGTAAAATAAATCTTTCCCGAAACTCTTAAATAATAAATAAAAATAGAGTATTCACTATTATTTAGAGGATGAATTTTTATGAAAAAAGTAAAACTAGGCGTTGTAGGATTTGGCGTCGTTGGAAAAGGAGTATGCAAAGTAATAAGAGATAGAGCAGAACAATACAAAAACAAATATGGCGTTGACTTTAGAATAGTATGCGTTGCAGATATGCTAAATTCTATTTATGATGAAAACGGAATTGACTTAGTTAAGTTAATGGATCATAATCAAGAAAGATCCCTCATGATTAATTATCCTGATTCTTCCAAAGATAAAAAATGGAATGGAGAAATGGCCATAGAGAATATAGATGCAGACATAATCATAGAAGTTACCCCAACAAACATCAAAGATGCTCAACCCGGAATGAATCATATTATGAAAGCTTTTGAAAAAGAAATGCATGTTGTAACCTCAAATAAAGGTCCCTTGGCACTTCATTATGACAAGGTAATAAAGGCAAAGGAAAAAAGTGGTAAAGATTTTAGATATGAAGCAACTGTTGGGGGGACAATGCCTGTAATTAATCTTGCACAAGAAGCATTAAAAGGAAATGAGATTATCTCTGTAAAAGGTATTTTAAACGGTACAACAAATTATATACTTTCGAACATGGCGTTTGAAGGAAAAAAATTTGGCGAAGCACTAAAGGAAGCACAGGAGAAAGGCTATGCGGAAGCAAATCCTGCCCAAGACATTGAAGGCTGGGATGCAGCATGCAAAGCTACCATTCTTTCAAATACATTAATGAATAAATCAATGACCTTGAAAGATGTAAAAGTTCAAGGAATATCTGGAGTAATGATGGAAGATGTCATAGAAGCAAAAAATAATGGGAATATAATTAAATTAATCGTAGAGGTTACTGAAAAAGGTGCAAAGGTAGAACCAACAGCGGTTCCACTCAACTCCCCTCTTGCAGTCACCGGTACTTTAAATGTCGCTGTTTTTGATACAGATTTATCCAAAGATATAACTGTAATGGGCAGGGGTGCAGGCCAGATAGAAACAGCGGCTGCAATCATGAGCGATGTATTTGCAATAGTTAGATAAGGTGCTCCAATGAAGCTTCTAAGGTACAGCTACAACGAAAAAATTGAAAATGGGATACTTGAAAAAGATATAATAAAAAGAATTAAAGGAGATTATTTTTCTAGTTTTCAAATAACTGAAGATGAAGTTAATTTAAGCAAAGTAAAGTTGCTTTCACCAACAACGCCTTCCAAAATTGTAGCTGTAGGTCTAAATTATGTAGATCATGCAAAGGAACTAAAAATGGAAATACCAAAAAATCCAATCATATTTATAAAGCCCGCTAGTACAGTTATTGGGCCAGAAGAACCTATAATCTACCCCGAATCTTCAACTCAAGTTGATTATGAAGTTGAACTTGGAGTAGTTATAGGAAAAAGAGCAAAGAATGTGGAAAAGGATGAAGCAGAGGAATATATATTAGGCTACACAGTATTCAATGACGTTACAGCAAGAGATCTTCAAAGAAAAGATACTCAATGGACAAGGGCCAAATCATTTGATACATTTGCTCCGATTGGACCTTTAATCGAAACAAATCTTGATCCTTTAGACCTTCAAATATCCTTAAAATTAAACGGGGAGTTAAGACAGAATTCATCTACAAAAAACATGATATTTAATTGTTATGAGCTATTAGAATTTATATCTGAAATAATGCCTCTCGAACCTGGGGATGTCATAGCAACAGGCACCCCTCCCGGGGTAGGACCAATGAAAAGAGGGGACGTAGTAGAAGCAAAAATAGAAGGAATTGGAACATTAAGAAATTATGTTATTTAATTTAGAATAATGGTGATATTATGGAAAAAATAAATGTAGGTGTCATTGGAGCCACAGGAATGGTCGGTCAAAATTATATTAGACTATTAGACAATCACCCATGGTTTAACGTTACATATGTTGCCGCATCACCTAAGAGTGCAGGTAAATCATATGAAGAAGCAGTAATGGGCAAATGGCAAATGATTACAGATCCGCCAGAAAAAGTGAAAAAGCTAATAGTTGGAGATGCTAATAACGTAAGTAATGCAATAGGAAAATGTAATTTAGTTTTCTCTGCTCTTGAAATGGAAAAAGAAAAAATAAAAGAGCTCGAAGTTGAATACGCTAAAGCAGGCATACCTGTGTTTTCTAATGCATCTGCAAATAGAAATGTTGATACAATCCCAATGTTAATTCCTGAAATAAACAGTAATCATATTGAGGTAATATCTCATCAGAAGAAAGTATATGGATTTGATAAAGGTTTCATAGTTGTAAAGCCAAATTGTTCTTTACAAAGTTATATGACACCAGTATATGCATTAATTAAAGCCGGATATGAAGTCAAAAGAATGATAATCACAACAATGCAAGCAGTATCGGGAGCTGGATACCCTGGTGTACCATCCCTTGATATGATTGATAATATTGTACCTTTCATTTCGGGAGAAGAAGAAAAATCTGAAGTGGAGCCTCAAAAAATTATGGGTAAAATAGTTAATGGGAAAATAGTAAACGATACAAGTATTAAGATATCTGCCCATTGTAACAGGGTCCCGGTAATTGATGGACATACAGCATGTGTAAGTTTAGAATTTGGACCAAAAAAACCTTCTTTAGACGAAATTAAAAAAATTTGGAGGGAATTCAAATCCGAACCACAAGAATTAAACTTACCTTTTGCACCAAAGCATCCAATCATTTATAGAGAAGAAAACAATAGGCCACAGCCCAAAAAAGATAGAGATAGTGACAAAGCTATGGCAGCTACAATAGGTAGATTAAGAGAATGCAAAGTATTTGATATCCGTTTTGTTTGCCTTTCTCATAATACAGTTAGAGGTGCAGCCGGCGGAGGAATATTAAATGCTGAGCTTCTCAAAGCCAAAGGATACCTTTGAGGATTATCATGGGAACAGAAGAAGAAATACTCAAACGCCTTAAATCGATTAAAGGCATTCTTGAAGCTAAAATATTATCCCAAGAGGATATAGAAAAAATAAGAGAATTTGAGATCCAAGCTGAAAAAAACAAAGCAGCTGGCGGCATGATGGATTTCATAAATGAGGGGGTATGGGAAGTTTTATCTAAAAAGATAATTTTTCTTATTTTTATTGACGAAACATTCTCAGATAGAAAACATGGCCAGAGTTTAACTTTAATGAAGGACCCATCAGGTAATGTTCTCGGTAAGCTTCTTAGAAAAGACGAATTAACAGAATATAAAAATAGAAACGATGTTTTGTTTATCGGTGAAGATTTTGTTATCTTTTCAAATGTTAAAACTCAGGGTAAGCCTTATTTCGTTATTCCTTCTCAAAAAGTTGATGAATTAAAAGATCTAAACGGTATATCTGCAAGTTTATGTGTCCCAACTGATTTGTTTTTTAAGGAAAAATATAACATCAAAGGTGAAAATCTAGGAACTGTTATCATTGGAATAGATGAACCCTAAAAGTTTAAATCTAAATATTTTATTTTCATATTATGATTAAGTATTCAATGTATGTCAAGGAATCTTCTTTTTTTCATAGCCTTGACCCAAGGACAAAAATAGTAATCCTTTTCTCAATATTTGGTCTCGCACTTTTATACAAAGACCCATTATACCTTGGTATACTTGCATTTTTAGTTCTTTTTATTATTAGATTTTTATGTAAAATTAAAATCAGGAAACTTGCTATGTATATAAAACCTATTTTACCTTTGATTATAATGTCGTTATTACTCTGGCCTTTTTTCCAACCTACAGGAAAAATATTACTAGAATTTTGGCAAATAAAAGTAAGTGAAGATGGAATTAAAATGGGACTTGCAATGACTTTTAGAATATTTACTATAATTATTGCGACCTTTCTACTTTTAATGACTACACTCCAAAGGGATCTAGTATTAGGTTTAATGAAATTTAAAGTTCCATATGAGTATTGTTTGACGCTTGCTATATCCCTAAGATATGTACCTACTCTAGCAGGGATAACTTATACTATAATGGACGCCCAGAGGTCAAGAGGCCTTGAGCTTGACAAAGGACCTATTCTAAAAAGAATAAAGAATTATGTTCCCATAATAACTCCCTTAATTATTGGTTCCATAAGAATGGCTGAAGAGCTTGCAATTGCTATTGAATCTAGGGGATTTGGTTATGGAGAAAGAACTTTTCTGAAAGAAATCTCCTTTAGGAAAATAGATTATTTTGTAATAATTGTTTCCATAATTATTCTAATGTTAGGAATTTATATTCGAATATTGGGATATGGAGAAATGGTTTTTAATTAGTTAATGATTTTACTAGGATAATTAAGTAATTATTTTTCAGATGAAATATTAAATTTTCAAAAGACTTTTAAAAGATTAACACCATCGAAATATGTGGAATTAACAGATTCAAAAAAGATCGAGAAGATACGTGAATATCTAAAAAAGGAATATACTTATTTTGATTTAATCAATGTTTTAAAGGAAAAAGGGATTCCCTCTGAAATTCTTGATAGAGAAGATGTAAAACTAACAGTATTATCCTCTCAGGAAATTGTTAATCAGATTCAACATGAACGTGATATTCTAAAAAATGAAATAAAAATTTTTCTAGAAGGCCGTATAAGAAGATTGGAGCAGAGAATAAATGAACTAAATCAGCCCCCCTTCATGATTGGTATTTACATTAGAAAACTTGAATCTGAGGGGATGCATGAAATATTTGATTATGTTGGATACAGAATTATTGCTTACATGATTGATGACATTGATATCAAAAAGGGAGATAAAGTAAGATACAAGTTTATTGAAGCTAAAGAAGGAGGAAAATTTGTAATACTTGAAAGACACCCTGGGATAGTTGAAACAACTTTAGGAGAGATAATTAAGATTGAAGGTAGATATGCAACAGTTAGATTTGACACTTATCATGAGATGATACTTGATATAGGAGAATTTATTGATTCTAATAATGCTTACCTAAAGGCAGGTGCTTCAGTAACTCTATTTGGCAATTCAAAAGATTGGGAAATACTTGATATAAAATCTAATGTTAAGTATGGTGACGACCTTCTACTTGAAAAGAAACCTAGAGTTAAAAGAGAGGACATAGGTGGACTCGACGAGGCTATTTTAGAAATTGACCAAGCAGTTGGCTCTGCTTTAAGCTATGATTTTATTAGAGAAAAAGTCTTGAAATTAAAAATAGATAGAACTAAAGGTATTATGCTCTATGGTCCACCTGGTTGTGGTAAAACTTTACTTGCAAGATACGCTGCCTCTATATCTTCTAGAAATTTTATTAATGTAGATAAAGAACTCAGGAGCAAATGGTTTGGAGAAACACAACAGAATATAGAAGAGCTTTTTAGATATGCTGAAGAAAAAGCCCCATCTGTTCTATTTTTTGATGAATTTGATAGCTTAGTCCCAGAAAGGGAAAGTGGATCTGAAGCTGCTAGATTAGAAAATCCAATAGTTAATAAATTTTTACAACTTCTAGACGGTCTTGAAGAGATGGGGGATGTAATTGTAATAATTGCTACTAATAGACCAGATATAATTGATCCAGCTATCTTAAGGCCAGGTAGAATTGATAAGCACATTAGAATAGGTAGACCAGATACAAGAGAAGCTGGTGAAAAAATATTAAACATTTACCTAAAGATTGATCAAGTTATTCCGCATCCAAACGAAATTGAGAAATACGGTTCAATAAAAAATTTTGTTGAAGAGATGAAAAATACAATAATAGATCAACTCTATAACAAAAATAGGATATGCAATGTTGAAAAACTAGGATTAATTAATGTACCTGTTAAGGAAATCATATCTGGGGCCATGATTAAAAATATTGTTATTAAAACAAAGAAATATTACATAAATAGGCTCGATAAATATGCAAAACTCATCGATGTAATTAATAACATATATCACAGTCAGCTGTATGTTGATAAAACTTGCAAAGTATTGTGTGAACATATAATACATGAATGTTATGAAGTTTCAAAGGAACTAGGACAAACAGCCGAGAAAGTTATTAACGAGGCCAAAAAAGAATTTAGCACTGATATTGATGAAAAGATTGAAGAGGAGTATTTACTGAAGAAAGTTGAAGCGTACATCGATAGAAACGAAGGAATGCTCATAGAAGATGCAATAAAAGCAATAGATGAAGAATGCGGTGGACAAATTTAGATATAAATGTCCCCTATTTTACCAAGATAAGTTCCATCTAAAAGATAACAATCAAATTCTTTTATCTCAAATCTCCCACTTTCAAAATAAGGGCCTGGAATTTCTTCATCCTTATTGACCGGAATACCTTCAATAATAGGATTAAATGAGGGCAATACCACAACATTGTAAGGACTATCCGTTCTTAGAAAACACTTTAGGCGACTAATTTTACCGTTACTGTCTATGAATTCAATAACTGGATGTACATGCCCCATTATTAAATTACTATCTTCAATTAAAATATGCCCGTGAGTCAAGATATAGTCTTCTATTTTCAGAGACCTCACTACATTATTATTTATTATATCTTCTATATTTCCATCGTGATTTCCTTTGATTATAGTAGTTGGTATATCAAATTCTAAAAACTTTGGTATATTTAATTTTTCAAAATAGGACGTGAAAGGAAGATTATGTTTTATATCCCCTAAAAGGATAAGTTCTTCGACATTCTTTCTTTTAATTATTTTTTTTATATCTTCTTTAATTTTGTCTCCAATATGAGGTACTTTGATTCCTTTTTGATAATACTCGTATTCCTTTCCCAAATGAAGATCTGCAATAACTAGGTATCTTTTATCAGACTCAATTATTATCGCTGGTTTATTGATTACGGGATACAAATCCATAATTTAAAACCATTAACTATAAATTTAAATACTTTGGTTATTTTTTAATAGGGATCCTATGACATTCGACCTTCTTGGCAAAGACATCGCAAGAGTTCTAGAAGAATTTAATTTTACTACTCCTACCGATATTCAAATGAATGCTATCCCAGAAATTCTGAAAAGAAAAAATGTTCTTCTTATGGCTCCAACTGGATCAGGTAAAACGGAAGCTGCAATACTACCTTTGCTTAAACTTGTTAAGGAAAGCAATTCCAACGGAATAAAAATTCTTTACATAGCCCCACTACGTGCTTTGAATAGAGATCTTTTACTAAGGCTTGAAAAGATTGGAGAGGCAATGGGGATTAGCATAAAGACACGTCATGGCGACACAGTTACGAGCGAGAGAAGAAAGCAAAGTTTGAAACCACCTGATATATTAATCACTACGCCAGAAACTCTCCAGGCGCTTTTTACTGGGAAAAAGCTTAGAGAGCATCTAAAATCTATCATTGCCGTCATAGTAGATGAGATTCATGAAATTGCCGAAGATAAAAGAGGCGTACAGTTAAGTCTTGCTTTAGAAAGACTTGAAAGATTAAAAAATGGTAGAATACAGAGAATAGGATTATCAGCGACTGTAGGTTCCAAAGAAGAAGTTTCAAAATTCTTAGTTGGTGTTGGAAGAGATGTCCAAATAATAGAATCTAAAACAAAAAAAGAATTTAGCATTGAAGTAGAAACTCCGCAGATTATAGAAGAGGACATAATGACGGCAGAAAATCTAAAAATTTCTCCATATGTAGCCTCATCAATTCGAAGAATTAAAAATTTAATTGATGCTCACAACAGCATTCTTTTATTTGTAAATACAAGACATATGGCAGAAACTTTGTCTTCAAGATTTAATCTAATGGGGATGAATTTTATAGATGTTCATCATTCGTCTCTCTCTAAAGAAACTAGAATAGACGTCGAAACAAGATTTAAGAAAGGAGATATTAAAGGGATTGTTTGCACTTCAAGCATGGAGCTAGGTATTGATGTTGGAGCAGTTGATCTTGTTATACAGTATGGTAGCCCAAGACAAGTTTCTAAGTTATTGCAAAGGGTAGGGAGAGCCGGACATAAAACTTACTTAGTATCTAAGGGCATAATCCTTACCAGTGAAGAGGAGATTTGTGAATCAGCCATTATTGCAAATAGTGCTTTAAACTATCAAATTGAAAGGTCAGAAATACCAGAAAAGTCTCTTGATGTTTTAGCCCACCAAATAATTGGTCTATCTATGGAATCAAACGAAGTTTCTATAGAAGAGGCTTACGTTCTTTTTAAGAAATCCTATCCCTATCGAAATATGACCATTGATGAATTTTGGAAGGTATTGTCCTTTTTAGAAAGTATAAAACTCATCTGGATAAACGATCAAACAACGTATAAAAGATCAAAACAGGGTATGTTTTATTATTTTGAAAACTTATCAATGATCCCAGAAACTAAACAGTATAGGGTTGTTGAAGTTGGAACAGGTACGTCACTTGGTGTTCTTGATGAAAACTTTATTGTTTCTAACATTGAAATTGGTGGAAATTTTATAGTTCGAGGGAGAACCTGGAAAGTCTTAAACATTGAGGAAGAAAAGATTGAAGTAACTGAAACTCGATCAGTAGGTTCAATTCCATCATGGGAAGGAGAACTTATACCTGTCCCTTTATTTATTTCTCGAGAGGTCAATGAAATTTTTTATAATAATTCAAAAATCAATGAATTGCCTTTGAACTTAGAAACTAAAGAAACTTTGAAAGAATTGATTTCTGAACAATCAAATTATTTTTCCTATTCAAGGGACTCACTAATAATTGAAGATTTAGGTGAATTTGTCATACTACATGTTTTTAATGGGTCAAAAGCAAACGACACTTTAGGTCGAGTCATAACTTCTCTTTTAGCGCAGAGATTTGGTGAATCTATAGGTATGAGGACTGACCCATACCATATTATGATTAAATTTCCCCCTGGGATAAAAGATGGAGGATCTGTAGTTAAGAATACCATTCTTGAATTAAATGAAGACCACGTCATTCCAATTCTTGACATTATCCTAAAAAACACACCCTTATTTGAATGGAAAATGATTCAGATAGCAAAAAGATTTGGAGTTGTAAAAGCGAATTCGGATAAATATTTGATGAAAAACATACTTAAGCTCTATAAGAATACGCCACTATACGAGGAAACTATAAATGAACTTTATCATGACAAATTAGAAATTGAACCAGTCAAGGAATTCATCAGAGAAATAAAAAATGGTAATTTAAAAACTATTATTTGCAAAAACGATGAACCTTCAACCTTCACCCGATACCTTCTGGAAGGTTCTTCATTCGAGTTGTTATATCCTAAAAGACCAGATAAAGAAATCATCAAATTCCTTAAAAAAAGGATTATGGAAAAAAGGATTACAATTGGATGTCTTCATTGCCGTGAGTGGAAAACAACTCTTTCTGTGAACAGTTACGAGGATATTCCAAAATGCCCTCTTTGTGGAGCAAGATATCTAGGGATTCTAAGAAGAAGAAGCGACCTCGAGCTAGTTAAGAAAGGTACAAAAGGAAATATAGATGAAGAAGATAAAAAGACTCTAAAAGAGATCAAAGATTCAGGAGATTTGATTCTCTCTTATGGTAAAAAAGCAATAATAGTATTGGCCGGAATTGGTATAGGGCCTAGAACAGCCAAAAGAATACTTGTCAGAGATAGAAAAAATGAAGAGGACTTATTCAAAGACATTCTAGACGCCGAAAGGGTATATGCAAGGACCAAGATGTTCTGGCAATCAAACAAACAATAGGCTCATTAAATCTTCAAGGGCTTTGTTTGTTGTAGAGCCATCTTTTCCACCAACTATCAGAACACTATTTCCATAAAATACATTCTGTATATACTCCCACTGGCCAAAGGATCTGGACCATGATACTTTTGAAATCTCTAGATCTAAAAGTTCTTTTATGATTAAATTATTGTTCTCATTTCCTATAAGTATGAGATTCTTTTTTACTCTATCTTCGCCAGTTAATTCTGTATCTCTTTTTATTATACTAGTTGGTTCAATCTTGATAGTTGCGTCAAAGTATAAATATAATTTTGATTTTTTCTGGCTAACTTCAAGTTCTACTCCATCATCATCTTTTTGCTTGAAATTAGAATCAAGAATGTCAATTTTGAAGTAATTCTTTGGACCATAGACTACTTGGGGATCGCAGCATGTGAGATCAATTTTATCGCATAAAGAAACATCTATTGTATCATAATTACACAATTTAAATCTTCTATGAGAGGCATTTATGTCTAAAAAATCATCGCATGTTCCGTATTTTTCATCTTTACCTGGATTTATGTATACTGGGGATATGAAAGGAAATTTTATTGATGCATTGCATTCCTCGCCTGGGGTTTCATAAACAGGTATTTGTGACTCAAAGCCAGAAACATTGCCATTAAGGTCTATATCTACTCCTAGTGCAATCATATCCTGCCAAAGGTTAGATATTGAAAGATTATAATCATTTGGGTAGGTAACAAAGGGCATACAACAAGAAGTTTCTTCAATAGCCCCGTAGTCTTTTAGAGAATAAACATCAAACTCTGCCAACAAACTCTTATCTGCACCTTCAAAGACTTTTATCCCATCTATGTAGAATACAGGTATGGCCCAGATAGTTTCTTCAATGCCATCGATTACCCTTGTTCCTCTCTGAAATATAAAGAAAGGATCGTTTTCGTATTGTCTTGTTGGGACAGTTGTAAAAGCGCCGTATCCTCCGTTTGGGTCACAAAGAGGAACGCAACTGCAGCATCTAGAACTATTTGCATCCATGACCATCAAAAAGTCACTGCTTTTTCCAGTGAAATCTGAAACCCTTAGATAGACTTTATACTCCCCAGAGAAGTTACCTCCACTTTTAACTTTGTATTTGTCTTCTTTTGATGTTTCTTCGGTAGTTGGGCTATGAATGTCTAGCAGTGTAACAGTGTACCATCCAAATACTTTACTATCCCCAACTTTAAATATCGTTTCAGGATAATAGATTGGAATTCCATAAACGAAATATCCTATGTTATGGTCAGTTGTTTTATACTTACCATTGTAGATTATTGGGTACTCCTTTTCAAAGAGTCTTATCTTGTATGAGTTGTATGGTATATCATATAATGGTCCCCCACATCCAGCATATACTTTCCTTTTGAAAGGTGTATGAATATAAGTAACCCTGTAGATTATATCAGAGTGATTAAAATCAACACAATAATCATCTGGCACTTCAATATCAGAAAGCTTTAGAATTATTTCTTCGTGAGTTTCATTATAATCAAAGACTTTGTCACCGTCACCGTAAGGATACAAAAATGAGGGGTATTTATAACCATCATCCCACCACAATGATTTTAGTCCTTCAGCAACTTTTACCGAATTAACTGATGTATTTGCTGGATCTATTCTAATAATATTACTTGCGTTCAAATTTTTCAATGACACTTTGTACTCTTCATAAATTGTGTTTTCTATTCTCTCAGTATGCCTATTTGCAATAAGAAAAGCGAGTTTCGAAGCTGAGATAATATCTGAAGAAGTCGCAGTTTCACCCACTACTATCAATGACTTAACAGAATCTCCATCAAAAAAGAAATCGTCTCCTGGAACAGAAGAAGTACTTATATTAAATGGGAAAAATATAGAAAATACAATAATAAATAATAATATAAGTCCTCTTCTCATACATCCACCGATATCGATTGATTATTTTTTCTTTATATAAGTGTTGTATACGTAGTATCCCCCAACGAGCAATATTACAATTAAACCGATAATTACTCCAAGTCTTAAATTATTTATTGACTTTTGGACTGGAACATCTATGTTTTTTTCAAAGAGGTATACATTTAAATCTTGTTTTTCCTTGTTTCCAACTGCCCTAATTCTGAGATTTAATTGATAAGTTTTGTCTTCGGCATCCGATTTGATATCGGTATTTAATATTACTTCAGCTTTTTGTCCGGGTTCTAAAACTCCGATATAATCATTTTTTGAAGTGAAATCAAAAGGCTGCTCCGATCTTTCAATCGCTTCAACAATTATTGATTCTGCTTTGTCCTCTCCTTTGTTTTCTATTGTTAAATATATCTTTGCATTTCCTCCAGCTCTAGGTGTTTCAGGGACTAGATGATACTCAGTAATCTCCAATTCAGGCTTCCCTTTGATATCTATGTTTAATTCGAACTCTTCCTTAAGCAAATTATTTGATGAGTCTCTGTATTCAACTACCATGGGCACTTTGTAGTTCATTTTTTTTGCATTCTTGTTAACATTAATAAGAAATTCTGCTTCCTTGCTTTGACCTGCTGAAAGTGTACCAATATTATATGAACTCTCATATGATCTAGACAATGAAAATGGCTCTTCCACGTTTAGAGAAGCTTTAACGTACTTTGCACTCTCTGTTCCTTGATTTGCTAAATTAACTTTTAATTTAACATTCTCATTTCCTGGCCTTATATTATCTGGCAGTGATGAGAAATTAATTACCATTATTTCTGATCGTCCAGCTACATGAAGCCCAAATTGGATTGTATAAGGTCTAGGGTAAGGTGTTGTTCCGTCATAGAAGTATAATACAAGCGTCATAGGATAGTTACCTGAGGTTATTTTTTCATTTGCCCTTAATTTAAATGACAGAATTTTTTCTTCATTAGCTTCAATATTTCCTATATATACTGAATCAGAGGTATTTTCAGGTATAAATGGAATTAATCCCATAGTCGAAGTCATCTGGGAGGAAACTGACGTAGCCTGAGATCCAGTAGGAATTGCTCCAACGGGAGGAACTGTAAGTGAAGCTTTCACAGTATATGCCCTCATTGATCCTTCATTAGACAAAAGAATTTCAAGATCGAAAGCCTCGCCTGGCTCAACATTCAAGGGATTAGTTTTTATTTCTTTAATTACAAACTCATACTGGCTTCTGCCAACTTTGTAACCAACAGGCCCTTTAATTATTACATTAACCCCCACTTTTGAAACATCAATTAGGTTAATCGTAATATCGTCTACTTTCAATGAATCTCCTTCAGAAATATAAACACCCAATGGCCCAATTGGGGCGGTTCCGTCTAGCACCATAAACGATGCAATTGTATCCTTGTAGTCAGTAAGCGCCACTGCATAAGGTCCAATAAAAATAAATTCATTATCGTAAAGATTTCCTGAATATATCACCGTATCCGTGCTTCCATATGCAAATGGCATAACAACGCTCAAAACAAAAATTCCTATTAAAAATATACTAATTTTCTTCATTATAATCCTCCATTTTTTTCTTAATTANATTTTTTGTATCNTGAAATACTTTTTCTTGAATAACTAAAAATGATGGGAGNAATATTAANGTTACTCCCATGCAACTAAATACGCCAATGAAAAGCATTTTTCCCATAGTATCTAACATAGATAGCGANCCTGCCAACATAGCAATAAATCCAAATCCTGCNACAATAGATGAAACNACTATTGGTTCAATAACACCTTCTAAAGTTCTAACAATTTTTTCTACAATAATTGGGGATCTTTCCATATTGAACCTATTTATAGTTTGGATTGCAAAATCAATCCCTATCCCTGCCATCATTGAGACTACTCCAACTAGCTCAGAACTTAATGAAATACCGATAAATCCAGAGATACCCATCATCCATACTATACCTACCCCAACACATATCAGTGGGATTATACCATATCTTATCGATCTAAATGTTAGGATAACACATAACAAGACCCCAATCATCCCAAAAGTAGAGATTTTTGACATTTCTGGCAAAATAATATCTGTTAATTCTTTGCCCATAGCTATATTCCCCCCGGGCTGAACTGTCAATATTGTTCTTGACATTGTCTCCTTAACATCGTCATAGACTACCAAGGGGTCTACCCCCTTCATAACATTTAGACGGATTAACATATATCCTAAGCTATCTGAAATTTCTAATTTATTCATTAGCTGTTCTTTTGGCAGATATATTTCATCTAATTCAAGATTAAATGATGAGCTTTCTATACCATAAATGCTTTTAAGTTCTTGATTTAGGAGATAAGCTTCCTTTAGAACATCAGGGGAAAATACATTATCAGAATTTATAACTATAATAATTGAGTTATATCTTTCAAACTTATCTTCCATTTTCATAAATACTTTAATTTCTTCAATAGTTTTAGGTAACTGATCTGAATCTTCTTCTTGTTTAACTTCTATTAGAGACATTCCTATTCCTAGTATTATTGTGATTATTATTGAAACAACTAAAAGTCTCTTAGGATGTTTACCATGTGCCTCTGCAAATTTTTTGATTACTTTGTCTATATTTCTCAAATTACCACTCCCTCAGAGCCATTATTGAAGGTAAAAAGACCAGTGCCCCGATCAAACAAGTTACTATCCCTAACGATAAAGCTGTTCCAAGATGTACCATCATTGGCATTGATGAAAGAGCTAAGGCCAAAAATCCAGCAATTGTAGTTGAGCTAGAGCCTATCGTTCCCACACCGACACCTGCAACCATAGCTACAATTCTTTCTTCATTTGTTTTTCCTTTTTTTGCTTCTTCGTTATATCGGGCCATCATNAATATTCCATATTCAGCACCCAATCCGATAACTATNGCACCAACACTAGCAGTAACAAGACTAATTGGTATCCCAANATANGATAAAATTCCGGCNGTCCAAAAGACCCCACATAATAAAGGAATGATTACAAAAAATGATTTCCATCTTAGTATAAGAGTTAATAAAATGAAAACTATTATTGCAGATATGGCCATAGTCTTTAACGAATCTTCTCTTAGTACTCTAATAATTGTTTTATTCAAAACAGGAGAGCCTGTAATGGTGTAATTTAATCCATAAAGCTGCGTTTTTTCAGTTTCTTCTTCAACTATATCAATTGCAGCTTGTATCTCTTCTTCCCCTCTTACTCCGCTCATTCTTATTATAACAAGAGCGGAGGTGTAGTCTTTTGATATAAGACCTGGCATAGTTTTTGCAACTTCTCTCAATGTGGCCTCATCTGAAGGTATACTCTTGAAAATAGAATAATAAATACTGCCTGGGCCAACTACATCTAGAATTTCTGGTCTGGCTTTTAATCTCTTTTCAAGTTCGTATATGCTGTCTAAACTTTGTTTATTCCGAATATCCTTTACAATATCTAAATCAGTTTCCAATAATATTATTATTCCCTCTTCCTGACCAAATTCACTATCTATTAAATTTTGTGTCTTTACTACATCAAAGTTTTGAGGAAGTTCTTTCATAAAGTTGGATTCAAATCGTAGATTTAATGCCCCAAAAGATAAAAATAATGTTAGAAGTAACATTAATGTAACTATAATTTTACTATACCTATATTCAAAAAGTGCAAGTTTTCCGAATAATGTATCTCTGAGTTCTATCATTGTTCCACCTCAAAGACTTCCTTTAGAAAATCTTCATAATAAAGTAAATCTCTTTTTAGATAATTCATTTTTTCTTTAAGCTTTACCATTCCTTTCGGTGTGATTTTATAATATTTCTTCCCTCGGGTTCCCTTATTCGTTTCCTCAATTAGGCCTTCTGTGGCCATGAACAATATTTTTGGATAGATCAGTGCAGGAGAAAGTTTCCAGTTACCACTAGATCTCCTCTCTATCTCTTTTATTATATCATAGCCACAAAGTTCCTTTTTGCTGAATAACCAAAGGCCAAAAGTATCAAATATATGGAAGTAATGAATACTGTTATGAATTTGTTTAAACGTCATAATTGCACCGACATATCATATTATGATATATCAAAAAAAGATATCTTATATATAAATTTTATGATTAATTAACCTACTATTTTCTCCCATTTTTTAAGTTTAAGCACTTTTGATAGGGTTGACCCTCTTTTTATTTCTTCCCTGATTCTATTTTCTTTTTCCTTGACATCAAGGCTTCTATTGATTATCTCTTGAGCTTCTTCTTGTGGAATTACAACAACTCCACTATCGTCACCTATTATATAATCACCAGTATTGACTTTTAGCCCTCCACAGATGATTTCACATCCTATTTCTCCAAAACCTTTTGGGTCTCCTGCATCTGGAACTTCATACCTAGAGAATACTGGAAAACGTATTTCTTTAAGATCGTCTATATCTCTAACGGCACCATCTATAACAATGCCACCAAGACCTCTCATAACTGCACTCCATGTTGCAAGTTCCCCCCACACTGCAATGTTTCCACCGTTTGTATCTACTACTAATATATCCCCTTTGTTGGCTAGATCTATTGCTTCTACAACTTTAGCCCAATCTCCATTCATGCTTTTCACGGTAAAGGCTTTACCTGCCATCTTAAGGCCAGGAATAACTGAGTGTATGCCCTTCATAGCCCCTCCTCTGTGCATAGCATCAGAAACATTAGAAGATGAGACTTTTTTCAAGGCATCAATCAATTCATCTTTTTTATATTTTCGGAATTCTAAACTTTCAATTGGTTTTGAAAGGTCAATACTTTGTCTAATTCTTTTAGTGGCTTCTAAGAGATTGGCAGCTTTAGTGATTGCGCCGCCGACAATTACTATATCTGCACCAGCGGATACTACTTCAGGGGCATTTTCAGAATTTAATCCACCTGCAGTAGCTATAGTAATATTTACGGCTTCTTTTACGTCTTTAATATCTTGTAATGGATTTTCACCTTTCATTTGTTGGTCAATACCTACATGAATACATACGTACTTTGCACCCATTTTTTGGACTTCCGCAGCTCTTCCAACTTTGTCTTTTACATTTATTAGATCAACCATAATTTCAGAATTGTATTTTTTTGCCGCCTTAATAGCTTCCTTTATGGTGCTGTCATCTGAAGCTCCTAAAATTGAAATAATATCTGCACCAGCCTTTGAAGCCATTTCAGTTTCAAAATCGCCGGTATCCATTGTTTTCATATCTGCAACTATTTTTTTTCCAGGAAAAGTCTTTTTTAGTTCTCTAATAGCTTCCATGCCCTCACTCTTGATGAGAGGGGTTCCAGCTTCAATCCAATCTATTCCACCCTCAACAGATTCTTTTGCAATTGATATAGCTCGATCAAGATTTAACATGTCTAATGCAAGTTGAAGAATTATTTTGTTAATTCAATCACCCTTAATTAGTTTATTTTCACTATAAAGAAGATTTTCTCTCATAATTCTAATCGACTCTCTTAAATTCTCCTTATTATCAAATACTAATTCTTTTTTTTTATTGCTGCTCTTAAAGATTTTTATTTCTTCAATTAATCTAGGAAGAACTCTTTTAACATTGTCCACAATTGTAATGTCAGAATATAACGAAGTTCTCGAAATTGGATTTAAATCAATAGAAATTACCTTTTTACCCATATTTTTTAGTGCAATTGTCCTATCGCCATCTTCTAAAGGTACAAGTACTACATCTGCTGTAAATATTCCTTCTCGTGAAACTTTTCCTCTCATAGAATTTAGTCCTGGGATATATTCGCTCGCATTTTCTCCAACACCCAAAACATTCTTGGCGCCTTTACTTTGCAATTTTTCTTTTATCTTGAGTTCTCTTTCTAATGTTCTATAAAATAAATTGATTTCAATTTTTAAAGGTACTAATTCTGATAATTCAACTATCTCATCTGGAACAAGACATGCTACATTTCCATTAACGGATACAACGGGATTCTTTGCATGACATAATAATATTGCAGCCGCCTTAATGGCTCTTTGAGCAGTTTCAGTTGTCTTTTCACCTAAAAAATAATCAAAAGCCTCTCCTCTGCCATGTGCAGCCATACCAACTTCGGCTATTATTCCCTCTTTTAGGCAGGTCTTTACTTGCTCTCTCATTATTAGAGATTCATAACGAGGGTGAGTTTTTGGTATATCCATTTAAACACCTATAATAAAGAATTTGCTATAGATGAGATAATTACTTCTCCTTTAATATCCTTTAATGTATTTAAAACCTTCACTTTATCCTTATCATTAACAAAGGTGAATACTCCATCACCAATCATAATTCCTGAAGCGTTGTAGGTATTTACTTCACTTATAATATCGGTTATATCTAGAACTTGTTTGGACATAATTTCTGTTTTGTAAGTGAATTCTCTCGAACATTCCATTAATTTTTCAACAGTTTGTTCTTCAATTAAATTATTTAATAACTTACTTCCATATTCTTCAATAATCTTCAATTTTTCAGGATTATTAAGTATATTCTCTGTTTTCTTACTACCTAGACTTAAAGCCAAAACCTCTAATTTTTCTTTTAATTCAATATTCTTTAATAAGCCTGATATACCTGGAGTTCTTCTAATCTCCACTCCTCCCTTTACTATTGCTACAACGTCTCCAAGTCCACTTAGACTTATTACTTCAGTTTCATGGGCGATTTTGATACATTCTTCTGGAGTAATTGGAATTAGATCTTTAACTGCAAAACAAATACCTAGTGCTGCTGCTGCAGAGGCCCCAAATCCAGCTTCAATTGGGACGTGGCATTCATGCTCAATTATGATCTCTTTATTTTTAAAATATCTTGGGTATCTACTATTCAAAATTTTAATACAATTCAAAGTAACTGGAACTTTATTGTTTGAAACTCTTTTGCCATTTAGAATAACATTGGTAGATTCTATACCCTCCTTTATTTTAATTTTTGTTCTCACGCCTTTTGAAAGAGAAACACCTGCGCCGGTGGATCCAGTTTTCAGAATATTTTTATTAAAAAATGGAACAAAAAACCCAGTTATGTGGGAAGGTACATAAAACTCTGAATTGTACATGCAACGCCTTTAAATTTTATTTAAGTTATCAATAAACTTTTTGCATCTAATTCTATCAAGCTTATTGACTATTGGCATGAAAACAAGGTCTTCTTTTTTAACAGGCTTTCCTATTTCACTAAAGAAATTCACTATCCTTTCTTGATCTTTTATATCTAAAATTTTGGGGTTAAATACGCCACCGAGAACGTCTTCTAAGACTATGCTATCTTTTGGCAGATACTTTTTCAAAATATCAAGATTGTATTTTCCGCCCTTTTTTTTGTCTTCATATTCAATTTCTTCAATGTCATTGCATACTACAAAAATCGCAATTTTTTTATCTTTTAGTTTTTCTTTGAACTTATCTATAAATGAACGTATGCTCTCCAAAGGTTCATCGTCATAATCCGGGGAGCCTATAATTATTAGAGAGTAGTTGTCAATTGATAATACTTCATTAGGTTTTTTAACTTCAATATCTTTTACTTCTTCGGAAATCCATCTAGCAATTATCTCTGTAGAACCATATTTTGTATCATAAACTAGAAGTTTATTAATCATTGTTTCACCTATTGATGTTACATAATAACAATTTTTATAAAGATTTAGGCTATATCCAAAGTCAATGCACAGAAAATCAATTAAAGGAACTAAATCCAATAAGTTGCTCGGAAAAGGAATAGTATTGGGGATTACTGGAAGTATTGCAGCAGTTGAATCTGTGAAGCTTTCTAGAGAGCTTATGCGGCATGGTGCAGAAGTATATGCAGTAATGTCAGCCGACGCAAAAAAGATAATTCATCCCTATGCACTTGAATTTGCTACCGGAAATCCTGTAGTTGACGAAATAACTGGAAAAATTGAACATGTTTACTATGCAGGAGATCATGATAAAAGATGTGATTTAATTTTGATAGCTCCTGCAACAGCAAATACAATATCAAAAATAGCTTCTGGAATTGATGACACCCCAGTTACAACAGTAGCGTCTACTGGATTTGGAAAAGTTTCTATGTTGATTGTTCCCGCTATGCATAGTTCAATGTATAAGAATCCTATTATACTTGAAAATATTGAAAAACTGAAAAAGTATGGTGTTCAGTTTCTTACTCCTAAATTTGAAGAAAACAAAGCAAAACTGCCGGAAATAGATGATATTGTAAGAGCAGTAATAAAGACTCTTTCTAATAAGGATTTTCAAGGATTAAAAGTACTTGTAACAGCAGGGCCTACGATTGAAAAAATTGATGATGTTCGCTTTATTACAAATAAGAGTACTGGGCTTATGGGTATAAAAATAGCCGAGGAATTCGACATTAGAGGTGCAGACGTTACTTTAATTCTAGGCCATACACAGTTAAAATCTCATGTAAAAACTATAAAGGCCGAAACATTTTTAGATATGCACAAAGCAGTTATGGCTAATAAAGATGTAGACATTGCTATCTTTGCAGCTGCTACTTCAGATTTTCATGTTGAGTCTTCTTGTGAGGGTAAAATATCTTCAGATAAATCCTTTAATATTAATCTAGTTCCAAACAAGAAAATAATAGAAGAATTTTCTAAAGTATCAAAAGCTTTTATTGTAGGATTTAAAGCAGAATACTCTTTACCAGAAGAAGAGCTTATTAGAAGAGCATACGAAAGACTTCAAAGTTCTGAAATGGATTTAATAATTGCAAACGATGTTGGAAAAGAAATGAGGGGATTTGAATCCATAACTAATGAAGTATATGTAATTGATAAAAATCAAAAAATTTACCACTTACCTCTTGATGAAAAGGAGAAACTTTCTGAAAAAATTGTAAATATAATAAAAAAATATTTTAATGAAAAAAAGT